>WNFL01002781.1_pt4 | contig 14199 bp, 12 predicted proteins | sample 5400361 | NCBI WGS metagenome assembly WNFL01 (sample SAMN13153351, study PRJNA577476) | soil metagenome | isolation source: 40 cm soil on Douglas fir-dominated hillslope | place: USA:California | collected 2013-09-17
AGGCGCGTCCCGCCCATGATCGACACGGTGAGCAGAACGGTCCCCTCCAGGAGCATCAGAGGCAGCCCCCGCTGGATCCCGGGCGGCGTGAAGTGCGCGGAAAAGGCCATGATGGCGAGCACGCCCCCGGCCAGGAGGGCGAGATAGCCTCCCATGACGATCCAGTGGCCGAGCCACTTGCCGAGCACGATGTCGCGGCGACGGATCGGGCGCACCGCCAGCGTCTGGATCACGCCGGAGGTGATTTCCCCGGAGAGCGTATCCACCGGAAGCAGCACGGCGGTCATGACCGTGAGGAGGTTCGCCGCGTAGAGCCCCGCCAGCGTCATGATGTTCAGGAACACGCGGCGCTCGAGCAGCGTCATGTTCCCGTGATTCGAGTTCTCGCGCAGGATGAAGTGGAGGCCCACCCCGTAGAGCGCGAGGAAGGCCGCGCCGACGATCAGCGCCGCCGTGAGGATGCGCCTGCGGAGCGCCTCGTGAAGGGTAAGCCGCGCGATGGTCAGGACTCCCGTCATCCCGGCCTCTGATCTTCGCCCATCACTTCCAGGAACCGGGCCTCGAGCGACAGCCGCGCGACCCGGATCTCGTAGATGGGGACTGCGCGCTCGACCAGCGCGCGGGCGATCGCAGGAATCCGCTCCTCGTCCGTGACGGTGAGGCGCAGCGTCGTACGACCCTCGATCCGAGCGGAATGTCCGTCGTCCAGCACCCGCGCCAGCGCGCCGACCGCGTCGAGCGCCTCGCGCGGGATGGTGCCCGCGCGGATCTCGACTTCGGCATCCCCCGTGGTCTCCCCGACCCGCATCTCATGGACGATTCGGCCTTCCTTCACGAACGCGACCCGGGTGCAGGTCGCCTCGACCTCGCCGAGCAGGTGCGAGTTCAGGAACACCGTCGTGCCGCGGTCGCGCAACTCGTGGATCACGTCGCGCACCAGAAGGCGCCCCAGCGGGTCCATACCCGACGTGGGCTCGTCCAGGAACACGAGCGCCGGATCCCCCAGCAGGGCCTGCGCCAGCCCGACGCGCTGCATCATGCCCTTGGAATAGGTGCGGATCGGACGGCGCGCCGCGTCCACGAGGTCCACGCGGGCGAGCAGCGCCTCCGCGCGCGCCTTTCCGTCCCTGGGCGTAAGACCCAGGAGCCGCGCGTGGAGGTGCAGGAGCTCCCGACCCGTGAGCCACTCCTGAAAACGAAAATGCTCCGGAAGGAATCCCAGCCTCGCGCGCGTGCGGCGATCGCCGACCGGCGCCCCGAGGACGCTCGCGGAGCCCGAGGTCGGCGCCACGAGGCCGAGCAGCATCTTGATCGAGGTCGTCTTCCCGGCGCCGTTGGGGCCGAGAAATCCGAAGACCTCTCCCCCACGCACGGTCAGGGAGAGGTCTTCCACCGCGGTCTTCGCTCCGAACTGCTTTCGCAGCCCGCGCGTCTCGATGACGTGTTCCGTCACGCGATCAGGATACCGATTCCGCCATCTGCATCGTGTCCGGTCCGTTGAGCGTGCCCTGGATGCAGAACACCCGGTCGCCCTCGCTCCAGAGGAGGACGCGGCTCGCGCGCCGGTCGGCGCCGTTGGCCGTCGTCGTGATCAGCAAGCCCGGCTGGCCGTGGACCGTCACCTGCCGGAACGTGCTCGCGTTCATGGGAATCGGAACCAGGAGGGTGCTCCGCCAGTCGGTGGCGCGTGCGATGCGCCGCGCCTCGCCCCCGTCGAGACCCAGGACGCGCAACCCGATCTCCGCCAGACGCTCCACGTCCCAACCGGCGGGCACCGAGACTTCGGGGCTCTTCGCCTGGATCAGGGCCGCGCGCCGGTTCTGGTTCTGCGGCGAACGGAAGTTCTGGACGACCACGGGCGGCTTTCGCACCTCGATCCAGCGCCCGTCGAGACCCTTGGGCACCTGCACGTCCGTCACGTCCAGCTGCTGGAGCAGCGAGCGAAGCTTCTCCTCGCTGATCGAAAACTTCACCTCTCCCGCGCCCTGAACGAACGTGCTGTCGGTGGCGAGGCCCTCGGGAAGGTAGGAGGGCACGCTCACCGCGAACCCGGCCTCGGAGGACGCGGCCTCGCGCGAGGCAACATAGCGTGGCGGACCCGGATCGCGCACCTCCTCCTTGCGATCGAAGACGAGGAGCTCCCGCTTCTCGCCCATGGCGCGCAGGGTCTCCATCCGCGACTGCTTGAACTGGACGGCCGCGAACCGGCGCACCCGGAAGAGCTCGAGGAAGGACTCCGCCGAGACGCGCACGGAGGGGATGGCGAACACCGCGACCACGACCGCGACGGCGCACGCGGCGGCGAGCACACGCCGTACGGCAGGTGAATGGAGTGGCCCATCCTGACGGCGGAGACGCTCGCGCAATTCCCGCGCGAACTTGGGGTCCGGGTCGCGGCGGTAATCCTGAATCAACCGATCATCCATCGCTTACCCTCCTTCATCCCATTCGGCGCGCAGGGCCTCCACCGCTCGGTGCAGGATGGTGCCGACGTTCGATTCGCTCAAGCCCGTCATGCGGGCGATATCCCGGTTCGTGGATTCGGCCCCGTACTTCAGGGCCAGGAGCTCGCGCTCCCGCTCGTCGCGGCGATCGAGTAGCCGCGCCAGCCGCCGCTCGTCCGAGCGTTTCTCCGCGATCTCCTCGGGCGTGGCGCCGCCCGGCAGATCGGCCGCCTCCTCGAGCGGCACATGGTTCCGTTGCGCCCGGTAGTGGTCCACCGCGACGTTTCGCGCGACCGAGAGAATCCAGGTGCTGAACGCCGCCTGGTCGCGCCGGTAGCGGTCCCTGGCCCGCCAGGCCTTCTCGAAAGTGATCGAGGTCAGGTCTTCCGCGACTGGACCTGGCCCGACACGATAGCGGAAGAAGTTGTAGACGCGTGGAAGCTCGGCCGTGAGCGTGGCCTCCCATTCCGTCGCGCGCGCCCCTCGGGCCCAGAGCCAGAGTCGCGCGACCGTCGCGTCACCGTTCGCCATGGCACCTCATGATACGTACGAGTGCGAGAAGCATCACGTCCCCGTCAGCCCTACCAAAGTACTTTACATGGCAAAGCATGCCGAGGCAATGCGGAAAAATTCCCCTGACCGCTCTCGGTGCTATAGTCCCGCGTCATGCTGGACGCACCCGCCAGGTCCGTCACAGAAACCGTGCCGCCGTCCGCGCCCGAGCCGCCGGCGCCTCGCTGGAGCTTCGCCCGCTGCCTCGGTTTCCGCTTCGCCTGCGTCTACCTCGTCCTGTACAGCTTCCCATTCCCGATCGGTTTCATCCCCGGAACCGGACCGATCGCCACCGCCTACGAGAACCTCTGGATCAGATTCCTGCCATGGCTGGGCAAGACCCTGCTCCACCTCAACGCCGTCCCGATCGCGGAAACGGGAAGCGGCGACACGACGTTCGAGTATCTGCGGCTGCTCTGCCTGGTGACGCTCGCTGTCGCGCTCACGATCGTATGGTCTCTCCTCATGCGCCCGAAGCAGCACGAGACGCTGGGACACTGGCTGCGGGTCTACGTCCGCTACGTCCTCGCCGCGACCATGCTGGGCTACGGCATGTCGAAGGTCTTCAAGTCCCAGTTCCCGCTCCCGTCTGCCCTCCGGCTGATGCAGCCTTACGGCCAATCCTCACCGATGGGGCTCCTCTGGACCTTCATGGGCTTCTCGACGCCCTACACGATGTTCGTGGGCGGGGCCGAGGCTCTCGGCGGGCTCCTTCTCCTGTTCCGGCGCACGACCGCGCTGGGCTCGCTCGTCGTGCTCGCGGTCATGACCAACGTGGTCATGCTCAACTTCTGCTACGACGTGCCGGTCAAGCTCTACTCGATCCATCTATGGCTGATGGCGGCCTTCCTCCTCCTGCCGGACGTCCCCCGCCTCGCGGATTTCTTCCTGTTCCACCGTCCGACGCGGCCCGTCCCGCTCGCCCCGTCCGCTTCGCCCCTCGTCTCGCGCCTGCGCCAGGTCGGGAAGGTTCTCCTGGCCGGGTACATCGTGTTCGCCACCACGAAGGGCGGGTACGAGACGTGGAAGAAGTACGGGGACGGTGCGCCAGGCGACTCGCTCGATGGCGCGTACGATGTCGAGGACCTCACCGTGAACCACGCGCCGCTTCCGGCATCCACCCCGTCGTCGGGACGGTGGCGACGCATCGGCATCTCGACGCGCGGACGGCTCGTGGTGCGCATGGCGGACGATTCCTCGGAGCGGTACCGGCTCGAGAAGGACCCGAAGCGGGACGTCCTCACCGTCTGGCCCGATACGAGCGTGACGAAGACCACGCTCGCCTATCGATGGACCGACCCCTCGCACCTCAAGTTGGACGGCGCGCTGGAGCGGGACTCCGTCAGCGTCCGGCTACACAAGATCGCGCCCTCGGACTTCGCGCTCATGGAGCGAGGATTCCACTGGGTGAGCGAGTTTCCTTACAACAAATAAGAGGCAGGTTCTAGCTCAGACCCTCAGCGGTCGACCTGCGCCATGCGCTCCGCGTTGTAGCGGGGCCCCGCGATCTTGTCGGCGCTCAGCGCGGCGTCCAGCGCCGCCATGTCCTCGGCCGTGAGCGCGACTTCCGCGGCGCCGACGTTGTCCTCGAGGTGGCTCCGGCTCTTGCTGCCGGGAATCGGAACGATATCCGGCCCCTTGTGGAGGAGCCACGCCAGCGCGATCTGCGCCGCCGTCGCGTTCTTTCGTCCCGCGATATCGCGGACGGCGGAGGCCGCCCGCACGTTGGCTTCGAAGTTCTCGCCCTGATAGCGCGGATCGCCGCGGCGAATGTCGGCCTCGGGATATTCCTCCGCGCGCTTGACGTTCCCCGTGAGAAACCCGCGACCGAGCGGCGCGAAGGGCACGAGCCCGATCTCGAGCTTCCGCAGCAACGGGATCAAGCCCGCCTCGAGGTTGCGCTCCCAGAGCGAGTACTCGCTCTGCAGCGCCGCGATCGGATGGACCGCATGGGCGCGGCGGATCGTCTGCTCCCCGGCTTCGGAGAGCCCGAGGAAGCGCACCTTGCCCTCGCGGACCAGCCCGGCCATCGCGCCCACCACGTCGTCGATCGGAACCGACTTGTCCACGCGGTGCTGGTAGAGCAGATCGATGTGGTCGGTCTTGAGGCGGCGGAGTGAGCCTTCGACCGCCTCGCGAATGTGGGCGGGACGGCTGTCCAGGCCGGTCAGCGCGCCCTTCTCCCCGAATTTGAAACCGAACTTGGTCGCGATCACGACGCGGTCGCGTTTGCCCTGGAACGCGCGGGCGAGCAGCTCCTCGTTCGTATAGGGCCCGTACGCCTCGGCCGTATCGAAGAACGTCACCCCCAGCTCGAGGGCCCGGTGGATGGTGGCGATGGATTCGCGATCGTCCCGCTCCTCGGGGGTGCCGTAGGCGAAGCTCATGCCCATGCACCCGAGCCCGATCGCGGACACTTCCAGATTTCCCAGCTTGCGCTTCTTCATGGCCTCGTCCCTCGGTCCTTCACGACGTCGCGACCCCCGATCAGAGTAGCATTCCGCCGGCCAGGAGATACGACTCGAACGAACCGAGCGGCGCGGCGGACATCCAGGCGCCGAAGAACTCGCTCCGGAGCCCCGCCCGGAAGTACACGTCCAGCGCGCCCGCGTTCACGCCCGGGGCGACGACGACGATGCGCTCCGCCCCCATCTCGCGCGCCTTCTCCTTGATGGCCCACGCGAGTCCCGCGCTGTAGCGCGGATCGGTGACGCAGGCGGGCCCCACGCGTCCCTTTTCGTTGAGCACGCAGTATCCGCGTGTCCGGCCGCGCACCTGGACCCGGAAGAACCGCGCTCCGGGGAGGCCCATCAAGAATCGGATGTCGGCGTCGCGCCGCGCCGCGCGAAATCTGCGGTCGTATCGCGCGGCGATCGCGAGCATCTCGCGCGTCGTCTTCTCGGGCTCGCCCACCACCGGCGCCAGGTCGACGATCCGCCTGGGCCGGGGAGAGCGCTTCGGCGCCCCGAGGAGCAGGTAGAACATCCCGCGCGGTCGCATCCCGAACTTGAGATACAGCGCCTGCGCGCGCGAATCCAGGGAAGCATAGACGCAGCGGATCGCGGACTTGGGAGGGCGTGGTTTCTCGAAGGCCCGGGTCAGGAGCCTTCGCCCCACTCCCTTGCTCTGGATCGAAGGCAGCGCCCAGAACATGGAGAGGAAGTGCGTCTTGCCGCGCAGGATCGTCGAAGCGAACGCGATGACCCTGCGGTCCCGCACCGCGACGTGGAAGCCGCACGGATCGGTCGTTTGGAGATGCGCCAGCCCGGGCACCATGTCGCGAACCCGGAGCCGAGGCGGCGAGGTCCCCTGGCGCCGCGCCAGGTCGGCCGCGGATCTCAGGAAGAGGCGCACGCAATCGGCCATGTCGTCCGGCCGNNTTCTATGGATTCGGCTTCGCCGCCGCGGTGTCGGCGGGAGCGCCCAGAGACGCCTGCACGCGCGTGACCAGCTCCGGGGGCAGGCTCGAGTAGTGAAGCGCCGGCGCGAACCCCTGGCCCGAAGTCAGGATCCAGTTCACGAAGTCCACCACGATCGGGCGATGCTCTGCGTTCGAAGGGGTGGCTGGGATCAGGAGCCACACCGTTCCCGCGATCGGATAGGCATCCTTCCCCGGCGGATTCGTGAGCGAATAGCGGAAATCCTCCGGGATCTTCGCGGAAGCCGCGGCGGCCGTCACGCCCTCGGGGTTGGGGTGGATGAATGCGCCCGAGGCGTTCTGGATGCTGGCGTAGGGAATGCTGTTCTGATCCGCGAAGGTCATCTCGATGTAGCCCAGCGCTCCCGGGGTCTGCTTGATCATGCCGGCCACGCCGTCATTCCCTTTCGCGCCCACCCCCATCGGCCATTCCACCGACGTGTTCGTCCCGACTTTGGATTTCCAGGCGGCGCTGATCTTGGACAGGTAGTCCGTGAAGATGTACGTGGTCCCGCTTCCATCCGAGCGGTGCACCACGACGATCCCCGTGGCCGGGAGCTTCTGGCCGGGGTTCGACTTCGCGATGGCGGGATCGTTCCACTTCTTGATGGTGCCCATGAAAATCCCCGCGAGCGTGGCCGGGGTGAGCTTGAGCTCTCCCGTGTACTCGGGCAGGTTGTAGGCTGCCACCGTGGCGCCCATGACGACCGGCACGTGCCGGATGGCGCCGACCTTGGACTGCGCCTGCTGTTCGTCCGTCATCGGACCGTCCGTGGCGCCGAAGTCCACGGTCCCCTCCGAGACCTGCCGAATCCCGCCGCCGGAGCCGATGGCCTGGTAGTTGATCTCGACGCCGGGCTTCGATTTCGCATACTCCTCCGCCCACTTCGACATGATGGGATATACGAACGTGGATCCCGCGCCGACGATCTGGGTCTTGGCCGGCGCGGGGCCAGGCTCGTTCTTCTTGGTGCACGAGGCAACGAATGTGACCAGCGCGAGGGCAAGTACTGCTCTGGCGATCCGGTTCATGCGCTCTCCTTTCGGTCTGACCCCATCCCACAAGTCTTTCACAGACTAAGTGGGAGGTTGAAGCTGAGTTTTGAGGAAGACGTTACGAAGATGTTACGGGACGCTTACCGATCCAGATCCAGGTGCAGAGGACGGAAACGAGGGCGAGCGCCACGGAGGCCAGCGCGATGGCGCGGAATCCCGCCACGAACGCGTCCGGGCTGGGGTGCTCCAGCTCCTTGCCGAGCACGCTCGAGAGCAAGAGTCCCAGGATGGCGATCGAGAGAAGTCCGGCCGCGCGCGAGACCGCGTTGTTCACCCCGGAAGCGATCCCCGCGTTTCGCTCCCCGACCGCGTTCATCACGGTCGTGGTGAGCGGGGCGATACTGACCGCCATGCCGAGGCCCAGGACGAAGATTCCCGGGAAGAATGTGGTCCAGTAGCTCCCGCCGATGCCGGGCAGACCCAGGAGAAAGAACCCGACCGCCGCGACCGCGGGGCCGATGAGGAGCGGACGCCGCGGCCCGAAGCGCTCCACCAGCCCCCCGGACCAGCGCGACAGGACGAACAGGATCACGATGAACGGAAGGAGCGAAGCGCCGGCCTGGAGCGGCGAGTAGCCCTGGACCTGGATCAGATTCAGGGGAAGGAAGAAGAAAACGCAGGAGAGTGCGCCGTAGAGGAAGAGCGTGAGCATGTTCGCGCCGGTGAAGTCGGCGGACCGGAAGAGGCTCAGCGGAAGCATCGGCGACGCGGCGCGTCTCTCGACGATGACGAAAGACACGAGTCCCACGACGCCCACGGCGAGCGCCACGAGAACGGCCGGATCGCCCCACCCCCGGCGGGAGGATTCGATGAGCCCGAACACGATGCCGCCCAGGCCCAGCGTGACGAGCACGGAACCCGCGACATCGAGTCCTCGCGCGTCGGGGTTCCGGCTCTCGGGCACTCGGGTGAGAAGGAGCAGAACGATCGCGGCGAGCGGAACGTTCAGGAAGAACGCCCAGCGCCAGGAATGATTCACCAGCCACCCGCCGAGGAGCGGACCGATCGCCGCGGTGATCCCGCTGAAGCCCGACCAGGTGCCGATCGCGCGACCGCGCTCGCTGGGATCGAACGATGCGGAGATGAGGGCGAGCGCCCCGGGAATGAGGAGCGCGCCTCCCGCTCCTTGCACCGATCGGGCGAGGATGAGGGTCAGGGTCGAGTGCGCGAAACCGCAGGCGATCGAGGCCAGCGTGAAGAGCGCGATCCCCAGCGCGTAGATCCGCTTCCGGCCGAAGTGGTCACCCAGGGAACCACCGACGAGGAGCAGGGCGGAGAGCAGGAGCGAGTACGCCTCCACCACCCACTGCATCTCGGCCCCGGTTGCCTTGAACTCCCGGGCGATCGAAGGCAAGGCGACCGTCACGACCGTCCCGTCGATGAACGCCAGGCTGGAGCCGATGACCGTCGCGGCCAGGACCCAGGACCCGGCGCCCGAACAGGAAGCCGGCACACTCCGGATCGCGGCTTCGTCGCAGGGGAGTCGCACCGCGTGGGACATGAACGATCTCTATCCGCCCGCGGCGGTCGGCTCGGGGATGACTCCCCCCGCTTCGAGGCGCACGATCCGCGCCGGAGCGCCTGGATGGACGAGTGGGTGCAGGACGTGGGCGAGGATCTCAAGGCTCCATCGACGACATAGACGCGCCCGGCCTCTACCGCGGGGATGCGCCGCCATTCGGGATGGTCGCGCAGCATCTGGATGTCCTCGAGCGTCCGCTCGATATCGAATCCGCAGCAGGCGACGACCAGGACCTCGGGCTCCGCCTCCACGACCGCGTTCCAGGTCAGCGTCTCGGAATCCTTCCCTTCCCGGCCGAGCAGCTCGACCCCGCCGGCCAGCCGCACCAGCTCCGGACTCCAGTGTCCGCTGGAAAACGGAGGATCCAGCCATTCCAGCAGCACCACCCTCGTCGGATGGCGGAGCATCCGGGATCCCTGTCGGACGCTCTGGATGCGCCGCGTGAGCCGCGCGACGACCTCGTCCGCCACCGTCGCCATGCCCAGCGCGCTCCCGACCGCCCGGATGCTGTCCAGCACCTCGGATAGCGTTTGCGGCTCCAGGTTGACCACGCGCGGAGGTCCCGGGAGGGATTCCGCGGCGGCGCAGACTTCCTGCTCCGCCACGGCGCAGACATCGCAGAGCGCCTGCGTCACGATCACGTCCGGTCGCAGCTCCGAGAGCACGTCCATGTCGAGGGAGTACAGGGCGCGCGACTCCTTCAGCCGCTCGCGCACCATCTGGTCGATCGCGCCGCTCGAAGCGTCCTTGGGGATGAGCGTGCGCGTGACCTTGGGGAGGGTCGCCACGTCCTCGGGGAAATCACATTCGTGGGTGACCCCGACCAGCCGGTCGCGAAGCCCCAGCGCGCACACGATCTCGGTGGCGCTGGGCAGCAGCGAGACGATTCTCACCTCGAGTTCCCTCCTGTGCTACGGTCAGCCTGACCGGGTCTTCACGGGAATGGAATCTAACCGTAACACGCCGGTCACGGTCGGCGGCTAGAGTTCGAGGAGCATGATGAAGCGTTCGTACCTGATTCTGAGTGCCCTGCTGCTCCTCTCTGCCCCTTCCTCCGCGAGGCCGATTCCAGGGATCTCGCGCGTCCTGATCATCAGCGTGGACGGGCTTCGACCTGATCTTTCCCTGCGCGCGAACGCGCCGGTACTTCGAAGCCTCATGGTGCGCGGCAGCTACTCGCTCTGGGCGCAGACCACCGCCGTCGCCGTGACGCTTCCCTCGCACGTCTCGATGTTCACGGGCGTTCCTCCCTCGAAGCATGGCGTGGAGTGGAACAGCGTCCTGCCGACCAAGCGGATCATCTACCCGGCGTGGCCCACGCTGTTCGAGCTGGCGAGGAAGGCCGGGTACACCACGGCCATGGCGGCGGGCAAATCCAAATTCCAGGGGCTGACCGAACCGAGCACGTTGACCTGGTCCTTCGTTCCGAAGGCAACCGTCATCTCGGATACCGACGTCACCGATCGCGCGATCCAATGGATCGACCGGTTCGGGCCCCAAGTTCTTTTCGTGCATCTCCCGGGGGTGGACATCGCCGGCCACACGAGCGGCTGGGGCTCCCAGGAACAGCTGGACGCGATCGCGAACGCCGACAACTGCATCGGCCGCCTGCTCGACGCCTACAAGGAGAAGGCACTCCTGGATTCCACGTTCGTCCTGGTCACGGCGGATCACGGTGGGGCGGGCAAGAGCCACGGTCCCGACGATCCCCGCAGCCGGATGATTCCGTGGATCGTCGTGGGGCCCGGGGTGCGCTCGGACTACGACCTGACGCGGGAGGAAGATCTGACGGTGAAGACCGAGGATACGTTCGCGACCGCGTGCTACGTGCTGGGGATCACGCCGCCGCGCCCGGTGGACGGGCATCCCGTGCTACAGATCTTCTCTTCACCTCGCGAAAGCCACGCGCCGATCGAGCGCTGACCTTCCTGCGTCAGGCCGCGCCGCCCACCATCAGATCCTCGAACCTCGGGGTGATGTCGTGCTCGATCTCGCAATCGCACCGCGCTCCCATCCGCGCGAGCGCGCGCAGGGACTCTTCGGCGTCGATGCCCGGCGTCATGGAGAGGACGGCACGGGCGTGCACGGTGGTTCCGGCGCAGGACGGGACCCGGCTGAGTCTCGCGATGAACTCCGTCCACAGGGGATGTTCCGGCGTCATGATTCGATCGCTGCGCACACGTCCCTCCACGATGCCCTGACCGCACCGTACGTCTCGTTGGATTGGGATGTCGACGCTACCACCGCCGAATCCCGAAAGTCATGTTACAAGTGAAGATACATTCTACTTCAATCCTTGCTGTTAATCGACTGAAACATGGTGAGTTCCGCCACGAACCGTCCAAACCGATTCCCATGTGATACGTTCGTGAGCGCATGAAGTCATCCCTACGAATCTGGTCTGCGGCACTCCTGGGCGCGACGCTCGTCGCCGCTGCGCCGCCTTCCCCGCGCGCCATCGTGACCGAGCCGCGGATCCATCATCGCGCCGACCCGGAGCGCTCCGGCTCGTACCACTTCCCTCCCATCCGGAGGCTGCCTCGAGTGAAGTGGACCAAGGACCAGGGACTTCTCTTCATGGGAACGCCGCTCGCCACGCATGGGAAGCTCTACAGCGGTGGCTCGGACGGAACGCTCTACGTCTTCGACGCCCGCGATGGAACTCCCATCTGGGCGGCGCCGGGATTCGAGGCGATGGAGAACGCGGTCGTCATCGCCGGAGATCTGGTCATCGCGGGAGGACAGAACGGCTCGGTGCGGGCGCTGGACCGGCGCCATGGGAAGGCGGTCTGGTTCTTCGACGCGGGCGCGATGGTCTCCACCCCGCCCCTGATCGTCGGCGACGTGGTCTACGTCGTGACGTACAAGGCCCTCCACGCGCTGGATCTCTATTCGGGGCAGCCGAAGTGGAACGCTGAGCTCGGCGCCTCCATGGCGTTCGTCGGCACGCCTGCCTTTCACAACGGCGCGATCTTCGTGAGCGTGGGACCCACGCTCTACTCCTTTGACGCCGTGAGCGGCGCGGAGCGGTGGCGCGTCTCCTCGCCGACCCAGTTCTGGTCCCTGGCGCTGGGAGGTCCGCTCGTCTACGTCGGAAACGCGGACGGCAACCTGATCGCCCTGAACCAGGGCGACGGCAAGGAGCGCTGGAAGTTCAAGTCCACGTATCCGACGAAGGAAGAGATCTGGTCCGCGCCCGCGGTCGACGCCGGCGTCGTGTACGTGGGAAGCCGGGACCAGACCATCTACGCGCTCGACGCGCAGACGGGTGAGAAACGCTGGGGATTCAAGACGACGGGAGAGTCGGTGGGGGATCCCGTCGTGAGCGCCGGGGTCGTCTACTTCAGCGACAGCAATCACGCGCTCCCGATGGGGCCGAGACGGCTCTACGCGGTCGGCGCGGCCACGGGGCGGGAGCTGTGGCACTACGAGACTCGCAGCACCCTGCTCACCACGCCGACCCTGGGAAACGGGGTCATCTACGAAACCATCACCGGCCAGGTGATGGCACTCACCGCGCCCTAGCTCCGCTCCGCCTCCTCGCAGCTTTTTTCCATCATCACGGATGAGATACCTCGAATGAACTGGAGCTTGACCTCAGTTCCAGCTGCGGGCCAATAGGATAGCGGATTTGACCGTGTTCTTCCTGCGGTACCTCGTAGACGCCCTCCCGGTCACGAACGGGACGGATTTGCCGAAGAAGAGTTCCTGGACCGGACCGTGGACCTGGGATGGGCGATCGCCGGGGAGGAACTCGCATCGGATCGAACGGCAGCGTGGGCAAGCGAGGGAAGCACCGGCGGCGCGGGCTCTCACTCGCCTCGATCCTGATCTCCGCCCGGGAGGCGCTCGCGATCCACCGGGCGCGCCGGCACTGGCAGACCCTTGCCGCCGAGCACGAGCGGTGGATCTCGGCGGGCGCGTCGCATCGCAGTGCCGCCGATCCCCCTCCGAAGACCCCGTCGCTCGAGGCCGCCGCTCCTCCAGCGGAACATGTCATGACAGCTCCATCGGCCGTTCCCGTTGCGCGGCGGCACGCGGTCCCGGTAGCGGCGGGGCTCATCCTGGTTCTCTTCAGGCCCCGCCGTTCGTTCCCGCCCCGAAGCCGGAGCCCGTCGTCTGGTCCTCGCCGAGGCGCGGTGACTTCGTGACGAACGGAGGCGCCCTCTCCCACGTTCTCGATTCACGGGGATTCAATTCCGACCAGATCCGCGAGATCACGCGGCTCCTGCAGCCCTACCGCAGCCCGCGAACCCTCCGCCCCGGCACGGCCCTCCGCTTCGCGCTCGCGAGCACCGGCATCCCGGACCGGATCGGCCTCGCGCTGACGCCCGACTCCATCCTCCACTTCGTGCGGACGGACTCCACCTGGGCGACCCACGTCGAGACGGTCCCGTTCGTGGTCGATACCGTGCGAATCTCCGGCGTCATCGAATCGAGCCTCTGGTCGGCCCGTCTGGGTGGGGATCTGGATCGGTTCGGGAAGAAGGACTTCGAGCAGCTGGTCTACGACCTGGCGGACATCCTGGCCTGGAAAGTGGATTTCACGCGGGACCTCCACCGCGGCGATTCGTTCCGCATCGCGCTCGAGCGCAAGTTACGGCCCGACGGATCCCTTCGGAGCAGACACTTTCTCGCGATCGAGTTCCGGAACGGCGACCGCGTCCTGCGCGCCATCCCCCAGCCGGCGCCGAACGGCCGGTTCGCCTACTTCGACGAGGAGGGACGATCCCTGCACGGCGCCTTCCTGCGCTACCCCGTGCCGTACCGGATCACGAGCCGTTTCTCGACCCATCGGTTCCACCCGATCTTGAAACTGTGGCGGAAACACGAGGGGATCGACTACGGCGCGCCCTACGGAGCGCCGGTGGAGGCGACCGCGTCGGGGATCATCACGCGCGCGGGATTCTCGGGGGGATACGGCCGCCTCGTCGAGATCCGCCACCCCGGCGAGATCCGGACCCGCTACGCGCACCTGAGCTCCATCGCGCCCGACGTCCGTCCCGGGGCGCACGTGGATCAGGGGCAGATCATCGGAAGAGTCGGTGCGTCGGGGCTCGCGACGGGTCCCCACCTTCATTACGAGTTTCTACAGAATGGGCGGCATCGCGATCCGCTGACCGTGGAGACGCCGAGCGCACCCTCGATCGAGGCTTCTCGTCTGACCGACTTCTATCGCACCCGCGACGTGGCGCTGGCGGCGCTGA
>WNFL01078544.1_pt1 | contig 14199 bp, 16 predicted proteins | sample 5400361 | NCBI WGS metagenome assembly WNFL01 (sample SAMN13153351, study PRJNA577476) | soil metagenome | isolation source: 40 cm soil on Douglas fir-dominated hillslope | place: USA:California | collected 2013-09-17
CATTCCTTCAGAGTCAGGCGGTGGACGTTGACTTAAATGCACGTAAATACATGGATATATGTGTAAGCAATCCTTATATTAGAACCATTTACTGCGATTTTATTAGCCCCTCGAATGGCTCCGTATTGGAACCTTGCATCGGAATTCGTCGACCTCCAAGTGTGGCAGATGGAATACTGGACGTTCCAAATGCCCTGTGTACCTAAATCGGTATAACCTTGTCTTATCACCCGTCTGCCGCTGTCCCCCATTCGATCCCTGCCGACTTTCCCATGGAATATGAGGGGAAGCATCAGAACATACAACTTGGACACTACCAGTTGGCTCATTGCTGAAATTAGCCCATACCTCCAAATTTCGCTTGTTTTCCCGCTTCAAGTCTTTACAACATGTACCGATAACCCATACTCGACCAGTACACAAACCTAGGACCGGCACCGTACTTGTTTCCCGCCGTTTCAGAGGCGTCATCGTCGGGGTCAGTCTCGGCGGCTGTCCACGTAAGTCAACTCGCCAAGTCCCTCCAGTCGTATAGAACACCATGTATGCACCTTAGATTGTTGTTATCTAGCCTGTTTACCTTGACTCTGAGTGCGAGAGAAGCCTTTGAACGCTTGGCTAAATCCGAAATCCCTTTTGTTCTCCCACCACGACCGCGCTCCCTAGCGCCGGATTCCGAAAATTCGATGGAGAATAATCGCTTCTGGTCGTACCCACAATCAGGCTATTACCCGGACCAGTCCTACCAACAGCCTTTCCAACCACCCAACCAACCATATCCCCAGCCACAGCCACAGCCAACCCAACAACAACCCATCTACCAGTATCCTCAGGTTGTTCCAGAAAATATTTATCCGCAGGCAGATCCCATGACCGCCACCCGCAGGGCGACCAGAGCCCAGGATACTACAATAAACGCCTCTCATGCCCCCGTTCCCGACCCGTACGCCTATCAGCAACAACCAGGCATCCAGCAAGTCACCTCACGCGGTAGAGCAACTAGGGCACCTCCTAACTATGGCGTCGAGCAACTTTACCAGCCGGCGCAGCCAGCACCCCCATCAACCACGCGAAGAAGTGGCCGAAGAAAAGCGAACGCAGATGATGATGACGCCGATTACGACGAGTTTACAGAGTATACGTCTCAGCAAGCCACAACTTCTCACCGGACGCGTCGAACCACCCGCAATACCTCTGTAAATTACGTCGACGGATATAATGGCTCTGAGCCCACCGGAGACGGAAACGCTGGGCACAATGGTGATGACGGAGGGTATCCTGATCCCTCTGCTCTGGTTGGTATAGGAGGCGGCGCCTCAGCGGCCCCCAATGGCAATGTCAAGGAGGAAGACCCGGCCAATCCTATTGCAAACGACGATGATGACGAGGAAGAAACGGCCATCACCACTCGTGGTCGCCGTATCATCAAGAAGAAGCTTGTCGAATCTTCAGATGATGAGGCCCCTGTGCACAAGAAACCCACCCGCATTAAGCGCAAAGGCGACGACGACTTTATCGCAGAGGACGATGAAGAAGAGGCGGATATCGTCGATTTTGGCGATGATGATTATGACGGAACGGCTCCTTCGACCCGGCGCAAACGTCAAATGATACTGGAGGCGAAAGCCCAAGAGGCGCGCGAGAAGGCTCGGGCCGAGCGCACTCGTCAGAGGAATAGTGCGCGTGTCACGCGTAACTCGCGCAGGAATTTAAACGATCCCTACCACGACGACGGCGATGGCAATTACTCTGAAAATGATTCTGCGCGCCCTTCCACGCCCGAGCTGTACGACGACTCGGAGGAGGATGTCCTCCAGCAGGGGAAGAACTACCGACTCCGCCAACGCAAGCAGATCGAATATAACGAGATTGCCCAATTTGACAAGATGGAGCAGCAGGGCACAGCCAAGAGCAAGCCGAAGAAGAAAAACTGGAGTCTCTCTGGAGCCGAATATGAGAAGATCTTTGGACCACTCAAGGGGGCCCATTCGGACACGGAGAGCGAGAAAGGAAGGACGCCGAAAAAGATCGGGGGTACCAGTGGTATACCAGGCGGAGTGTTCGCTGGTGGTGCTGGGATACCGCTTGAGCTTGCTGGAACACCTTCGAATTTGGGTCGAGTTGGTGATGCTTGTGCGCGATTTGTTTCAAGGCATACCCAGAATTTCGGCTGACTTCACGTTCTAGCTCTTGCGGATGCCGATCCACTTGGAGTAAACACGAAAATTTCGTTTGACGATGTTGGTGGACTTGAAGACCGTTAGTAGTCCGAGGCGCCTGTCTCTTGTATTTGCTCAAAGTTACCCCAGACATCTCGAAGCTCAAGGAAATGACACTTCTCCCACTCCTGTACCCCGACATGTTCCAGGAGATGGGCGTCACTCCTCCTAGAGGAGTACTTTTCCACGGTCCCCCAGGAACGGGTAAAACTCTCGTCGCCCGAGCGCTTGCCGCCAGCTGTCGCAGCGAAGGCCGTAGTATATGTGAGCAGCATCATGCCCACCTTTCACACCGCTCCGCTTCTAATATTCTTCAGCTTTCTTCATGCGTAAGGGTGCCGATTGCTTGTCCAAATGGGTTGGCGAGGCCGAACGCCAACTCCGTCTGCTCTTCGAGGAGGCGAAGAAAGTCCAACCCAGTATCATCTTCTTTGATGAAATCGACGGCTTGGCTCCTGTGCGGAGTTCAAAGCAGGACCAGATCCATGCAAGTATCGTCTCGACACTGCTCGCTTTGATGGATGGTATGGATGGAAGAGGGCAGGTCATTGTCATTGGTAAGCAATAGCTGTATTTATTGGACAGATTTGGATATCAAACGAATATTACTAGGTGCAACTAACCGTCCTGATGCTATCGATCCCGCTCTGCGTCGACCCGGTCGCTTCGACCGAGAGTTCTATTTCCCTCTTCCGAACTTCGATGCGCGCTTGAAGATCCTGAAGATTATGACGAAACAGTGGGATAACTGGGTAGGACCTGAAGGTGATGAGGCTCGCCTCAAACTCGCCAAGTTGACGAAGGGGTATGGTGGTGCCGATCTTAAGGTTTACAATCTGTTATCATCGCTTGGATTCAACGTCCTGACCGTTGTGCCCGATAGGCCCTCTGTACAGAAGCTGCCCTCAACGCCATCCAGAGACAGTACCCGCAAATCTACCAATCTAGCGACCGTCTCCTTCTCGATCATAGCAAGATTGCTGTCCAAGCGCGTGACTTTATGGTCTCAGTCAAGGAGATCGTACCCTCATCTCAACGATCGACTGGTTCGGTTGCCAACCCTTTGCCTGCCCAGCTAACCCCTTTGCTTGAGCAACCGCTCGAGCATGTGAAGGAGGTCCTTGACAAAGTGCTACCAAAGATCAAAAAGAGGACTGCGCTGGACGAGGCGCAATGGGAGGAGGAAGCTGATGGTGAGGCTGCTGCCTTTGATCGAGAAATGCTACTTCAAGGTATACAGTTTGACTTGTGGTACTTATTACTGTCGCTCACGTCCGTTTAGCGCTCGAAACCCAGCGAGTCAATCGCCCTCGGTTGTTGCTCTACGGGCCGCCAGGTATGGGTCAGAGGATTGTCGGTGCGGCTGCGCTACACCACCTTGAGGGTTTCCATATCCAGAGTTTCGACCTCAGCACTTTAACTGGGGACTCTGCCAGAACGGTCGAAGCTGCCATCGTCCAACTCTTCGTAGAGGCCAAGAGACATGCCCCCTCGATAATCTATATCCCATCCCTCGCGGCCTGGTGCTCTGCGCTTCCTGAAACCGCGCGAACCCTTGTTGTTGACTCACTCGAATCTCTGGACCCGACGGAGCCCATTCTACTTCTCGCTGTTCACAGTGGCACCTTCAAACAGCTCCCTCGTGACGTCCGCAAATGGTTTGGCAAGCTAGAAATAAATCGGGTTGTACTTTCTGCCCCGGACGAGGCGAAACGCACCGCGTTTTTCCAAAGTATTGTTGCCTACGTTCAGAAACCTCCGAGCCATTTCCCAGACGCAGTCAAGCGCAGGCGTCGCATCCTTGAGGTCCTTCCCATAGCTCCGCCGTTGCCTCCGCGTCAATTAACCGCAGCAGAAAAAGTAGAGCAGCAACGACAAGATAATCTACTCCTTAATCGCTTGAAGAACCATCTGAACAACATTTACCAGGTGCTCGTGCGGAAGGAGAAAAGTTTCACCAAGGCGAGGGTCGAACAGATGTTCCAGTGTGTTCATGGCGAGGATGGGAAGTTATATGGTGCGCCAATACGCAAGCCGGTGACCGAACCCGTTGCCGCTTCCGGTGCTCAAGAGCCGTTCGATGCAAACGCTGACCCGCTCAACATTGGTCCGAATGGCGCGCCAGCGGATGACCAAGGGGAAAAGTACGAGATACACCGGAACGAGCTTACGGACATCGACATGCCTCGCATTAGCGGAGGTATCTGGGAAGGCCGCTTCTTAATGTCCCAAGAGTTCTTGAGAGCTATAGAGTTGGTGCACGACAATGCCACGAAGGAGCGCGGTACGGCCGGGGAACAATCAGAGACGTGGTTCCAGAAAGCAAGTCGGGTTTATACGCTAGCCATGCAAGAGGTCTCTCAAACAGACCCTGCGTTCGACCTGGAGTGTCAAAGGATGGCGCAGAGAATATACAAGGAGAGAGCTGCAGCGAAGAAGGCTGCAGAGGCGAAGGAGAAGGAGCAGAGCGCGATTCTCACTCACGCACCCGCCGCTTCTGCCTCTGACGACATAACGATGGCCAACGGAACTGAGGAGGGCTCAGTCGGAGGTTCCGCGACCCGCAAGCGGTCAAGAGAGGACGAAGAGATGTCAGAGGGCGGTTCAGATCGACCATCGAAGAGGTTCAAGGGTGGGGAGGCCAACAGCGCAGAGGAAGTCAAGACCGTCCGATTCAATAGCGTCCTTGACGTCGTTGAGCCTCCTGCTATCATGTTGAATGGGAAGAATCCTGACCAAGAAATGGCCGACAACGACCGAACACCTACATCTCCCTCTCCAATTGGTCGTTCCACTTCGCGTGTGGTCGATCTCCTCGCCTCCAACCACGGGCCAATGTATGATCCTGCCTTGGGCACGCCTGTAGAGCGCGTGTCATCTACTGCTGTTCCGAACGTGCCACTGGAACGCGCCCTGCTTGCCCTTCAATCAACCGAAGGGGGTATTGCTCGCGCGCCAGAGGGACTCACTCAGCATCTCATCGTTACTCCCCGCACACCGAGTCCGGCTCCCGTGACGCCACCAGAGTTCCAGCTCGCACCCGAACTCTTAGACGATTTGAAGACCAAACTCGTTACCAAAACGGCGAGCCTTGACGTGGAGCAGTTAGAACAGCTGCGTGCGGCTTGCTTGGATACCGTCTGGCGTTACCGGTCTGACTGGGACCGACGGAGTATGGTGCACGCACTGCTAGAGCGTGTGGACAAATACCTGAAGGAAATTGGAGAGGAGAGTGATTCTGACGAAGAGTGATCATGATCCGGGTTCAAATGATTCCTATGTATGATAGAGCTATGTGCTTTGGGTTTTGAAGTTATCTCTCTGGTTGGACTTGACTGCGTTTTGCTCGACTTAAGTCGCATGATACCGCGGATTACATACCGGTCCATATGTGTCTTCTGTCGTTACTCTTCTCGAGGACAGAGGTTGTTCTCGGTGGTTGCCGAAGGACGGGGTCGTGGCAGGCCGAAAGGTTCTCTGAGCAAGAAAAAATTGCTGGTAGCGGTTACGAAGGACACAACACCAGCCACTGAGCGACCTAGCACGGTGTGTCAGGGTGCCTACTTTCAAGTCGTATGCTGAAACAGCATTCTGGCACTTTCTTAGGTCGCGGACGTCGATGGAGAGCAAAAGCAAGACGCGGAAACCATACCAAAACCGCGTTCATCTCTGACCCCAAGCTTGCTCGAGTCATACCTGAAGCAAATAGACGCGTCGCCGGGTGAACCAACAGCTCAGGATTTGTTAAATCTCAAGCCTGAATTATCAGCACCGATAGAATCTGCAGAGTATGCATGTGCATACAAGTCAAGTCTCAATCGTGTATCCCGTGCTTTTACACATCAGCAAATGGTCCAGTTGGCGAATCTTCTGGGGATTGAAGTCTACTTACCGCGGGCGAGCCGAAAACTCGCGGCTATCCTCCTTGAGAGGTCATGGGGGTGGATTAACCCTTCAAGTGCCCGAAAGTTAAAAGAGAAACCCTCGGAGTTCACTGCATCCAGTACGATACATTTCTCTCATTCGTGAGTTCGGCGTAACCGGGCACTTGTGTAGTTCCTTTGCTGCCGAACTTCCTTTTTCTTTTGATGGATCAAGGTGAGCTCTGTAACCTCGTAGTCGACCCTCTCTCACTCAACCATTTAGATAGAAGTGGCTTCTTGGACTTCACAGAACGTTTCGATGTACGCATTGACGGGATTGAGAGCAGCCCTAAGCTGCAAATGCGACTGCGGGGGGCTCGTGAGGCGATCAAACAAGCAGCCGGATATCTGTACGCGCGACAAAAGGCAACTAAATTCCGCCCGGAAACCCTGGACGCAGCTGATTGCAAATGTCTAGGATGTGCTCACTGTGGTGTTGACAGTTAGCAATACCGAGTGGTTGCAGCCCCCAGTAGTACAGAAACTATCCGAAATTACTCATTCGTTTATCGAAGTAATGAAACCTGGACAAGTGCGCCATTGTCTCATACAAAGGCAATCTTCTGACGGAGTGCCAGATAAGAATTAGTAGCTGGACGGAACAGAGCATCGCCGATACCAAACGGCTCATCCAAGTCGCCACTCATCAGGTACACCATAGCCGTGTTCTTCTTGTCCATTCGAATAACCCCCGATCAGCAAGCTCATGATAGTTCCATACCACTGTTTGCCCATGTCGATTCCCAACCAGATGGCGAGCTGTTAGAGCAGGAACCTCGTTCCTATGCATTGTACCCCTTTCACTCACCGCGACCATTCCCTTGGATCATCGGATCTACAGGAGCTTTTCGAGCGCGCTTCTTGGGCTCTTCGTCGCTTCACGATGTTCAGTCGCCGGTTCGCTCGCGACGATCAGGCTCGTTCCTCTCATCCGAAGGGTGCGTAATTGCCACCATTGGATTATGTGCACAATCTCACAGTAAAATTAGGAAATCGGTCGACATACAAAAGGCGTTAGAAGCAGGGCTTCCCTCTGCGAGCGCTGGCTGGAATTATCTTTGGACGGCCTCGTAAGTCCGTCCTGCGACAGCATTCATAAATCTGATGTGAGAAGGTTTGGCCATCTTTTGCTAGCTTCCTCGGTTCCTCAACGTGCGAGCTTAATTCCACCATTGCCTGGGCACTGGAGGATGGACTACTTCTTGGAGTGGTTGCAAGGTGCAAATTGCCAGGTCACCTTCCTTCCAAGGTATGTTACATACCATCATTTGTTTGGACAGCTGATCTCTCGACGGATTTCAGCCTCCCCGCTCCATTGTTGGTGGCACCCCCATCAAATGAACTAACCATTTGTCGACTGCTGTACCGAGCACTCCCTGTGGAGCGCGATCTTCAGCGCAACTCCCGGACATCTCCTGGTGTTGAGCCTCTCTTAATCGTTGAGTCCGTTCTGGACGACAACGTCACGACAGAGTCCGGCCGATTCGGGATAGTCCTAAATCCTGCATCGGGCAATAATGCAATTTGCCGGCACGGATACGAGGCATCTGTGGACCTCCTCCTTCCTGATCGGTGGGTCCAATAGAGGCATCCTCCGCGTCACGTGCTGATAGTGTACAGGGCAATGGACATTAGATTCACCTGTCAGGCCCTGAAGGACATTGAAGAGGACGAAGAACCGGCTGAAATCAGTTCCTATCTCGATGGATTAGTAAAGTAGTTGGTGACTAATCACTTCTGCGTCCGTTCCCAACCTTATCTCTCATTTCAGTCTCAATCATCAAAGCGACCAGCAGCCTGACCCTCCTCTGACGATCAAGCACCAAGGGCAACGATACTCGTTGACGCATAGTAGGAGCATCCGAAAGAGCCAAGAAAGCGTTCGCGACACGGATCTTCAGCAGTGGCAAGGAGGCGCTCTCCCTTGGGCGTTTGACGGCGTCATCGAAGCATCCACAGAGAGCGCTCTAGATTTGGAGAGTCAGGAGAAATCGACTTCCTGCACAGTATGTCCATGGTACAACTTCAATATCACAAACTCTAACGACTTCACAGGTACAAAGCGTCGACTGCCACACCGAAGAAGGCTGGCACCATTTCATCGAATGTTGTGACCTACTTTCGGCCCCATATTTCTCACCAGTCACACCAGGACAAGGCATCCCTCATTTCTCAGCGGACTAACCATTTGGAGTGTTTCTAGAAAGTGGAATGCAGTCTACTTCAATTCTAGACAAACAATAGACGGTCTTGCTGAGGCTCAACGGGAACAGGTATCTTCCACGACTCATCTGTCGCGGTCCATGGCTTCTTTTGTGGACGAGCGGCCTTTGCGGCATCGTAGAACGATGGTTCCGGGAGTGGCGCAGGTTGTCCTACTCGTCTAATGTCTTTCCAGCATATCGTCTCTATATTTTGGAGTAATTTCATCCCATCCTCTTGCCCCTCGATGAATTCTGCCTCGGCCCACATTGCTCGCGCGCCTACATCCCTTCTGAGCTTCTCGATAAGTGTCCGGGTCGTCCCATTAATAGATACCTTGTCGTTATTCATTTCTTCCAAGGCGTCATGCACGCCACGAAGATCCCTGAAGGAGAGCCATCTCGCCTCGATAAGCTCGTTATAGGCTTCCGTTCCGCAGCAAATGACATATGATGCCACCGAGAGGTTCTTGGCATGATGGAAGAGCGCAAGGGAGATATGAGGGTTGTTAAATTTAGTTCGGAAAGTTCGCATAAGGAGAGCAAGGAGATGAGGATAACAGCTCTGTGGTAAGACCTGCATGGGGGTGCCGTTGCGTGGCGAAAGGGGTGCCGGAGTGTTTACCGAAGACTGTCTATCGTGCATCCCGTCTTCCTCCTGCACGGACCCGGGCACCGGCGAGGGGGGGATTCCTTGTTCATGGAATAAGATTCGCATAGCCCATGACAGTAGTTCTTGGTCATTTTCGCATAATGCAATTTCCTCCTTTTTGGCATCTAGAATCTCGTCTTCGGTCTTCGTCCATGGGATTTTCTTCTTCTTGAGCTTGGATAACATCACCGACATGGTGTTCTCTAAAGATATTGGGCTCGTCGGAGAGGCCAGAGGAGCTGGTAGTCGCTCAAAGTCTAGTTCCTCAAGCTCGTCCTCTACGGAAGAGCTCCCCCGCCTTCGATATGATTCCATTCGGGTCGCGGCATTGAAGATGACATTGAACATCTCATCAAATACGCTTATCTCCCGTTTTGTAAGGTGATTACGACGCGGGTCCGAAGTCTGCGTGCCGCCAGCAGCCCTGTAGCAAGGTGATTGTGATGGACTGATCCTTGTCAGCACAATTGTAATCCAGTTGGAGTCTCAATGCTCACTAGACCTGTGTAAAGCTAGGTGAGCGGCGTGTTTGCGAAATCCTGGTATTCGACGAATTTTGTTCCTCGCCCATGCCTGAAGCGTGTCCTGCCGAGGCGCCCTGCGTTGATGGTGACCATGAGTAGTGTCGCTGACTGGACGCTGGCGAGCCAGAGACCCCTGCCGATTTATATGTGGCTAGGGGGGACGAAAACCCGGAGTGAACAGATGCGGCTATTGGGTGATAATGAGCTTTCTCCTGCGGTGTGTATCCAGTATTATTTACCCGCTGTATCTGTTGAAAGGCAGCGCCGTCTTTGACCAAGGCTGAATAGGCATCGTTCCGGCCGGAGAGCTAAAGAAGGCGTTGAGGGAGACGCCAAGACGTGCGGGCTGGTACGTACTCGATGCAGAAATATGGACGGAACGTCGTCGTCGCGCGGCTTTAGCAACGTGTCCAGTACGCTGGAACATATCGAGTGCAAATTTTGCTTGTTTGGACCCAAACATTGCGTTCTCGTCGATAAATATGGAACGCGATACCAACAATTGTTTTTTCCATTTCCTAAACAGTGCGAAAAACTATTGTGATCAAGCAATAAGACCCTTATGAATGCCTCGACTCCTCGCAAAAATCTACGCGTTTTGATCGGCCAAAGCCCACATATACCAGACACCTATGGGACATAATCAGCACAAAATAATTTAGTAGTGTTAATCTCACGTACCAAGAGAGCGATAAGGTTTCCACGGCTCCGTCAGCGCCTCCATTTCTTCAGGAGTCAAAAGCGCGCCTCTGTGAGTCGGCGGTCAGCGTCTAAAATAGAAGAATTCGCATGTCCCTCACTTGATTTTCTTTTTTCCGTCCAACCTGGACTTCATCACGCTAACTGAAAGTCCACTTGGCAGCGATGGAGGCTTCCACTCAGAGGTAGTGGGTTGCAGGACCCTGGAGATTGACGGGGTGAAAGGTACTGGCAGTCTATCAGATTCCCCTCCTTCCGCTCTGGGTTCGACCACATTGGGTTCGAATTGCACTTTTTGCGGCGTCTTGGAATTGACACCGGCGCCCCTTTTCTTTGGAGTTTGTGGGACACCCTGAGATGGATTATGTTTAACTGTGTCCAAAGGTGGGAGTTGCGATTCTTCTTCAAGTTTCTCCTCCTTCGTTTCGACTTGCTTTTCCTTGTTCAACTTCACTTCGCCCTGGGGGTTGGTATGCTGCGATATGAACCAACGGAGGAGGCCACGCTGTACTCCGAGGTCCCCCACCGGTAGGATGTTAGGTCGGCGCAGAGAGAAGATGGCAAACATGTCGATCGTCCAGGGACCAATTCCTCGGACTTTGATAAGCAACTCGTGGAGTTCCTCGTCCTGAGACATGATTAGTGATCGAGTAGACATATGGGCTGGATTGAAACTCACCGATGCTGTCCAAATCTTGTCTGCATCCAAGCGGCCATCCTCAAAGTGCGTAGCAAGATCATGGACTTTGCTTAGTCAGTGCATCATTCTGCTACTTATCTAATATTGCGTACTGTACTCCGCTTTACGTGTGCTCAGGCCAGCACCTCGTAAGGAGCCAAACTCCGCTTCAGCCACCTGGCGAGGAGTGGGGAACTTTTCAGGAGGTTTGTACTCTCTAGAGGGAGGGTTGAGTTAAGAAGTTGCCTCCAGATAACACCTCGAGGAATTCCCACTCCGGTGGTGGGCATTTCTCCTGCATAGAAGGATCGAATAGCCGCATGAACTTCCAGTTGACAGATCTCGCTGCTTGCCATGCAATTTGCTGACCACTAAGCATGGTTCAGGATCAAGGGAGACGAATCGGTGCCGAGCGTCCGAGGCAATAACGGATTATGACCAAACTTACATGATGGAGGTCGTCAACGTTCTAAGTAAAACTGTACTCAATACAGAAAACTGTTAAAACACTTTGAAATTACCGACCTGAATGGTTCGACGCGTTCCAGGTGTTCAAAAGGCTTGCACCCTAAACGTGAGAATAAACCAGCGAAACGCGGGTCGGCCCTAATAAGGTGCTCTTTGGCGTCCGCGTATGAGAAGGTCAGAGTAGCGGGGAATATTTTAGGTGCATCAGTCGCGTCGAGTGAGGCGTTTTCTAACGGTGGCAAATTCGGGATGAGCGGACCGCCCGAAGAGTCAGCATCCTTCTTTGTACGTTTCGCAGGTGTCTCTGGGTCCGCGTCTTTGGCTTTACGCTTGCGGGGCGCTTTTGGAGGGCTTGGGTGGGGCATAAAAGTCGAAGACGCGGTTGAAACCAAGCCGCGAATGGCTCCTCTCGTACTGGGTGGAATGGTTAGGTAAAAATGGGTAGTATGGAAAGGGTGAAGATGACCAACTTGTAAACCCAAGTGTCGCAATTTATGCAAAAAGCAACACGGGGATGCTGACTAAGGCCGATCTGTCAAATGCTAAATACTGTTGATAGGTGAGGATCGTAATGCGTAGTATACAGTAAACGAATAATGATACGGGCAGAGGAATACAAGGTCATCTGCACGGCGAATTTTCTCTAGGAGCCGCAATCTGCCCTATGGCCCTCGTCATCTGTTTCAGAGGATAGCATTGCGCAGCAGGATGGTAGATAGGAGCCCGACATGAACCGCAGGACTCTAGTCGAGGAGTACAGGCGGCACAAAAGACATGTCCGCATTTCAAACTAAGCAACCGAATTGAATGATGAGTGACACAGAACCAACCAAGGGAAGGTAAGACATACACCAAGGGTTCCCAGGTGGTCTCAAAGCAGATGGGACATTCCAAGTTCTTCCACATGTCTTCTGCGCGCTACAAGATGTCAAAGACTGAAAAAGAGTTGGGAGTAATGAACCCACGGAAATTAGCTTATCATGTGCAGCTTTGTGCATTGCAGAGGCATCAGCGTAACGTTGAACGTTTTCTCTTTCAGCGGCAAGGTCCTGAAATGAATATTAGTTTCTGTACTACGGAAAACTCCGAGACAGACTCCTTCGAGCATGCGAATAGTCTCTAACTGGGCTGCAGTATCTCCCCTCTCAAGTTGTCTTCTTTGCTCTTCTACACGTCTTTCTAAGTTCGCGACAGTCCTTTTGCTCTCATCGTACTGTACTTCCAAAACATTTCGTTTCGTTTCAGAGTCTTGATACAGTCCCTTCCAGTGTGTCTATAACCTCCGTGTTAGTCCTGTTATTCAGGGTCCTTGGGCCACCACCAACGTACAGAGACGTCCCGTCGAGATGGAGGTACGGCGCTTTTCTTCTTCTCTCGTTCCTTTTCTTTGAGTTCTTGTTTCAAACGTTTGATCTCCTGCACGGCAGTGAGGTGAGACGAGCACGCAGAACGAGGATGGCTGTGCCCATACGGCCGTGAGTTCGCGATGTTGCTTCCGTTTCGCCTGAGCGCCGGGGGTCAGCGAGAATACACAGAGGAAAACATGCATACCTGTTGTAACGTTTCAATTTGTTCTTGGAGGGCACTGACGGAAGGGATCGGGGCAAGATTAGCCCTCTCCGTGTCGGTGGCGGAAGAGAGATCGATTGCTTCCGCGGCTTTCTTGGTCGATCGGGGATTTCCCGAGATTGCCTTCCTCGGCCTCGTCCGTCGTGGAGGCATCCTCGGAATGAATGAATGGGATCCAACCACCTTAGTAGCCAGTCGCTTTGTTTGGTTCGAGTTTGGTCACTTTCTCTTTAGCCGAGTGCCGAATGGAAAATATCTACCAAAGACCTTTAGGATACAACGTTCGCCAGTTGGTCAACATCAGCTACTGATTTCTCGAGTCGCGCGCCTTTCTCTGGGCTCTCTCTGGCAAGCAGCGGTGAAACGTTTAGCTCGGTCCACCCGCGCCAGACCTCCTCGACAGACTGCACTACATCACTGGCCCTTGTTTCCTGTTCTGGATCTAATACCAACAGCCAAATTGCGTCGTAACCTCCGGCTTATCAAGAGTCAGACCGTCGGAGTTACTCTGAGATAACGGGTAGCCGAGACCGTGACTTACCGCCAGGAACTCCCCCTCCTATCACCCCGGCTCTCTGGATGCAGGCATCCAATAAACGAGTCTGTTCATCTGGTTCAATTGGAACTCCGACGGATTCTCCCATCCCTTTCATTCCTTTCCGTACTCTCTGAGGATCCAAAAGAAACGTTATCCAGGATCTTGGAAAATGCCGTATGACGGTCACAGATGACATGGATGACATACCTCCGTCGCTGCATGCAAACTTCCAAGAAGCCTTACGACCTCGGAGCTGTCGGACAACCACTTTCACCGGGATTAGCACTCCGGCGAGTTTAGGGCATGAGAAAAACCGAAAGAAACGCACACGTTTCGCAAAGGACGCCACCGCGGTCCGAACTCCGCCTGTATACACTTCTGGATGCGCCCCATAGAGGTCTTGCAAGCGCTTTACGACCGATGCCACCTCCGCATTTGCATTTCGCAGCTCTGACCACTGGCGGTCCGCTGTCACCCGAAAGCGGCCGTGAGCAAACGGGGAGGTTAGGTTGTAACACAGAAAACAACACAAGGAGAGCCGGACAAATCGAGGGAAAAGCTTCAAAGAACGCGTGCGCCGACGTACCTTCCTGTGCATAGTCTCGTCTCCATTTAAGCACTCTCCCGACCAACGATGGGGTGTCGCTCCCCGCGTCTACGTCGGCGAGAACGATCCTCATCAAAGGGGGCAGGGCAAATGGTTCAATTTTGTGATTCCACCCCGGGT
>WNFL01052022.1_pt5 | contig 14197 bp, 14 predicted proteins | sample 5400361 | NCBI WGS metagenome assembly WNFL01 (sample SAMN13153351, study PRJNA577476) | soil metagenome | isolation source: 40 cm soil on Douglas fir-dominated hillslope | place: USA:California | collected 2013-09-17
ACCCGAGGTCAAGCCACAACTATCTCCCGCCATTAGGAAGGATTCACGTCAAATGGTGATTTAGGCTGCACCATCTCCCCTATATGAACCCGCAGAATTTTACTGGGACATCCTGAACCAACCTCTTTCTTCAGTCTCTGCCGAGGTGCGTTCTCACCGCGTTCAGGTATTTGTGAAGACAAGGTGGATCTGGTCATAACATCTGGGCTCGCTCTTGAGGAATATTGAGGGGAGACTTAGATCCACATAAATCGTTCAAAAATGCTAATAACCACTCGAAGAATGTATGTTTGTTGGAAACTGGAAGGAACTAGTCCGCACTTCCATGGCGATGTGTGAGCGAACATCTCTCAGTATCAGGCAGAATCAAGTTAATGTAGCTGTGCACCAGGGGAGGGTGCGGGGCGGGGCAGCCCATCTTTCTCAACTTGAGATATAGGGGTGTGTTTAGCACAAATAGCTGACATCATATGTATGACGGAGCTCAGCGGTAAACCACTGAGCCGACAAGTTCACCATAACGACAGATTCAATCCTATTTAGAAGGCGCAGTGATCGAGTCGAATTGTGCGGTAAAACATAATCAAGACCTGATGTACTTAGGGCGCCCTGCTACCGACCTTCTACGGTGTGGCGTCCATACCGTGATGACTTTGGTGTGACGATGATCATAGATCCGGATCCGCGGCCAACGGGCGATGGTGTCTTGTGTTCTCGGACCACCCACCCATGACGTGAGGTCTGACGGATGCATTCTCAGAAAACACACCGAAGCTCATATATGACACCAGAACTGCCAGTTTGGTGAATGGCAGCGTGATCATATGCGGAGTACTCCCTTCCCAGCGACGCAAGTATGTAGTTCAAACTGGCGCAAAGGCCCGAAAACTCCACCGCTCGTGCCCGTCTGTGACATGAAAGGGTGAAGAGGTGCCGAGAACATGCTTTGGGGGAGGTGGGCATCCAAAAGCGTATGCAGCCTTGACGCAAGTGTACGTGTTGGATAAGACAGGAGTGGATAGAGGTATCTTGCTCGATCAGTCAAGCCAGTGTTGGGTCATCGCCGAGAAGGGTGGGCTCGGTGAGCATGAGCAGGCGACGGCCGGCAACGTTTCAAAGAAATAGAGTGGAGAGTGGGCGCAGCCAAACTAGCGGCGCATAAATAGTTCATCACCACGGAAGCATGACTTTCAGACGATTGTCCTAAGAACAAGTGCTGCATGTGGTGTATGCTGAGGGTAACGATGGATGGTGAACCGTCTTCGAGGGGAGATGTGTATGAACCTTTGGAGGACGCCAAATCCGGAACTCGTAGTGCAGAGCGACTCGTAGAGGTGGTACGGATCAATTAGCTTGAAGTGGTGGCAAATTAGGGCTAAATCCACTGCTCGCCCCGATCCACCTTCCTGGACGGCCAAGCCAAATATGATGCACAGTATCCCGTTTGTGCAATCTTGGGTGCTGTCCAGCGTCTCACTGTGAAGTGCAAATAAATGCAATCTTGCCCCGACGATGTCCAACTTGACATGGGCTTTATACTTGTTGGCAAGACGGAGAGAGGGACAGGAGTGGAGATCTATTATCTAGGCAACAATGTGCAGTTCTCTCCATTACTCGTCATCCTCCAACTTTTTGGTGAGTAGCCTCCCTACACCCTAAAGCAGCCATACTAATCAGATTTCACTGAATGAATAGAACCAGTAGGGAACGCACCTCGTAACTGGCGATCATAATCCCACAAGCTGGGGCGATCTTCGCCAATCGCGGTGTCAAACCAGCAAATAAGGCACCAACTCCTTCGGTCCTAATTAAATTCTTCATGAAGGGGAATGTGCTGACCGGTGTACCACTTTGTGATAACATCAGTGCTTGTCTTCGCGTTTTCGTCACGTCGAAGGAATGAGTAAGTAACGCAGCTGTCATTCCCGAAATTGCACCAGATGCAAATGCAACCACTGGTATGGGCAAACTCGTTGTGCGTTGGAAGAATTTCTTCCATGCCTCATACCCAGCCCAGTAGATGCCAGAAAAGGGGACGTCTCGCCACAAGGTCGGCCCAAGTCCCCGATACAGGGCCTTGACACCATCTATCTTGACGAGCAGACGTGTAGCGTGAAGAGTGGACGAAAGTGTGTGTGGCTTTAGTGGGTCGGCAGGGGTGGATTGTAGGTTTGTACGAAGGAGTTCTAGTGGAGACGCCAAGGAGCTGACAAGTGTCCTGGCTGTGATGCCCGCGAGCAGAGGTGTTATTTCAGGGGACGGAGAAATAGATGGCATTCCTTTGTTGAGGAGCTGATCGTAGGATACCATGTACAGAGTCTGTGAAGGTACGGCGATAACCCTGAGCGCTCGAGTCAGTTTGGGGCTATAATGATACTTGGACGGAGCCTACAATGTTGTACCAAGGCCTTTCCATAGGCCCCGTACTCCCTCACATCTGGCCACGGCCAACAATGCGTCCCAAAAACCGGTAACTTTTTGTGATCGAACCGTACCACCTTCATAAAGACACACGCAGATGTCCGGCGGTACAGGCCGAACACTAGGTCGGAAGAAAGGGGTAGTGGGAGGGGGATGATTGGATGACGAAAATGCAGCCATTGAAATATTTCTTCGCGCTAGCGAAGACATGTTCCTTGAGCATGTAGAATGAGGCGGCTGAGAACATATTTGTAGCGCTTCGGGTGTTGGCTTGTTGGGCACTTGAGTTTGCAGTCGGGTTTTGACAACGTCGAAAGGCGTCACTGAGAGTATCAGTCAGCGAGTCAGCGTAATTCTGCAGGGATGGTACACAATATAGGCAGACACAACTCCTTCGTGCGGTTGGAGGTCTTCCAAACACAAAGGGACCCGGTGCACTCTCCAAAGGTTGGGAGAGATTACTCGAAGAGTTTAGTCAACAAAAGCAGCTTGGTGTGAACCCTTAGCATGCCCGGGAATATCTCATATCTCAGTGCCACCGCTTTGCTTTCTCGGAAAAGTGCAGCCAGCATTGGGAAGCTGAGTGAGCGAGCGCCCGTGAGCATTCCACAACTACATTGCTCGACGGGCTCCTTTGAGCTTGTGGGTGGTAAGAAGGTGGCTAGTTCACTGACACTTACTTGTCAGAGCAGTGAGGGTCGCTCCTGACGAAGCAGCGACTAGCTTGCCCAATAGTGGGTCCATCTTGTCTATATCGTACGATCCAAGTCTTCCCCTCTAGGGTCTAGTCTATCGTCCGCGATTTGGGGGAGTGGTGGTGGAGGTTCAAGTTTGGATGGAAAAACTGGCTGCCGGTTGCAGCCGAAGAATCGTCATCGCAGCCTTCCGCGATTAGATTAGATTAAACTGATAAGGGGAGGAGCGCAGGGAGCTATTTTCAGCATGACTAGGAAGAATTTAAATATCTAAGTTGAGGAGAATGCTACATAAGTCTGCGAGGCCGAAGGGGCTCATATAATATGAATTTTCAAGTCAGCAGGGAACTTGGAGGTTTAAGGGTGATTAGTCTTGATACGTTGCATAAATATCCTGTTTCTTAAGGATAGTCATAAGCCCTAAGGCGACCCCTTCGGCTTGTTCAAGCGACACCGGTTGGCTCGGATTGGGTTGCTTGCCAGCTTTGACGGCCTGGCCCTGATAGTGAACCTTGGAGAACGAAGATCAGGCACCATTCTGTCACGGATGCAATATTTGCTTACAAAGACGTTGTACAAGTTCCCCTTTCGTCTCTTGAAAATGCGAATTCGCCACGCCTCGTCGCAAATAGCGTTACCAGCATACGATTCTTCCGCCTCTCGAAGCAGGTCGTTGCGAGTAATCACCACTAATCGCCTTGCTTCCACTCCATCTCTACAGACGAATCGCTTCTCCACAGCGATGGTGCCTAAAGCCTCGTACTCCGTATCCTCTACAGGAAGAGTGTCAATGAGAGTATGGAGAACCGTGGGAGGTGGGGAAACTGACCTAATGATGGATGCGTTTGGGCCACGCCGCTGGATGACTCTGATACAGGCTTCTGCCCCGCATTACGGACCCTCACCGTTCTATATACGAATTTCCAAACATCGAGTGGCATACTTCCTCTTGAGTCGCTGGCTGGAGAGGGCGAAATTTGGGGGGTGTCGTCGCGGGCCAGAAACCTACAGGCTCGAACGTTCCCCTTCAGCAGTGGCTATGCCCTCAGAAGCGTAGGCTCTTGGCGGCATCTTGGCGGGCGGTAGTTTAGTTTGAGATGGTAATCAATATTCAATTCCGAAGCAAAGCGAAATTCAAGAAAGCGTCCGAAACAAAATCCCTAGAAAGCAGTCCATCATACATCAAGGAAATGCCCAAATGAAACGACTACGAATTAGAATTGACAAGCGAAGACGAGCGGCAGAAATACGAGAAATAGAGAAAGAAGGTCCATGACAATAAAGCATTATGCAATGGAGCGATTAGCCCGGAGCGGCGTATGAGAGATACGTATAATCATGGGCTGCTTCGAATTCGGTTTGAGCTTGGCGGATGACCTGCTCGCGTACTGGGTTGAGACGGACGAGGCTAGAGCCTAGTAACTGTACCCATATGGTTAGAAAGTGGGTGCGTGGGTGAAAGGGAGGGCGGTGGACGCACCTTTACCCCGGCGCTTGAGAGAGGCAGCGACTTGCGAATGAAATTAGGGTATGCTCGACCTCCGGTGGTTGTCCATGAGTGAGAAGAAGCACAGATAAAAGAAAGTTTCTTACCTTTGAAGTAATATCGTTGAACCGTCAGAGCAGATAGGACTTGCACCATGCAGTCGACGAGTTTCTGTCGAATACCGGTCAATGAATCGATATTAAATAGTCGCTCTGAATACGACTGAAAGACTTTTATACCTTACCTGGAACGCGGACACATTATTGGTCACAGTCGTGGCCCCGATCCACTCAATTTCCTCTTCCGACCACCGACTTACGAGGGCCATATACGTCCCAAGCTTGAGAATTCGCCCACACAAGTACAGCAGATCAGCTGTGACAAAAGGAGCCATAATCATGGCTACTACGGAATCTCCTATGTCGTGAAGGATGGGAAGCAGCATTTCGATACTACTACTGATGCCCATCATCCCCTTGTATACATTCTCGAGCTGTTCTCGTCTCTTGCGACGCTGACGGAGTCGAGAACTGAACTTGGGCATGGCCAGCGCCGGGTGGGAGCAAGCGTGGACCTGCCAGCTTTATGACTGGATCAGAGGAGATCAATCAACAATCGGAACGGGGTCGATAACATTTGGTCATCGCAGTATTCATGAGCAAATCCTGGAAGAAGCACCAAGACAAACGAATTTGGCAACGCGGGAAATAGACTGATTCAAGGCATCGACCTGCATCGCGGCTGAGAATTGGCCTAGATAGGCAACACTACGTCATCGGTCCTGATTAGGCAGTGTGGTGGTCTCTCGCGCGAGTGAATCATTGGCCCCTGACTTTGTGAACAAACCGAGCAGATTAATTCCGCAGTTTCATAGGCATATGTAGTTCTGGTCAGGGAAGTGCAGACCCCAGGAGTGCCAGAATACTTTTTACCTTGTGACAGCTCCTGCTATAAAAAGGGGTTTTGTCTGCATTTACTCCTTAGACTCGTTCGTCTCTGCCATTCGTTCTATCCTTACACTCGTTCGTCTTCTTTCAACCCCAGCTCGACTACTTCCGCGTTCTGTGATATGCTTGCCACCCTGCTCCTCCCTGTCTTGGTTCTGCCTGCTTTGATCAACGCGGTTCCGCTTCAACCCCGATCGCCACTCTTAGACGCGGTGAGCGTGGATGTGAGGTAAGATCGAATTCGCCTTCACATTCCCCAATGCTGAACCGCTTTTCTAGCGCGCAATATACCTCTATAGGATCGAACGACGGTCTCGCGCTAATTGCCCGCGGCTTGTTTGATACCTTCCAAGTCCCTTCGGATGATTTTGCTCCTTCTACGGACAACGGCGCTCCAACGCCTGGCGATGCGCGGCCCGCAAGCGTTGCTCCTGACGTCGAAGAAGCCGAATCAATCTCTCCTTCTTCAATTGCAACCACTTCCACAACACAGGGAGAGTCCTGGCCATCGGTAACTACTCTTTCGGCTGTTGAGGCTCCTCGTCCCTCTTCGGATCAACCCAAAGTCGCTGAGCAGAACGGGTTTCGATACGCGGACTGGTAACGGCTACGTGACGTCACCCCTGTAAGGAAGCATTTGGCATTTTTAATGCCCAATTTTACACATTCTAACCTGCCTTTTCTGCCAGGAATGGCCTGTGACTCGCCCCATAGAGCGGAGCGGCCATTAATACCCCATGGCTTGATGTGGAATTGATTTGGATCCTGGTGAAATTTTATGAAGAATAGTTCGTCTTTCCTGCACGTCAAAATGCACTGAACTGTCTGATCGTGTCCATAGATTCTTGTGTGACGTATACCCAATTCATACACACCTGTAACGTTATTTGGCGGTAACACCCCATTGGCATGGGCAGGTCAGCGGGAACCGGCGTGGCCAATTCGACCCCGGCCAGTGCAATCGATCTCCATAGGCACGTCCTTTTTGTATCATAGCTTCACCAATACTTCTGTCTGCCGTGATGTATGACTAGCTTTCTGGTCACACGAATCAGTACTTTTTCTCATCCATCTTTTCGGTTGCAAGACTGAGGGCGCTGTCTGAGATACATACGACAAAGAAAGCGGTAAATCGGAGAATTGTGATGACAGTGGAATGGAAGTTCCCAGGCTCGCGCGGGGTATATGCACGACATCTCTCACCGATAGCATCTACAAAAGACTGCTTTCAACATTATCGGTAGCTATTTTTGCAGTTCCACATAGTCACTATATCTATCGCTGCTATTCACTGGTAGGTCCGCCATGTTCGACACTGGCCTTTTCCTGTGCGTTCGCTCTTGGGGATGTCTATTTCTCTTTCATGGCTTTCTCGGTCATTATAGCCCAATGCTGGCCAGTCCCTGATGAAGACCCGGGGCGCTTGGCCACTCAATCTCAGTCACGGTACCAACTCTGCCTCGATAAGTGAGAGCGGCGCAGTCAGGCTCACTTGGTGATCGGGTATCATCCGTCGAGACAAACATGGTGGTACACATAGCGTTATTCCTTCGGTATATGTTGGGCGATTAATCGAAGGCACACTCTGCGAGACAGACCTAACACACGACGACCTGAGAGAGAACCGTAAAATATAAGGAATATCGTACCTACGGCGAGGTGAGAGCGAACCGTGAGGGGGCCTCTCACCGAGTCGTGCGCTATATATACAAATAAACAGGTTCCCCTACTTATCTACGTACAGTGCACTAATCAGGCAGCGATGTCTCCCTCCAAGCGGGTATTATTCCACTGGTGTACGGAATATCATCTCAAACTCAGACATGAATAATCACGATCATCAAAATTATACCCACTTGAAAACGCGAGGTTATGAATCGCAGAGGAGACCTTCTGAGAATATCTACATATGATAGACAGGAATTCAGTGGAATTCTCCTCCGATCGGTGCATAAGCCATGAGAAGTTGACTCTGATGCTTTGCGGGTTTCCATAGTACTGCTCCATTGTGCACCACAAAGGTAACCCAAACGCGCCATGTGATTACACAGTTTGAAAAATCAACACCAAACACCAAACGGGTGAGTGCGACGATTGGGACACGAGTGGTTGCGGAGCTTATCGCGCAGGGACCACCTTTTGATCATTGAACCACCCCAGAATGGAATTCAGAAAGCGACAACATTCAGAAGTGACTTAGTCACGCGATCGATGTTTGCGAATTTCCTCAGTGGCTCATTTCTGGAAAAATCAACCCACCACCACTGGCTCCACGGCCATCGAGCTGAACATGGTCTTATGGACGCGTCGTTATACCCAAGGGTTGTATTTTAAGAAAAAAAAAAAGAACAAAAGAAAAAGAAAATGGTCATACATAAGTTCCCGCGTATTCTTTACTCCCGTCTCTTGAACTTCCCTCCTCCCCGGGCTCTCTTCCACAAACCCTGCGATCCCTCAAAGTCGGACGACTTGCGCGCCATAAACCCCACGGTGGAGCACATCAGATTTCAGAGCCAGAAACAATTTTAGCCAACGCGCAGCTTGTACTACCGTGGAACGCGTCCGAACCTCCCAAACTTCATAGGAAACATTCTGTATAGTTATTCCCTTTATCTAAACCAATCCCAAGCGCATCCGAGCGCGTTCTGTCCGCGATTGCGTGTCTGTTCGCTCTGTGTTCGATTGGATGTGCTTACGCCCGTACCTATTCAGCTCGCCAAAAAGGATGCATGCTGCACTACTAGTCTCAGAAATCCTTACCATTATATTTCGATGCGTTCTTGATATCGATCATCGCCAACTTGCACCTCCAAAGCGGTCGTTGGCCCGCGCCTGCAGAGTCTGCAGGGCGTGGCGGGACCCGGCTCTTGCGATAATATGGCACTCCATTGACTCTTTATTGCCTTTGATGAGGTTATTTCCTTGCGACGCGTTTAGTCAAAGTCGGACGCATTTGGGTTTATGGGTGTGTTTTTTTCCCTCACTTTGACTGCGGGTAGCTGCATGACCCCTGTTTATAAATTAGACATAAGTAAATCTAACATTTCGTGTTCTCATTCCAGCATTTTACTCGTTCTTTGCGTCCGCGAGATTGGGATACCTTTCGAATATATTCACCCCTCGTCCGTTCACTCTCGTTCAAGGAAGGAAAAGACGTTAACACCTCCATCTTCTTCGCCTTGACCATTCAACGACCTGTCGACTTGATGTACTCCCCCTATCTCCCAAATTTACATACCCTCCGCTGGGTCGCCGACTCCGCCCACGTCCTGACTTGTTGCCTTCCCTTCATCTCTCCCTCCCTGCGCAACCTTGAAGTCCACGCTGTGGGAACTTCCACTCCCGTACCCGAACGGTCAGATGCAACAGGCGGGTTCTTGTGCAACCTCGCACAGATGGCCCCACGACTAAAAGAAGTGCGACTGGTGGTAGAACGTCTATGGATGGTGCAAGATATCGTTACTCCATTGAACATGTTAGAGGAGATGGAGGTTCTGATCCTCGATACGGGATCCATCACTCCGTTTATCCTTCGTGGACTGAGCTGCCATGCTTCTCTCCAGCGGCTTGAGGTGGACCTATGCGGGATCGACGAGTCATTCTTGCCGCAACTAGCGCAGAATCCGAGTTTAGGAGGGGAGTACGTCGCTTTGAAGGACGTCAAGATTGCGGGGGACATGCATATTGTGGATATGATGCTTTCGGTCATCATCTGCGCGCCATTGGAGCGACTCTCAATATCTACGTTCGGCTTAACTTCGAAGTACAACATGACTGCGTGCTTCAAAACCGTCGCATCGACCTGTCCTGGTTTGCGTGCTTTGGTTCTAACGTCGACGATCCGGGCCGACTATGACCATTGCGTCAATATACTAAGGATGGAGTGGGAGGAGTATTCCGTGGGGATGGACGTCTTTGGACCTTTGCTGTCCTTGAGGTCGTTGGAAGAAGTGGAGGTTTTCTTGGCGTACCCGCTGTATGTGGACGACCTCGGCTTGGAAAGGCTTCTGCTGGCCTGGCCACGAATACGCAGCTTGCAATTGAGCCCGTTACCGGAATGGACACCATTTATTTGGGCGCCGCCCATCACATTGAAGGGACTAGAGATGGTTGCGCGCTTGGGAAAGAGAATCGAGAGCCTTGGAGTGTTGGTAGAAGGAACTGGCACTTCGTTTAAGGAGGGTAGGAGGCTCATACTCCGAGATCCCTCACGCACCCCTTCTACACCTCCGTTGACTCCAGACGTCTCGACCTTACCATCTTCGCAAAGGTCAAATGATTCTTCGGCCATGTTCTCTCGACCGATGTTGCGCTTCTTAACGGTCGGCCCGTCCTTCATCAGCTGGGACGAGGAAGCGGTTGCCAGGTACTTAGCAGACCTGTTTCCCTCGCTCAGCAGCATCATGTGCATACCAACGGCGACAGGTTCCTTAGGAGACTGGAAGCGGGTGGAAGAGCATCTCGCGGTGCTCCGAGGGGAGGAAAGAGTCCAAGCGTCAAAGAAAGAGGGGAGCGAAGGTGAGGACGGGATACCCTCAGGGTTATTCGATGAGGCGATGGAGGATGGAGATGATGACTCGTATGAGTGGGCTCTGACAGACGATGAAGGATTCCTCACTTCCGACTAGCACTCTTGCCTGCATGATTCTGATGTTTCTGTGTAGTCCGCCTGATCGTGTAGCCCTAGTTTGTTTAGATTATTTGTAAGTACGGATCTGGAGAGCAGCCCAGTCCCTTCGGCTCGCGATTTTGTTCGGCTATCTGAATGCCGACGGCAACGCACGAAGCTGGGAAGTTCGGAGGAATGCACGTGTTACACTACCCGCTACGTGTCTTTATTACCGATCCGTGTTTCCTCCCCAAACAGTCCGAGAAAGCCGGTTGGAACTCGCCACCATCGTAGCACGGCGGTGAACACAGCGCCATGCACCATATCCTCATTCCACACCACCTGTACACTCAGACACCACCAAGTCAAGAGGAGGACCCCTTCGATTCGCTTGACAGAGTAAAGGAAATCTTAGCCGATGGCGAGCACCCATTTCCCATCGAACGCAAAGTTCTCAAAGAGTTGTTGCAACACAAGACGGAGCGGGATATACAACGCATCAAGTTTTTGAGCTCTGGTCAGCTGTGCCACAAGATACCCCCTTCAGCGTTGCGGCTAACGTCTTCGGATATTGCAGGAACATTTCATAAGGTACACATTCAACGTGATAGCCTTATCGTGTAGTCATCTCAAATTGTCAATAGGCATTCATCGTCGAATTTGACGATGGCGAACAGTTGGTCGCGCGAGTGGCCAGGCGATTTATGCCCCGAATCAAGACAGAGTCCGAGGTTGGTACGGCCCTCACACATGGCACACCTACAGCTCACTCTCATCACAGGTAGCCACGCTAGATTACATCCGCAACAAAACGAACGTCCCAGTTCCCAGCATCTTTCATTACGACTCGAGCCCATACAACGAAATCGGCTACGAGTATAGCGTAATGTCCAAGGTCCGTCCGTCCGAACCATATCATCTCGTCATCCCCTAGCGCCCAGCCTAACAATAGCATTGGGAATCCCCCACTCCACAGGCCCCGGGCATTGCATTGACAAAAGTGTATCGAGGGCTCGATTTGGACGAACAACGCCAGCTCTTTTCCAACCTTGCTCAACACATTCTCACGCTCTTCTCACATCGCTTCAACGCGATTGGCTCGCTCTACTCTAGCGCCAACCCCGCGATTCCACCTTCAGTGCCTCAAACCCCTTTGGGATCTCGTCCAGGCACGCCTCGCCCTGGTCCACAACAGCAGATCCCCTACTCGCGACCCGCCGGCCCTCAACGAGTGCGGAGCACAGACGGAACAGATGGGGGACCCTCGAGGGCGCGTTCCCAATCTTCTGCGCCACCGGCCACATTCATGGTCGGTCCGATTGTGAGCTGGCCATTCTTTGGTGCGGGACGAGGCGTGCAGGATCTTGATCGCGGCCCGTGGTCCACCTTCGAGGCCTACCTCCGTGCATGCTGCGATCGGGAGATCGATGCAGTCCAGAAGGAATGTGAGGGTCGAGCCGCATCCCATCGCCCGCATTTGCCTCCCGAAGAGGGACATTCTGCTCCATCTTCATCTGATGAAGAAGATTCCGATGATGGAGAGGTGTATTACCGCGATTACCGAACACGGCAGAGAACGTCTCTCCTTGTGGCCCATGCACATGCCAGGGTTGGAGTGGTGCGCCAGGAGATGGAGCGGTTCGTAAAGTACATGCGCGATCTGGGATGTGGGTGTCTCAAACGCGACCAGCTTGACGCCTTTTCTTTCGACCTTCACGATCTGAGTTTAGATAATATATTTGTTGATGAGGATGATCACACCACTATTGTGAGTTGTAATTCCTTTGACTGTTCTCGCATCAGGTCGACTTACAATGTGCCTCACTATGGCGTACAGACCTCAATAATCGACTGGGAATCGACTTGTATCCGGCCATTGTGGCAATGCGCACATTTACCTGCATTCCTCGCCGCCCACCCGCACTCGCATGAAGCGGACATGTTTCGCGAAGAAATGGGTAAGCTCGGTCCATTAGGAGAATTGTGGCTGCGTGGCGAATCAGAACGTGCGGAATGGCGGCGGGCTCACAAGGTGCTCGAGTGGGACGGATGGGAGGAAGGCTTGATTTACCAGACACTCGATTTGGACGAGGAAATCGATACACCTAGCAGTAGTGGACATGTTGGCACTGGACTTTTACGGTTGCTTTGACCAGATTTGGTAATGACTTTCTAGAGAACTTTGGTCTATTATCATTGCTCGTCCAAAGGGAAAGGAGCTTCGGGCCATTCAGCCCCGGCCATGAATGGATACCCCCATCCAATCTCTCCCAGTTTCCGTCCTTGATGAGCAGGAATACCCATACCAGAGGGGATCCACGTCGTATCATAAGGAACCCTGTCCCATTCGACTATCGGGCTTAAGGAAACGTGGTGGATATTCGGGGTCGAACGCGTTCGAAAAGCCTCACACATCGAACGTTCCCATGCCAGTGCGCGATTTGAGGGGGCATGATAGATGAATTTGAAATCGAGGTGTCGAAGATGCTTGAGACGATAAAGTTCGTGCATAAAATGCGTCGTGAATGTATTCTACCTTCTCTGTGAGGCTCGCTTCTTCACAGCTAGTTCCGTTTACACTTACCGCATCAATTCTAATGGATAAAGCAGAAAATAGACAGAGGACTTGTAGAGAAGGGCAAAAACGGGCGAGCTTCCCTTGCCCAATCACCGCTGACGCGTTGGTGTTTTGACGGAAAGCTCGAGGATTGATGTTGTGGACCCGAAATTGGGTGCCTCATCTCCAACGCTGGTAGGTAGCAGGCCTCTAAAATCAACAAGGACATGGAGGACTCTAATCGGTCTACCAGGTACGATGGAGCGAGCTTGCTCCCCTGAGCCCCGAAAGGTTGAAAGTCGGGGAAGAATCGTCGGAGTTACCACCAGAGGAGGAGATATGGGTATGTAGGGTAAAGAGAGTTCTTCAAGCATGGGCAGACATGCCAAGACTCGAGCAGAGGTAATGTCGCGAACGAGCTCTAACCGACGAAGATTAGGGAAGCTCTTTTGGAGTAATTGAACATGGAAAAGCGGAGAGTGGAGATACGAATGATTGTTCTCAGTGACACTTTGAGCAGAGAAAGATTGTAGATCCCCGCTCATTGACCACTCTGCGAACTCACGAACGCTTTGCTCTGATCCATTGAGCCCACAGATTGTGAGATTCTTTAGTGGGCATTGATGTTGAGAACCAGAGGTGTGGGTGGAATCGCCATCTAATATGGTGAGAGATCGAACAGATAGGTTCGCTGGTCGAGAATGAGGGGAGATCAACTGCTTGAGCTGACGATTGCTGATGTGAACCGAATCAATCACAATGTCACGGCAGTTTGGCAATGTTGATATGAATGCTACAACTTCCTGGAGAAACTGTTTGAGGACGTCGGTGGTGGTCTTGTCATTCGGAATCGGAAGGTTTCGGTCAAAATGGCAGAGAGTGCATGATTTGATTGCGCCCATCAGCATTGAGGAAGATTGTATCATTTCGAGGCGTTCCATAGTAGCGGACGACCGCTCGACATATGGAGTTGGGACTGAGCTTCTCGCACGCCTTCGACACCGAAGTCCGGCAGAGCCGCCTTGAGCGCCGCATATGACGAAGTTACGATAGAGGAGAGGGGTTAGTTGCGAATGGAATGCGTGGTTGACTTGTATGGCAGCAAGGAGATCGCTCTCAGAGAGGTATGCACCGATGAGGAGCCAGAGCTCGGTGGGTAAAGATAGCATCTTGATAGCACCTATATGTACTCCAGGTGGCCGTGCTGAAGGCCACAGCCACAAGAGTGTGATGGAAGGGCCAGAAGGGTGAGCTCCAACTGTGCTCGCTTTGGGGCTGGGCGCCAAACGGTCAAGTCGACCCGGACCACAAATATTGCGGTCTGGAGGTCGTCCCATAGTATTTAATTATCTATACTGCGGCAACACAAGCCCTGTTTTTTAAATCAAGGCAACCCCCTCTTCAATCTTCAAGTGCATGCCTGGATTTTGAATTTCTTGGCTAATATTTGCAGTCAAACGCGACCAGCTTGATGCCTTTTCT
>WNFL01413474.1_pt3 | contig 14197 bp, 16 predicted proteins | sample 5400361 | NCBI WGS metagenome assembly WNFL01 (sample SAMN13153351, study PRJNA577476) | soil metagenome | isolation source: 40 cm soil on Douglas fir-dominated hillslope | place: USA:California | collected 2013-09-17
GGACACACCCAGCGATATCGCTAATTCACACTGGAACGCTGGGGTTATCGAGTGGGACGGAGCCGGAGCAGATCGCAAAATGACACCTAAACTCTGGCCTCCCGCATCCTTCTTCCCTTGTGTTTCAGCCACAAAACCTGCAGCGCCAAGTCCTCGACGACTCTATCCTCGCCCTGATGTTCTTAGAACCAATTTCTCCACTCAATCTTCTTTACCTCCCTCATTTGGTCGGCCGATCTCTCCACGACGAAGATCACCCGCGCGAAGGAAGCGTCCACGCAAAGCGAAAATTGCAACAACGACAGAAGGTCGGGCGTCACCTGGAGTCGCGCTACAGTCAGCAACCGACGACGATCTCTTTGAAGTTATTATGCTCACGGCTATCAAGGCTAATACGGAACTGTACTACAAGGTGTTACGATACGAACCGATAGATTTCAATGTGTTTCTAGATCTGGCTATTGGACAGGATCTACCAACCATAAAGCTGGTGTACAAACTGAGGGCTTTCTTGGATCGACAGGTTTGTCTCCTGTGCGCGTTGCCCAGTCAGTGCTCATTACAGTCCGCAGACCATTCATTTTTACGGTCCTTCTAAATCAAGAACGGCCCCTTGACAGAGTCATAACTCCGTTCGCGGATTAACCTAGATCCTATCTGTACCAAACATCTAAATCATAATAGTCCTATGGGGCCAATTCAACCTTCCTCCCTCATATCCCAAGAGCAGCCTTGGTCAAGCCAGCGACTTCAATGAGCCCGCCAACTAAAAGCAAGCTGCCTGCTACGAGAGCGTCAACAGGCTTGTCATTTTCACCTCGTAACTTTCTGACAAGCGTCACGGCGTGCTCGATTGAGGGTAAGACGTGCATATTTTCTTTGGGGAAAGCAGGGACGAGTTGTGACCATGCGTTGGCGAGTCCGGATTGGGTGGCAAGTGTTTCAATGTCGGCAGGGTCGGCTGCAACCGCTGTAAACTCTAGAAGGCATTGAGTCAGTGACAGTCATGGGGGGGCAAATGACGAACAACCCACCGGCCTTCCATTCACCGCTCGAATAGGTCACGTTTGTGCAGAATATGACGTGCTCAAAAAAAGTAGCAAGCGCCTGAGGATCGCTTGTTCCCAGCTTGTTCTCAATTGTACTTAATAATGCACCTAGAAGTGAACCCCCCGACCTACCGTTCGTACAATTGAAAACCAGGACGCGTTTGGTATCACTTTCATAAGAGTGGGTCAGTTCATTTGAAGAAAGGTCACGGTAGAACTCACTCCTTGATACCCATTCCCGGAGCGACGAACCACTCGGCGCAACACGTCAAGCTCTCCACAGTGTGCGCGCCATCGAGATACCAGAAACTCCTTGTATCCTGGGGGTCCTGCACGGTCTGGCACCGGCCCGGGCAGCGCGCTTCTTTCAGGCCTTCGAGGAAACCATCGGACAAGGTTGCGGTATCGGCCTGGGTATCGATTGAAGGAGGGGGTGACGTAGAAGACCAAGGTGCGGGCTGAGCTTTGAAGAAGGCATTACAGAGTTGCACGGCGAGGGAGGCGTTTGTTTCTTGATGGGCACCTGCGAGGCCGAGTTTCACACCTTTGAGCACAGGGTTGACCGGCACAATGGTGAAGCTGGAGGACTAGATTCACTTCAGTATTTGAGTGGAAAAGATATCAAAAGGAGGTTGTCTACTTTGATGTCACTGGCTCGCTTGCGCAGAACCCCCATTGCTTCCTCGGGCTGCTCGACAGTGAATGCCGGGACTCCTTCCTGTGGTCAAATTCGGTAAACCTTACATGGTTACAGGAGATTACTCACCTTGTAAATGCCGCCCTTTTGCCATGCGATTTCAGCGAGGGTTTTTCCAAGCAAGAAGGTATGGTCAAGCCCCAGGGTGGTGACTCCGGTAGCCAAAGGTTGAGGTACGATATTCGTGCTGTCATATTCGCCGCCAATTCCGACTTCCAGAATCGTCACATCAATCTAGTCGTGCCCTTTGAGGTTGAATGGCCTTCGGGCAGAAAACGATGCTCACTTTGAGAGTAAGGAAGACGTGATAGGCCATCAAAGTCAGAAAACGAAAATAGGCGGGATGCAATTGGGTATCAGGATATTTTGTCTGATGAATGAGTTCGTTGTGAGAAGGTTGTAAGGCGCGTGAGAGGAAGGGATCACCGTCTTGTTCTCTTCTAAACGATCCCACACTTCAAAGAAGTATTTGACAAACCCTTCCTCCGAGATAGGAACTCCATTTACTCGAATGCGTTCTCGAACTGAAACCAGGTGCGGGGACGTAAATAGACCTATAGAAAGAGGGTGTTTCGATGGAATATTGTTAATATATGCTAGTACGTACCAACTTTCCAGTCCGGGACAGCCTTGCGGACGACGGAGTCTACGAAAGCGCATGTAGAGCCTTTCCCTTTGGTCCCTGTGATGTGGATTACGTTCAGTCTATTGAGATCTTCAGGCTATATCAAAAAAGTGTTTGTTGAGTAGGATTCCCTTGGGACCGGGCGAGGAACGCACCTTGTAGCCAATTCGCGCGAGATACTCAACCATCTCGTGCTTTGCAAACTGAACTATTCGTCCACCGGACGCCCTTGAAGCCTCTATAGCAGCAAAGTTGGATTGTAAGCTGTTCAGCTTATTGATTGCCTCCTGCGACCGATGTCAAATTTTTAATTTTCGAGGCGGTATACCCAACCCGGCGTCTCACATCATAGGTGCGTGTAGCCATTTGGCGGGATCCAAGAAGCAAACGATATTTGGCGACGTGCACGATCTCGCATCGATAAGCAACGAAACGCATCGATAGATGGGGAAATGCCGAGTCCTAAAATGGCCATCGCCTTGCGGCCTTGACACGGACGCAAATCGAAATTACTTGGAAGCCGAGTAAGTCTGGGGCTCAGTTAAAGGGGGTACAACACGGGACTATAATTTATGTACAAAGCCGCTGTAACGAGACGCGTACAGTTCGTGGGACAGTTCCATATAGATCTTTGACATCTGCCGTTCCAGGCGCTCGCCTCACTACCCGCAACAAGGGTCCTGTAAATATGGAGAAATATGTGAAAGTAACGAGATCGCATCGCGTCGATCGAGAGAAGTCGAAGCACAACTTCCGCTTTGAACCGTACCGCGCAAAAGGAGCCGGCGCAGCGCAAAGGCACCAAGATTGGAAGAAGAAACCACGGGAGGAGAAGTATGATGTCCATATGCGTCGTAAAATTGTTCACCTTTGGGTTGACAGTGTTCCAAGGGTCAAGGCTCCACTAAAAGCAGCCAGCGATGCGAAACATTTTGGTCCAACAACCTCGACCGATGTTGCTAGGAAGCATTTATTGAGAACCTTGAAGGACGAGAAGAACCCGGTCGCTCATTCGACTGCCCCAATGCGTGCAGGTAAACGGTTGGCTATTGGCTGTTGACGCCTGTTGCCACCGTTGATCTAATCCACCTTCAGACTACGTGAACTCCTGCACCACTGGACACCAGCGTGGTGAGGGGAGGACGCATAGCTCGTATTTGGTTGACCGGAACATCAAGTTGGTGGAGCAGCAAGGCGCAAACATTGATCCGAAGACTGTCCTACGGGGCTGCCGTATCTATTGCAACAGCGAGTGACATTCCCTAGGCTAATGGCTCCCCAAATCTGAGTACGTTGACCCAGGTGGTTACTGCACGAACACAACCGACATCGAACTCAAGCGCGTAGTTCGTGAAGCGGGGGGAATGGTCGCGTGAGTAACAGAAAGCGATGGAACCACGTTCCTGTTGATCTCACATAGCATTGAGTCCAGGAATACTGCTAGTGGGGCAACACATATCCTGACCTCGCAACAATTAAGCGGCTCAAAGACAGAGAAATTCCTCAATACAAGGTCCAGGGTTAAGTACCACGTCGTTCGTCCCGAATGGTTGTTCGACTCCATCAACGCGGGCACGAAGAAGAACGAGTGGAACTACTCTGTAGTCAAGAACGAGGCACAGGGCAGCCTGGATGGCTTCCTCATAGCCGATAAATGATCACATGCGACGAGCCAAGCACCTATTATCTTCCAACTATTTTATCCTTTAACTCCGCCCGCGATACCTCAATGTCTGTGCCGATAAAGTTGTTGTATGCCGCATGTATCGGTGTTTCAGTACTCCATCATCTGTACCTTCCATCCACAGTGATATTATTATTTTCTGTGACTTCCTGGTCTCGAGCTTTGGGAGGTGGTGTCCAGCCTTCAACGTTTGACCTCCACCTACTTCGGGATCATTGCTTGCATGTCGATATCGTTCTTCACGCCAACCCATGTTAACTTAATTAATGCCTGTTACCCTTCAAATGCTGCTCTTGTCGCCTCGGGGGCCGATTGCCAACCGCTCTCGCAGGAGCTTTCAAAATTAACTTACTACGCCTCCAACAAGGCTGGTCCGCGCGCGCTACTGGCATCCACTGGACGATTAGTTGATTGAGGAATTATTTTTTCCAGATACTTCTGGCAAGCTCGCAAAGCTCGGTAGCGAACTCGAGAAGCGTGCCGTCATAGAAGCGCGCAAGGCTCGGACGGGCCATCAGCGGGCAAGAGGGTTAGTAGTTCAACAGATAGTGAGCTTACGTGCTGATACTCTTGCAATTAGGCAGCTACTAGTCACTCTTGCGATCTTCCAAGCATTGACGAACGAATGCCGCCGCGATGTCTCGCTACTCACTAAGGCACTTCTCGTATCAGTGAAAGAGGCTTTGCAATGTCTTCCTGATGACTTGGAGGTGCAAGCTCGTGCTGCATCGACTGTATGTGAAGACGTCTACATGGGCCCGAGACATTTCCATCTCACGTGTTTTCGAGACAGTTCACCGCATATGCGACATATACCGATGGTCAATTTGTCGGAATGGATTCAAGGGTGACGAACGAATACATGTCATGCCTTCAGATTTTCTGCGTGCGCTGCACAGTCGTTGGCAAGGACTCCGAACAGGTCAACAGGTCGGAGTGTTTCATGCTTCTTAAATACCCTTTCTAACACCTCATCGGTAGAATGCGACTAATAGGCATAGCTGGTGTCACCGCCGTCGTCTCTTCAGACGCACTCTTCGCATCAGTGGATCAATCTCGCCGGCAAACACAACTTATCATCCCTGCATTGTTGGAGTGCTTGCAAGACGCAGGAGTCGATATGTTTACGGATGAGTGGGTTCCCTCATACCTACCGTTCATAGAGTGCTCACATTTGCTAAGGTCCTCTGTGGGTAAAATCGATCTCTCATGCAACTCGCCCTATCTCTCCGAGTTCCAGCCTCGCCCAGTAATGGAACGCCGAGCAGCGTCAATACATATACACATCGACGGCCAGAAGGGTCCTGAATTGCATGATGTTGTCAACGCTTCCTTGAAAGTGCTCCGAACGTTCGTCGATCAATGTCTGCCTCCACAGTTAAAGGTCATCTTGCAAAACATCATGAAGTGCTTCGACGACCTGGGTGTATGGGGAGACATGCGACTCTGCAGATGGTATGCTGACCATGTAACCGAATGGAGCCAGTACCAGTATCGATACGCCGTCCCGGCGTGTCTGGTCGACGAGCTGGTTTCAATTCAAGATTCACCAGAGGCCACGAGGAAGCACAAGACCCTCATTTATATGGTCACCAACATCCTCGCTGCACCTCATCCTTTGATCAATCTTGCTACAACGGAAATCATCGGCCAGCTATCTCAGATACTATTAAGACGTGTCGCAATTGATCCGCAAGACGAGCTGTTACAACCGCTCATCGAGTGCATATCTGCACTTGGCACACATATGTACTATGCGGATCAGATACAAGACTTGGCGGAGGAGCTGGTTGCGCGCATTGTGAACGTGCAGCTCAACGGAGTACCAGGGAAGGCAAAGAACACGAGTGATCCCGCGCGCGAAGCCGCCCTCTGCAGTTTACTCGCCTGCCTCGGCAGACAAGAATGCTGCAAGAACGGAGGGGAAGGGCTATGACTCGGACAAGCAGAAGGAGAAGGAAGGCCCACGGGAACCCAGCGAGAGCACAACTGCTACAATTCGAGCCTCACGTCGCAACAACGTCAGTCCAGAGTCTTGGCAAGAGACCTTAGCGCTTCTGTGCGAGTCTAATTACCGGATACGAGCAATGTATGCGAGATCTTTGGCCAGCTTTGTCCGTCACGAGGTCCAAACGGAGCCGTTCGTACAAAAGGAGGAGGCGGAGGATCCGATGCTAGCGAAGATCAGGGTCGTCGTCGATCCATCGTTCAAGGCGTCTAGCCGGCCCTCGATCCTGGTGGCTGATCCTGTCAGCCGATTCCTCAACGCACTACACGGTTCGATATATTCCTTGGTCATGGCGCGGACCGATGGAGCGCAGCGACAATCATTTTCGACTCTCGACGATTCGGGTGAGGATCTCATGGCGAACATTACAATCGTTCCACCATCGATGACCAACCTCCCGTTGCCAAGAGCCAAGGATGTGTCATGTGCCAGTCCTGTAGCACCACTCGGCCCTTCTGAACCTTCCACCATAAGCACTGCTGCGAGTTCCATCAGAGAGTCGCCACGCTCCTCGAACATACCATTGGAAATTACCAACCGGCATAAGCACCAACACGCACACAGGGGAAGGAAGATCTCCGTTGCGATGTCCTTGTTGGAACCCGCGAATAACCCCGCGGTGCCCCCCCCGACTCTCTCGGATTTCGCCTTGCTGAGAGAGCTCTTACTCTGTGCGCACCAGCAAGTACCCACCCGTGCACTGCTTACAGGTGTACCAATGCTACTAGCATTGGACAAAAGGATACGAAGTACTCAGGAGTTAGGGTCAGAGCGGACGAAAGCCGCGAGGGAGTTGGTATGTGTCGTATGGATGGCGGTAGGACATATTTGGGATGTCCCCTCAATCGTAGAGGCGTCCAAGTTCGAAGAGTTGAAGCCTCATCTGATTCCTCAACTCTACCACCCACGTCTTTCCACACTCCATGACCGTGAAGAGCCGATCGACTTCCCAAGCAGCCCGGTCGAAGTGCAGGGGCCTCCCTATTTACCGTGTATAGATCCGGAGGTGGCATTGCCGGCTTTGGCGTCTAGTTCTGCATTGCAGGCGATCACTGGATTGGACCGAGTTGGCTTGCTCCGTCGGTTCACTATCGAGTGGACAATTGAACTCGCACTCAAGGAGTGTAAGTATTGAACCTGCTTTGAGTGTTGATATATGCTGAACCTGTCACCTACAGCTGTTGAGCAAGTGGCTAGCCAAGACATCCTGCGCGGTGACGCCTCCTTCCTCAAACTGTCGCCCGCTCTCATGCACATCGAGAATCTCTCACTTGCGAGTATCGCACACTCGGGTCCGTCTGTTGGAGTTTCGGACCTACGGCAAGCCCTTTCCGGTCGAGGAGCAATATCAAACCCGGCTCTGGCATCACGAGCATCGGTTTCTACGTATGATCGCGCATCTAGTTTAGCATATGGAAGGCACTCGAGTCTCCATCCCCTCTCTGCGCTTCAAGGCGGTACTACGGGAGTACAGCACCCAGCTGTCAGTAGGATCAAGGCTCGAAAGGGAAAGGGTCAGCCGAACGAAGTACGAGATGTACTCAACAAGTTAGGAATCGGGAAGCAGTCGGGTGTCTCCTTGTTGCGTGCTCCCTTCCCCATACAAAGATCTCCCTCAATCACTGACGGCAAAGGGAAGGGTAAGGAAAAGGAACTTCCCGATGCAGATACCAATGGGAATCCCGGCTCGCCCACCAGGTTGCTGGATCCTCCTTACTGAGTATCAAAGAAGGGGCTGCCGTCATTATTACTCAAACATAGGACAGTCGCCGAGTTGTGATAATTGGGTAAGTTAGGTGATCACGGGTACTTTAGTAGCATTCTAGCATACATCGAGCTTCTGATAGATCAGCCTCGAGTCGAAGCGAGGCGCCTTCTGGCCTCCTCTTCTCTCTCTCGCCAGAACGCTGTCTCCATTTGCGCTCTTGGATGTATTATTGGTCGAGGGCCAACCTAGACACAGAAATTAATGGCGCATCAAGGTTGTTCATAAGCGAGGACATACACTTAGGGTCTGCAGCAGGCTCTCATACATAGTGGATTGATATGCGGCAGCTTGCGTTGGACCCCTGGCCTTACTTGCTTGGCTTGTGATCAAGCGGACAAGTTCTTGTCGCAAGCGCATTAGACTGCACGGACAGAGTCAGAGAAGACGAATCACTGGGCCAAAACGCACTTTGTAAAGAGCATTGGTTCGTCGTCGTCTTCTATCAAGGCCAGCATCGAAGCGAATAGAATGGCGTATCGATGAGCAATCTAGAAGATGTCAGTCTAATTGCTTGTGTGAGATTCAATAAAACGTACTGCCTGTACATTTGAATCCTTAACATTGCCCCGGGTCAAGAATGAGCCTCCTGCAGAGTCCGCCAGAGCCTTCAGACTGTCGACATGAGCGCTCATCTCCTTCTGGAAAACTGGCCACATCGACATCCGCAGACTGAGCAAGAAAGTTTCCAACGGGGGACACCTTCGTAGTTCGACCTCCCCGAAGGCTGCTTCGTTGAGACGAATCATGGTGAGCAGTGGAACCGCCGGCGGTGTTGGGTCGACTGCCGATTTGACGAAAGTCTGAATAGAGCTCAAAAGTGCATGATAGGGATGTAGAGTAGGATACTCACTTCAGTGTATTCTAAAACTGGTTCCATGACCTGTTTGAAGATGTTATCGAAGTAGGCTTGCTCCTCCTTACGTCTCTGCAATTCTGCCGCTTGTAGAGTAGACATAGATATTGAGGGTGCTCTGGCTGTCGCAAAAGGTGACTCCACCTTTTCTGACTCCGTGTTGCTCTCCTCCTGTCGAGGACTTAGGGGTGATAATGCTGATAAAGGCATGGTGGGCTGAGACTTCGCCTCTCTATCGAAGAATCGGGTGATGAAAGAGTACTCCGACGTGGCGTTATCCATAAGCACGAGAATTAGGGAACGGAAGAGTGCCTCGACAGGCGCGGACTGACAGAAGAATAATAAGTAAACGGAGAAACGAAAGCGAGGACAGTATTACGTATGACTTCTCCTCTGCAAGGTAGGCCAAAGTCACAGGAGGTCCATCGAGCCTTCCATATTCGAGTCGCTCCACATTCAGAGTAGGCTCCGGTCCGAAGGCAGAGATGCTGCCAAGAAGCTCTGTCTTCTCAGAAGTCCGCGTCTGGTAAAGTTATCAACAGCCAGATATCTGATCAAACCGACGGACTTGCCCGTGCGGAATTCAGAGTCCGAATATATCGTCGGAAGCCTGTCTCGTAGTACATCCGCGCAGCACCAACATAGGACCTCTGGATCTCGTTGGCCACATCGGCTGCGTTTCGTTGAAGGAACTCGAATAACGATCGATACTTGAGGAGGACCGAAGACTGAAGGATCTGCATGTTTGTGCTCATGTTGGTTCGGATAGGCTGTAGTAACGCAAGGAAGAAGGCGCGAAGTTTCGTAGCAACCTTGAAATATTGTCGTGAGGAGTTTTCCAAAGCAGACAAGAGAATACTTGGACTACGTACGACGATTCTCAAGGCTTCAGCGATCTCCATGAGGTCTCGAGATGCTTTGACTCGGCCGCGGGCCTTGATGGATTGTAGTCTTGTCTCTAGTTGACCAACTGCATCTATCCACGGCTCTCCAACAGGGGTATCCAGCAGTAAAGTGGCCGATGGAGGAGGTATACAAAGGTCAAGGATGAGACTCGACAACGGACGCTCGATTTTCTGCGCTAATTGTTATATTTCAACGCGTAAGAAAGTTGAACGTGGTCAAACCTTGCGACCCTTCAGTTTCTCATCGAGTTCCTTGCTCTTGTTCTGGAGCTCGGATATTTGCCCAGCGACGGCTGAGAGGTCCGTTTGAAATGTGGACAGGAAACCCTCCAACGAGTCAAGGAGATTTACGGTAGCCTATGAGGTTGACTGGTTAGAAACGTGTCGCTGGGGAATACTGTTTCTGGTACAGACGTCGACTTGGTTGTGCAATTCGACGAACTCGCCGGCTCTTGATTTGACTTCTTATCTTTATGTCAGTACTCGTTAAGCTGTGCGTTGGTACGCGCCACGCACAGAAGTTATTCCGGGCCGCTGACATGGCTTTGTCCAAGGAGTGAGGGAGGACGTTTTCGATCAGAACTCGAGAGAGGTACTCGTATTGGATTTCCGAGAGCTTGTAGGCCTAGATAAACGAAACAAACGACAGGACATTCGATTATCTCCTAACTTAAGGTGCACATTGAACAGTACATCTTCACCAGTCCAGCAATGTCTTTCCGGTAGCTCTCGACAAGTTGACTCCTCCACGGAGGAGAGGTGGTAGTACCTTTCCCTCGATGATCGTGTGTCTGACCACTGCTTCGACTTCGTGAGGCGTGACCCGCCCGTACCACACACCACTTCCAGGACCTTGTGGAGTATAAATCTGTGATTCCATTTAGTGAGCACCGCTGCGCATCCTCTGCGCGTTCCAAATGAACTCACGATCACGTTCCCTACAGAGACGCACGATGAGCGTAGGACCGAGTTCTCAAGAAAGAAGCTTACCCGCATACTTGTGGCCTCCGATGTGGGATATTTTCAAGATGAGGGCCTTCTTTTGGTCAGCTTCCTCTAGTGCTTTCACTTGCTTCAAGAACTCTTCCTCCCGTCCAACATCCTCGGTTTCTGGTAAGGGAGAATCAAGCGCACAGCATTCTTTTACATCGGTATGAACTTCCCAGCCCTCCGATTCCAACCTCTGGCAGAGACCTGGCCGTGTGAAGAGTTAAAGTGCTGTAGTTGAGACTCTAAGAGTACAGAAGTACCTTCTTCGAGTTTGACGGCGGCAATTGCACATCTATTATCTCGCCTTTTATGAGAACCTGCAACCAGATAGGTCCAATGAAAGGCCGCCAAGGAGCAAAACGGGATACAAAGACCCACATAGCAGTATCACACAGTTAAAGGGGATAGTGTAGCATTTTAATCCGGACTTCCCGACACCGGTCCTTGGATATGCAGGATTGAGCGCAGATTTCCATAGCGTCTCCGCTCCATCAGAGGTCGGTGGCACCTCTAGCCACATAGTGTAGTCAGGAAGTACGATGCATGTTTCGTTCCCTGCTTCCGAGATGGTGTGGTGCGAGCCATTGATAATCCCAAGGCGCTTCGTATCAGTGTTGACAAATACACCTGGTAAGGCCACAGGAGGGGAGACCAGGGCTGGTGTGGATGACTTGGGAGGATCACCGGATGAGCTGGGCAGCAGCTTCGGTTGTGCCGCTGAAAGATATGCAGCCAGGGTTCCATCTACTTCAGTGACTTCTCTTCCCCAGTCAGATTCTCCAGTCGAGATAATAACCTACATCATTGGGAATGAGACCTGTGGTTATTCTTACTGGCAATGAGGGGAAACGGCTTACCTGTCTGCTATACGGCTTGCACGATCCAAGCATATCACTCGTATAGTCGACGTCGAAGCGGGGGGGATACTCCAGATGGCCAACATCGCAAGGATCAGCACAACCCCTGCATGGGTCGTCAGAGACTGGAATGGCAGCCTCTGCTAGCTTTTGTGAAATTTGTTCTGCAGGAGTGGGAGTTATGAAGATGCCTTTGACAGCGAATCCAACGTTTCGGATGGTTTGTTTTAACTCCATAGGCAATGGCGAGGATACGGGAGAAAGAAAGGAGGGGTGAGCGGGCTATCTGATAAGCCGAACGAGGTTAAAAACAGGTCGTTGGCTACCGTTCGGCCGTCGAGTTGCGTAAGCAACACGGCCGATGGCCCAAAGCTCATGAATTTGGACATTGAAACCGGGCAGAAGAACCCGTTTTGCTGGTCAGCAATTAAATAGTTGGATGATCAGCAATTAATGTCCTGTGCAGGCGAAGCATCAGCACGATTACGCCGCATCATATATTGAGGACGAGAAAGACATGCTACGAAATTGGGTCCACTGATGAAGCTTTAATGTGCTCGAGCTTTTGTCGAACACCGCAAGAAGATACGATGCAAGCCTAAGTCGAGACGGACCAAACAGAAACCGATCTTACGCGTCTTCCACATTCGGCCTTCCTTGAACCCCTCTCATATTGGCCACAATGGATCCTGCGATGGCACGAATGCTCGCTGCGGCGCGTGGCGGAAGACCTGGAGAAGCACCCCCAGCCCCCGGAGCAGACGCACCAGTTCCAGACAAGTGCGACCCGTTCGAAATTCATTAGGCAGAACATTTGGCTCACAGTCGCGTATTCTAGTGGAGAGGTTATCCATATCTCGTCTTTGGCGCTTCTCAAGGTGTGACTGTCGTTCCAGGACGCGCAATCGAGGGCGAGGGCTGAACGCGCGTCTCTCAGATGCTGAAGCACGGGCGGGCGGGTGTACCCATGGAAGTCATGGGCCTTATGCTCGGGGAATTTGTGGATGAATAGTAAGGCCAGTTACGTTGCTTGTAAACTAGCAACTAACACGCACTTAGCACTATTCAAGTAGTGGACGTATTCGCGATGCCTCAGTCTGGGACAACCGTCAGCGTCGAATCTGTGGACCACGTCTTCCAGACGAAGATGCTCGATATGCTCAAGCAGACCGGGAGGTAATGAGGTTGTTTCTGGGTGGAATCAACCACAGGCTGAACACACGTCCAGGCCAGAAATTGTGGTGGGGTGGTACCACTCTCATCCTGGGTTTGGATGCTGGTTGTCTAGTGTCGATGTACACACGCAGCAAGTACGTGTCGAATCTCCGGCGGTGGACAATACCTTTTAAACGTCCCTCTCAGACCTTCGAAATGATGAACAACAGGGCGGTGGCCGTCGTTATCGATCCCATACAGTCTGTCAAGGGGAAAGTTGTCATTGACGCCTTCCGAACTATCCCCACTTCAACTGTTGTGATGGGCGTCGAACCACGGCAAACCACCTCAAATATCGGTCATATCAAGAAACCATCAATCCAAGCGCTGATTCATGGTTTGAACCGTCATTACTACTCGATCGCCGTCAACTACAGGAAGACAGAAATTGAGCAAACGATGCTTATGAACTTGCATAAGCAGAACTGGACCCAGTCCCTCAAATTAAGAGATTTCCATAATCACAAGACGACCAACGAAACCGCTATCAAGGTGCGTCTGGCCTTCTGACCCCGAATGTTATCATTGACACATTTCTAGTCGATGCTGACCCTAGCCGAGGCGTACAACAAATCGGTACAGGAGGAGACTACAATGACCCCTGATCAACTAAAGACACGGCATGTTGGAAAGCAAGATCCGAAACGACACTTGGAGAATGCCGTTGAGAAGGCGATGGGTGACCAGGCAAGCATCCTTACGAGAAGAGGTATTTAATGAGGCTGATTGCATTCTGTACAGGTTGTGCAAAGTTTAGGAACGATGCTTCTGGCCGAGCTATGATAAATCGATGGCTCCTGTATTCGCAAACATGGTACACCGAATTGCATGGATACTTCCATATGCTTCTATGTGGTGATCATCAAGATCTCTAAAGACTTGTCCACTGGCTATGTCGGGTCAGTCAGTGGGTCTGGTGATGTTTCATTTGCTCGAAATGCCCGTGCCCGCAAGTGTCCAATAAGGAGGGACGCGGAGATTGAACAAGTGGCATTGGGGCTGCAGGCGCTAGAAGCACAGGAAATCAGGACATCGATTCGTAACGAGTCGTAGCCGGGTTGACCTCACGAATGAAACTGGTCAACGTGATATCAAGGTAATAATATTCTGCCGAGCAAATCAAAGCTGAAACTGAACAATAAGCAAAGTGTATTTATTCTACATACGTACACACCGTTTCTCCTCCAGGTTTCTCCGCTCTATTTCAACTGTAGTAGCTAACGCGGGCAGCAAATTACAGGCGTATTCACTACACCAAGCGGCGTATGTTCAGCAAAGGACTACCCAGCGACGCGCAGTGACTGATCTATCTCCGACACAGGATATGTTTAGCGAGACAACAAGCAACTCCGATTATTAACTTGTGAAGATATCCTTGGACAATATAATGGACATTGTGGCCGCTGTACTGGTTCCCCTTCTTTGCGATCACCGATATGGTCTCAAATGATTATTGGCTGGCACTTCTTTGTCAGTTGCTGAGGCGCCCGCATTCAATATAATCCAGTGCGAATCCATTGGACGTCTTCATCCAGCTTTTGACGTG
>WNFL01025716.1_pt1 | contig 14196 bp, 16 predicted proteins | sample 5400361 | NCBI WGS metagenome assembly WNFL01 (sample SAMN13153351, study PRJNA577476) | soil metagenome | isolation source: 40 cm soil on Douglas fir-dominated hillslope | place: USA:California | collected 2013-09-17
ATCGTCCGCTATGCCGGACGCATCGTGCCGATCGACGCGAAGTTCCCGAACGAGACATGGAACGCGCTCGCTAAGGCCGTCGATGAGGCGGAGCGCCGAACGAAGAAGCGCGCTTTCCTGCAGCAGGTCCGGCGACACATCGACGCGGTCGGACGATATGTCTCGCCAGCGGATGGCACGATCGATTTCGCGGTGATGTACATCCCGTCGGAGTCGATCTACTACGACCTCGTGCTCCGCGAAGAAGAAGGGGAGCCCGACCTTCGCGCGTACTGTGCCGAGCGCAAGGTCATTCCCGCTTCTCCGAATACGCTCCTCGCGTATCTCCAGGTCGTCGCGCTGGGCGTTCGCGGACTTGCGATGCAGGAGCGAACGCGCGAGCTGCAGCAGGGTGTCGCCGCGGTCCGACGCGAGTTCGAGCGATTCGTCGAGCTGCACGATCAGCTCGGCCGTCATCTCGAGAACGCGACGAAGAAATTCGATGAGACCGACCGGGCGCTATCCAGAGCCTCGAGCGCGATCGAGACGCTCGCGCAGGCTCCGATCGCGGCGGGCGGCGAGCAGGTCGCGCTCCCGTTGCGAATGGAGCCGCGTTCGAAGGTCGAGGACAGCTGAGCAAGCAGCTGTTGCCGCTGGGCGCTCTGGCGGCTCTCGCCGCCGTCGTGTTCCTGTTGCTGACCCGCGACCCAAGTGAGCCGCTCGCGGTCGCCGCCGTCGTCGGGGCTGCGGCCATTGCGATCGCATGCGCCGTCGCGTTCGTCGGGGTCGTCGTCGACGAGCGGGATGCGGCGCTTGCGCGTCCGCGCCGCCGTCGGACACAGACCGCGCGGGCCGTGCGCCGCGGCGTCGAGGTGGGCGGGCTCGTCGCTGCGCTCGGTCTGCTTCGCGCCGTCGACGGGTTGAGTCTCATCACCGGCGGATTCGTCGTCGCGGGCTTCGTCCTGGCCGAGCTCGTTCTCACCGCGCGTCCGGCGGCGCGTTCGGGGTAGCCTCAGGACGAGTTGGACGCCGCGGCGCGCAAGAAGCGGATTTCAGAGCGCGTCGAGGCGCGCGCATCGGCGCTCGACCGGCTGGCGCTCGAGATCCATGCGCGTCCCGAGCTCGCTTTCGAAGAGCGCTTCGCGTCGAGCGCGCTCGCGGATTACCTCGAGTCCGAGAGGGTTTCGGTCGAACGCGGTGCGGGCGGTCTTGAGACGGCGTTCGTTGCCGAGGCCGGGTCCGGCGGTCCGCTCGTCGCGATCCTCGGCGAGTACGACGCACTGCCGGGGATCGGACATGGCTGCGGGCACAACCTGATGGGAACGGCCGCCGTCGGTGCCTTCCTCGCGGTTCGCGACACGCTTGACGGACTCCGCGGTCGCGTCCGCATCATCGGTTGTCCGGCCGAGGAACGCGGCAACGGCAAGGTCCAGCTCATGAAGGGCGGCGCCTTCGAGGGGGTGGACGCCGCGCTCATGTACCACCCCGGCGACCGCGACGAGATCGATCCACTGATGCTCGCGATGGTCAACCTCGACGTCGAGCTGTTGGGAAAGGCCGCGCACGCCGCGGCCGAGCCGCACGATGGCGTCAACGCGCTCGATGGGCTCGTCCTCGGTTGGACCGCGATGTCCTCGCTGCGTCTCTTGGTACGCAGCGACTCCCGGATCCACGGGATCATCACCGATGGCGGCAAGGCGGCGAACATCATTCCCGACCGCGCCGCCGCGAGGCTCATGGTCCGCTCGCCCGACAACACCTACCTCGCCGATCTTCGGCGGCGCGTGCTTGCGTGCTTCGAGGGCGCCGCACTCGCGACCGGCACCGAGATCCGTCCGACATGGAGCGATGTCTGCGAGGTCGTCAGCACCAACCGTCCCCTCGCGGAGGCGTTCGCCGAGAACGTACGAGCGCTCGGTCGCACGATGCAGGCGCGTCGTCCCGCGGACACTCACGGATCCACGGACATGGGGAACGTGACGACCGTGATCCCGGGGATCCACCCGTTCCTCTCGATCACCGAAGGGCCGGTCCCCGGGCACTCGGTCGCCTTCACCGACGCGGCGCGGGCGCCGCGCGCGCTCGAGACCATGCACCTGGCGGCGAAGGCGCTCGCGATGACGGCGATCGATGTCTTCACGGAATCCGCGCTCCTCAAGCGAGCGAAGGAGGCGCACGACGGTCGAGCCGCGTGACTGGCAGGGCGCCGAGCGCGATCCCGCCGAAGCGGCGCGTCTCGCGGCGCTCTACGACCTCGATTGCGCGCCGCTCGAGGGAGGACCCGACGTCGAGTGGTTCAGCGGTCTCGCTCGCCGCACCGGCGGGCCGATCCTCGAGCTCGGCTGCGGGACGGGCCGGATCACGGTCCCGATCGCCGAGGACGGCCATCACGTCGCCGGACTGGACCGCTCCGGTGCGATGCTCGAGCGAGCCGAGCGCCGTGCGCGCCGCGCGAACGTCGAGGTCAGATGGGTCGAGGGCGATATGCGAGCGTTCTCGTTCAATGAGGCATTCGCCCTGGTCTTCGTGGCGTTCAACTCGTTCCTCATGCTCGATCCCAACGACCGTTGGTCGTGCCTGGCGCGCGTGCGCGAGCATCTCGCGCCCCGCGGCCGGGTCGCCATCGACGTGTTCCAGCCGGATCCCGAGGTCATCGTCGGCAAAGACGGAGGTGTCGTCGACGAGTGGGAGCGCGTTGACCCGGAAAGTGCGCGCGCGGTGCGGAAGTTCTCGTCGAGCCGCGCAAACGTCGACGGAGTGACGCAGCGCATCTGGTACGACGAGACGGACGACGACGGGGCGGTGCAGCGCATTGGTGGCACAACGACGCTCCACTATCTCTACCGGCGGGAAGCGGAGCTTCTCTTCTCCGAGGCCGGCTTCGTCATCGAGACGCTCCACGGCGACTACGACGGCAACCCCGCTGACGCGCAGTCGCGCAAGCTGCTCGTCGTCGCGAAGCGCAAGGAGCGCGGGCAGGGACGCGAGCGACGCCACTCGTGACCGACCTTCTCATTCGCGGCGGAACGGTGATCGACGGGACGGGAGCGCTCGGACGGCGCGCGGACGTCGCGATCCAAGGCGGACGGATCGCCGCCGTCGGCACCGACCTCGCGAAAAACGGTGCGCGGATCATCGACGCGAAGGATCGCGTTGTCACGCCAGGCTTCATCGACATCCATTCGCATTCCGACGAGGCGATGTTCGTGAACGACGCCCTCGAGAGCGCGGTCCACATGGGAGTGACCCTCGTTGTCTGTGGGAACTGCGGCGGTTCGTCGGCGCCGGTGAGCGGCCTCGCCGAAGCTGAGCTTGACCGCGAGCTTTCTCGGCTGAACGTGCAGCGCACCTGGTCGTCCTTCGGCGAGTACGCCGACGCCGTCGACGAGCGGACGACCGCGCGCCGACGAAGGACGAGCTGGCGCGGATGCGCGCGTTGCTCGCGAAGTCGATGGACGAGGGCGCGATCGGGCTGGCCTCAGGACTCATCTACCCGCCGAGCGCGTTCGGGACGACCGACGAGCTCGCGGCACTCTGCGAGGTCGTGCGCGACAAAGGCGGCCTGTACGCGAGCCATATCCGCAACGAGTCCACGAAGCTCCTGGATGCGGTGGAGGAGAACCTCGAGATCGGACGCAGGTCCGGCGTGCGCGTCGAGCTCTCTCATCACAAGGCGTCGGGACAAAAGAACTGGGGCAAGGTCAAGGAGTCGACCGCGTTGATCGAGCGCGCCCGCGGCGAGGGCATCGACGTCACGGCCGACCAGTACCCGTACACCGCGTCGTCCACCGGTCTCGCCGTCACGATCCCAAACTGGGTCCACGAGGGCGGGACGGCAAAGATGTGCGAGCGGCTTTGCGATCCCACGGTGCGGGCGCGCATCCGGAACGAGGAGGTCGAGACCGGGCGCGCTTTCGACCGCATCGTCATCGCGCGTGCGCGCCTTCACCCGGAATGGGCCGGCAAGAGCGTGCAGCTGCTCGCAGACGAAGCGGGGCGCGACCCGCTCGAGTGGTCCTGCGACGCGCTCATCGAACACGACGGGGCGGTCGACATCGTCCACCATTCGATGAGCGAGGACGACGTGCGGTACGTCATGGCGAAAGAGTGGGTGTGCATTGGGAGCGACTCGCGCGCGAACGCGCCGTACGGCCCACTTTCGTTCGGTAAACCGCACCCGCGCTCATACGGAACGTTCCCGCGCGTCCTTGGCCGGTACGCGCGCGACGAGAAGGTGCTCGCGCTCGAAGACGCCGTTCGCAAGATGACCTCGCTCACCGCATCGCGCCCGCGCGTCCACGATCGTGGGGTCGTTCGAGATGGTGCGTGGGCCGACCTCGTCGTCTTCGATCCGGCGCGCGTGATCGACGCTGCGACATACGACGACCCGCACCGCTACCCGGTCGGGATCGAGTACGTGATCGTGAACGGCGGAGTGGCGCTCGAGGCCGGCGAGACCACGCGCGAGCGGCACGGCCGTTTCCTGCGTCAGGGTCGCGATCTCGGCGGTCGATGAAGGTCGCGATCCTCGCCGAGGGACAGTTCGCGCGCGCGACCGCGAAAACCGCGATCGGAGTGCTGCGCTACGCGTCGTTCGATGTCGTCGCCGTCGTCGACTCCACGAGGGCGGGGAAGGACGCGGCCGAGTGCGTGGGCGTCGGGGCGGGAATACCGGTTGTGGCGAGCGTCGAGGACGCGTTCGCGCGGGGCGCGACCGTCCTTCTCATCGGTACCGCCGCCGCCGGCGGTCGGATCCCCGACGGCTATCGACCGGCGCTCGCGCGCGCGCTCGAGCGTGGGGTCGAGGTGTGGAACGGATTGCACGAGCGAGTGCTCGCCGATCCAGAGCTAGCGGGCGCCGCCGAACGCGGCCATGCGAACGTGCGCGAGCTCCGCGAGCCCCCCACGGATCTGCCGATCGGAGGTCACCGGGCTCGGCGCGAGGGTGCGCGGGTCGTTCTCACGGTCGGCTCGGACGCCGCGGTCGGCAAGATGACGGCGTCGCTCGAGATCGTCGCGGCGCTGCGTCGCGCGGGGGAGCGCGTCGAGTTCGTCGCGACGGGACAGACCGGCATCGCGATCGCCGGCGCCGGGATCGCCGTCGACGCGGTCGTCGCGGATTTCATCGCGGGCGCGGCGGAGCTCATGGTCTGCGAGGCCGCGGAGCGCGCGGACTGGGTGATCGTCGAAGGACAGGGCTCGCTCACGCATCCGGGCTTCTCTGGCGTGACGCTTGGTTTGCTGCACGGGACGGCGCCCGATGTGATGGTCCTGTGCCATGAAGGGATGCGCCACAGCGTCAAGGGATACGACGATCGCCAGCCCCTTCGGACGCTCCGCGAGTACGTTCGCATCTACGAGGACGCGGCAGCGTGGCGCCGGCCACCCGGCTATCCGCCTGCGCGGGTTGTCGCTGTCGCGCTCAACACCGCGGACGTGAGCGAGGAGCTGGCCCGTGCTCTGATCCGGAACGCCGCCGCTGAGACTGGCCTCCCGGCCGCCGATCCGATCCGCGAAGGTGCGTCCGGGGCCGATCGCCTCGCGAGCGCGCTCCGCGAGAGCGTTCTCGCATGAACGTGACCGTCCGGACTGTCGAGCTGCACCTCGCGGTGCCCTTCGCCATCAGCCGCGCGACGCACACGACGAAGAAAGTCGTGCTCGTCGAGCTTCGCGAGGGCGACCGCGTGTCGCGCGGCGAGGGCGTGCCCGACGCCTTCTTCGGCGAGACGTCCGAATCAGTCGAGCGCGACGTGCGAGGGGCGATCGACGCGCTGTCGGAGGATCCGTTGGACCTCACGAGCCTCGGCGCCGCGCTGGAACGCCGGTTTCCGCACGGCGGCGCGGCCTGTTGCGCGCTCGATGTGCTTGCCCACGATCGCGCATCGCAGGCGGCGGGCGTGACGTTGCGCGATTTTCTTGGGCTCGCCGCCGGTGAGCCGCCGCCCACATCGTTCACGATCGGGATCGCCGAGCCGTCGGTGATGGCGGAGCGCGCCGCGAAAGCCGCCGCGGAGGGCTTCACGGTGCTCAAGGTCAAGCTCGGCCACGGCGATGACGTGGCCGCTCTTGCGGCGATCCGCGAGCGCTTCTTCGGAACGATCCGCGTCGATCCGAACGCGGCCTGGACCGCGGACGAGGCGCCAGCGCGCATCGCGAAGCTCGTGCCTTTCGATCTCGAATTCGTCGAGCAGCCGATCGACCCGAAGGACATCGAGGGTCTCCGACGAGTGCGCGAGGGGTCGCCGCTGCCGATCGTCGCGGACGAAGCGGCGATCAGTGCGAGCGACGTCGCGGGCCTCATCGGCGCGTGCGATGGCATCAACGTGAAGCTCCAGAAGTGCGGAGGAGTCGCCGCTGCGCGGGCGATGATCGCGGCGGCGCACGACGGCGGGCTCAAGGTGATGCTCGGATGCCGCGCCGCTGAGACCAGCGTCGCGATCGCCGCGGCGGCACATCTCGCGCCGGCCGTCGAGTGGGCAGATCTCGACGGCAATCTCCTCATCACCGACGATCCGTTTCGCGCGGTCGCCGTGAAGGCGGGGCGCTTCGTCTACTCGGGTCGGCCCGGCCTCGGCGCGATCCCCGCGTGACAACGACGTTCCGAGTGGAGACCGTGATCTTCGCAGTCGCGTTCGCGGTGCTCGGTCTCGTCGCGCTCGCGCTCATCTGGAGTGGAGGCTGGGCCTATGAGCTGCTGGCTCGAGTGACCGGTCACGCCGAGACGACCTTCCTCGATACCGGAGGCTTTGCAACAGTCGGTGGCGGCGCGATCGTCATCGACCTCGCCGGGCTCCTCCACTGGCACGGCGCGTGGTCGTCGTATGTGGTCGGCGTGAGCCCGTCCCCGCCAACCTCTGGATTCTTCACGGCCGACGAGACCGCGCATATGACGGACGTCCGTGCGGTCTTCCGCGGCGCCGAGTACGCGGCGGCCCTGGCCCTCTTCGTCCTCGTGTTTCGAGTGCAGCGGGCTCGCCGCGGGAGAGATTCGTTGCGGCTCGTACGCGCCGGCGCGTTGACCGCCGCCGGAATTGTCACCGTGATGGGCGTTGCGGCCGCTTTGGCGTTCGATCAGCTCTTCCTGCTGTTTCACGACGTCTTCTTCCCGCAGGGAAACTTCCTGTTCGACCCTGCGACGAGCAATCTGATCCGCCTGTATCCAGAGTGGTACTGGCAGGGCATAACGGCGGGAGTGGGGTTGTCGTTCATCGCGGTCGCGGTCCTCGTGGCCGGGGCCGCCCACAGCGCACTCCGGCGGCGCTCGAACACATACACTCGCGCCGCATGAAACGAGTTCTCCTCATCGAGGACCTGCCCCAGGTCGCGCAGCACCTCCAGCAGATGCTTTCACGCGAGAAGGAAGCCGAGATCGTCGGCGTCGAGAGCGACGGGGACGCCGCGCTCGTCCGCGTGACGACCGAGAAGCCGGACGCGGTCCTGATCGATGCGCTCCTTTCGGGAAAGAACACGGGCTTCGATCTCGCCAAGCGAGTCCGCGCCGCATCACCCGGCTCTCGGATCATCATGGTCACCGTCCCGCAGCGGCCCATCGATCCGAAGCCCGATCAAGGCATTGACGCGGTGTTCATCCTGCCCGGCGGCGCGAACGAGCTTGCGAGTGCACTGGCGATCGGCAAGCGCGATGTTCGCCTCAAGGGACGGATGATCGTGTGCTTCTCGCCGAAGGGCGGCTCGGGAAAGACAACGATCGCGGTGAACCTCGCGACGATCCTCCGCCGTCGTGGGCACTCCGTCGCGCTCATGGACGGTGTCATGCAGTTCGGCTCAGTTCGTCACGTCCTGCAGGTTCCTCCGGCGACGCGCTCGATCGTGGATCTGCCGACCGGTCAGGGCATGCGAACGTCCCTCTCCGAAGTGCTCTGGGAAGGACCGAGCGGTGTCGCGGTCCTGCTCGCTCCGCCACGTCCGGAGGAAGCCGAGCTCATGGCCGCACCCGACGTCGCGATGGCCATGCAGCTTCTCGCCGAAGATCACGACTACGTCATCGTCGACGCGCCGTCGAAGCTTGGGGAGGAGACTCTCGCGATGCTCGACGTCGCGGACATCATCCTGCTCGTCGTCACGTACTCGCAGGCCTCGATCGCGAACACACGCGCCGCGGTCGACACGTTCGAGGCGCTCGGCTACAAGGGCCGGATACCGATCCTTCTCGTCGTTAACCAATCCGATAACGCGGCCGGGATGTCGAAGGGCGGGATCGAGCACACGCTCAACCTTCCGGTGGTCGGCGAGATCCCGACCGACTGGAAGCTGGTCCAAGAGTCGCTCAACAAGCAGCAGCCGTTCGTCCTCTCCTCGCCGAACGCCGCCGTGTCGAAGGCCATCGACGCGCTCGCGAACTCGCTCGTCCAGCAGCAGCGCCGCTAACCCTCCGGTGGACGGAGCCGCCGACCGGCCGATCGGCGTGTTCGATTCGGGCGTCGGTGGGCTCACCGTGCTGCGCGAGCTCCGCCGGCAGCTTCCGAACGAGTCGACGATCTATCTCGGCGACGAGGCGCGCATGCCGTATGGGCCGCGCGAGCCTGCGGAGGTCGTCGGCTTCACCCGCGAGGCAATGCGCTGGTTCGCGAAGGCCGAATGCAAGCTCGTCGTGATCGCCTGCAATACGGCGACGTCCGTCGCGCTCGAGACGGTGCGCGACGAGTTCCCGGTCCCGACGATCGGCGTCATCCGGCCAGGAGCCGCCGCCGCGCTTTCCGCGACGGCGCGTCGCGCTGTGGGCGTGCTCGCCACGGTCCTCACCGTGCGGAGCGGTGCGTACGTACGGGCCCTGCGCGACCTCGATCCCCTGGTCGACGTCGCGCAGCAGGCCTGTCCGAAGCTCGTGCCCCTCGTCGAGGAGGGCAGGGCGGAGAGTCCAGAGGCGATCGACGCGGTGCGCGAATACGTCGAGCCGCTTCTGACCGAAGGCGGCGTCGTCCGGCCCGTCGTCGACACGCTCCTTCTCGGTTGCACGCACTACCCGCTTCTGCGCGAGGCGATCGAGAAGGTCGCCGGGCGGGACGTTCGCGTGGTGGACTCCGCGACGACGACCGCGCTCGCGGTCCGCGAGGTCCTTGCCTCGCACCGCCTGACCAGAGACGGCGGCCGCGCGGAGCACGCTCTCTTCTGTACCGGACCGGTCGCGCGGTTCCAGGCGATCGCGCGCGCGATCTTCCACGAGGACCCGCCCCAGGTCCGCGAGACCACCTTGTTCAACCTGCTGACGGGCGCGCACGCGACCACCGGCGCCTTCGCCGGCGCGGAGGCCGAGACAAATGTCGGGGTCGCGAAGGTCCCCGACCGCCGTGTCGCGGATCTCTCGGCGCTCTACAAACCGAAAAAGATCACGTACGCCGAGATCATGTACCGCGACATCGGTCTCGCGCACGCGGAGAAGCCAGGCCAGGCGATCTCCACGCAGAAGCTCGGCGATCTACGCACCGCCGATGCGATCGTGCATGTGGTCCGCGCGTTCAGCGCGCCTTCTGTGCCGCATGTCGACGGTTCGGTCGATCCCGTGCGCGACCTCTCGACCGTGGAGCTCGAGCTTCTCTTCGCCGATCACGCCATCGTCGAGCGACGGCTCGAACGCATCGAGCCCGAGCTCCGCAGCTCCAAGGGCCCGGAGCGGGAGATGAAAGAACGCGAGAAGGCCGTCCTGCAGCGCGCGATCGCGGCCCTCGCGGAGGAGCGACCGCTCCGCGACCTCGACCTGGACCCGGACGAAGAGAAGGCGATCCGCGGTTTCCGGTTCCTTACACGCATGCCGGTGCTGGTCGCCGTGAATCTGGACGAAGACGATGTCGCCGATCCCGAGCGGATCATCGCGCCGGTGCGCGAAGCCGCGAAGGCACATCGCGCGAGCGCGGTGGTCCCGGTGTCGGCGAAGCTCGAAGCGGAGATCGCGGAGCTGCCGGCCGACGAGGCGGCGTCCTTTCGCAAGGACCTCGGGCTCGCCGAGCCGGCTCTCGATCGCCTGATCCGCGCGACGTACCAGCTGCTCGGGCTCTGCTCCTTCTTCACGGTCGGCGACGACGAAGTTCGCGCGTGGACCGTTCCGTGCGGGTCGCCGGCGCAGCAGGCGGCGGGTGCGATCCACAGCGACCTCGAGCGTGGCTTCATCCGCGCCGAGATCATCGGCTGGGAGGAGCTCCTCAAAGCGGGAAGCGAGGCGAACGCGAAGAAGCTCGGCGTCATGCGGACCGAAGGAAAAACATATCCGGTCAAAGACGGCGAGGTATTGCACGTGCTCTTCAACGTGTGATGTTCGACCTGGTCTCGATCGGACACGCGGCGCGCGACGAGTTCGAGGGAGATCCCGAGTGGCGCATCGGCGGGACCGCGACGTACGCGGCCGCCGCCGCCGCGTGCCTCGGCGACCGTGTCGCGCTGCTCACGAGGGTCGGTCCGCACGAGCGCGAGCGGCTTGCTGCGCGGTGCCAGGAGCTCGGCATCGAGCTGCACGCGCTCGAGAGCGAAGTCACCACGACCTTCTCATTTCGCTATGTCGACGGGCGCCGGCGCCTGCGGCTCAAAGCGCGCGCGAAAGGGATCGGTGCGGATGCGATCCCCGCGACGTTGCGGAAGACCCGCTCGGTCGTGCTCGCGTCGATCGCGCACGAGATCGAGCCGTCCGTGTTCGACGTGTACGGCGGCGTTCCGCGGGTCCTTGCCGCGCAGGGCTACCTGCGGTCGTGGGACGCGGACGGCACCATCAGGCGACGCGAGTGGGACGAAGCGCACGACGTCCTCAAACGCGTGAGCGTGGCGGTCGTGAGCGAAGAGGACATCGACGGCAACTTTGATCTCGCGCGGGAGTGGGCGAAGAGGGCACCGGTCATCGTCACCATCGCTGAGCGGGGCGCAGTCGTCCTACGCGGCGGGCGGGAGGTCGAGGTCGGAGGCTTCCCGGCGGACGAGGTGGTAGATCAGACCGGTGCCGGGGACGCCTTCTGCGCCGGCCTCGCGCTCGCCCTGGCTGACGGCGACGATCTCGAAGCGGCCGCGCGGTTCGCGAACGCGGTTGCGTCTTTCGCCGTGGAGGGAGTCGGGACGATCGCTCTGGCCCCCCGTGAGAAGGTGCAGGCGCGGATGGAGCGTCATTCGTCGTCCTCCATGTCCTCGTCCGACAGGACGCCGCCGGGTCGAACGATCCCGTAGTCAGCCTCGACCGGTGTCGCGAGCTCGAGTCCCGAGGCGCGCATGTGTTCGAGCTCGTGCGCGTAGTCGCGAAGCATCAAGGCCGCGTCGGTCAGCGTTTTCGCGCCTTCGATCGACCATTTCCCGCGGATCGTGACGCTCCCGCAGTCCGGGCATTGGTAGATGGGCTCGCCGACGTCAATGTCCTGCCTGTCCTCCTGACTCACTCGTCCTCCTCGACAAGGCGCATCGGCGACTCTTCGCCTGGGCGAACGAGAAACGCGTAATCGTCATTGCCGGCTGCTCGAGCTCAAAGCCCGCCCGTGCGGCTCCTCAAACTCCTCCGCGCGCTCACGAAATCGAGATGCGACCTCCGCGAGCGTGCTCGCGCCATCCATCATGCAGTCTCGCAACCACTGCCCGTCAACGACCCGGCGCCAGTCTTCTTCCATCGCCCCGCTACATCGGAAGGCACTTGCTGCTACGACCCCGTCTCGACGTCTGCCTCAACAAGACGCATCGGCGACTCTTCGCCCGGGCGAACCGCGACCGCGAAGCCGTTGTCGGCCGGCTGATCCAGCTCGAGCCCGGCGCGAGCGAGCTGCTCGAGGGTCTCGGCGCGATCGCGGAAGCGCTGCGCCGCCTCCGTGAGGGTCCTCGCACCATCCATCGTCCACCTCGCGCGGATGAAGAGGTAGCCGAAGTCCCGCCACTCCTCCATGTATTCGCGGAGCTCGTCGTCGGTCACGCCCCTACATCGGAATCCACTTGCGAGCTAAGGGCTGGTCTTGGTCTCCCTCGACAGAGGCGCGATGTCCTGCGTATAGAGGCGACCCCATGTGCCGTCGCGGATCACGACGCCAAGCCATACGTTGAGAAAGGGGAGGAACCCCTGACGATCCGAGGCGTTCTTCTTCGCACCTATCCCGTATCGGTCCTCCGCGATCGGGTGCCCGACGATCTTGGTCTTGGAGTCCTGCGCCATCAGGCGCCAGAGCGTGACCTCGTCGGCCGCGATGGCGTCGACCTGCCCCTGCTGGAGGGCGCCGAGGCAGGAGCTGTACGTGTCGAGCGCGAGGGTCCGCGCCGCGCCGTTCGCATCGTCGACGTGCGCATCGACCCCCGACCCGCTCTGAACGCAGACGGTCTTCGTGTCGAGATCCGCCAGATCCTTGATCTCGTCGTTCGAGGTGCTGATGAGGATCCGTTCGCCGGTGGTGAAGTAGGTATCGGTGAGATCGATCGCGGCGGCGCGTTCGTCACTGATCGGAATTCGGGCGATGACCACATCGGCCTGAAGGCTCGTCAACGCGGACGCGGCGGTGCTCGAATCGACCGAGACCCATTCGATGACAGCGTCGATGTCCTGCCGAGGACCGAAGATCGCCTTCGCGAGCTCGCGGCCGAGGTCTGCCTCGAACCCCGAATACTTACCGCCCGGGTCGCGCGCCGAGAACGGAGGGGCGTTGTCGAGCACGCCGATCCGGATCTTGCCCTTCGTCTGGAGGGCGTACATGTACGTCGCCAGCTCGAATCGTGGCCGCGCCACCGTGGCCGCAGGCGTCGGCGTCGGGCTGGGCGGGAGCGACACCTCGGGTGAGCAGCCGGCGAGCAGGATCGCGGCCAGCGCGAGGGCGACGAGGCGCGCGATGGTCATGAACGGAGCGTACCGGTCGTCGGTTTCGATGTGGTCGCGTACGCTCGGGGCGTGGATTTCTTTGCTCCCGCACACGCGGCACTCGCGTCGCTGCAGGGTGAGGCGGGAGCTTATGTCTCGGACACTGAGGGACAGCCAATCTTCTGCGAGAACGAGGACGAGCTCTTTCCTTCCGCCTCGGTCATCAAGCTGCCGCTAGTGATGACGCTCTACGCGGACGCGGCGAAGGGTCTCCTCGATCTTGACGAGAGCCTCGAGGTCGGCGGCCGCGTCGATGGCAGCGGCGTGCTCCGGCACATGCAGGACATCAAGCGCCTGTCGCTCCGCGACCTCGCGATGCTCGCGATCATCGTGTCGGACAACACCGCGACGAACCGGCTCATCGAGCGGGTCGGCCTCGAGCGGGTGGGGGAGCGCCTGCGCGAGTGGGGCTGCGCGAAGACCCAGCTTTCGCGAAAGATGTACGACTTCGAGGCGGCGAAGCGCGGGCACGAAAACGTCATGACCGCTCGCGAGACCGTGTCGCTTTTGCTCCGGCTGCACCGCGGGGAGTGCGTGGACCGCGCCACCAGCGACGCGGTCCTTGCGGTCCTCGAGCAGTGCCAGGACCGCACCATGCTGCTGCGCTACCTGCCGTACACGGTGAAGGTCCCGCACAAGACCGGGACGCTCGACGAATCGCGCAACGACGTGGGCATCGTTCCCGGCGATCGGCCGATGATCGTGGCGGCTTTCACGCGCAAGCTTCGCGACACCGGCGCCGCGAGCTCGTGGCTCGGGATGCTTGGTTGGTGTGCCTACCGGGCCGCGGGGAATCCCGGCGATCCTCTTCCCCCGGAGCTCACTCGTACCGCATGATGCGCGCGTGAGCTCGCGACAACGCCGACGGTCTCCTCGTGTTCGGTTCGGTCGGAGCGTCGCGGCAGTGTCTCTCGCCTTGGCTGGCCTCGTTCTCGCTGCGGCGTTCGTCGGCCTGACCGTGCAGGGCAACGCGATCGCGCGCGAGATCGCCGGCTATCACAACGACCTCGCCGCGGATCAGGCGCAATACGACGCGCTCACCGCGCAGATCGCGAATCAGAAGACCGCCGATTACGTGCAGCAGAAGGCCCGCGATTACGGGTACATCGCGCCGAACGAGTCGATCATCGCGGTGCAGCGTGACGGGCAGGCGAGCGATGCGTTGGCGCGCACGGTGAGTCAGGGTCCGTCAAGGATCGCGCGATGGTTCACGTACTTCTTTGGGTCTCGTTAGAGGTAGAATTAGATCGCGGGGTGGAGCAGCGGTAGCTCGTCGGGCTCATAACCCGAAGGTCGGACGTTCGAATCGTTCCCCCGCAACAGTCGCGCGGCCAACGAGGCCGCGCTTTTTTGTTGGGTCCTATTCACACGACGCCGTCTGTTTGCGAGATATGCGG
>WNFL01115499.1_pt2 | contig 14191 bp, 11 predicted proteins | sample 5400361 | NCBI WGS metagenome assembly WNFL01 (sample SAMN13153351, study PRJNA577476) | soil metagenome | isolation source: 40 cm soil on Douglas fir-dominated hillslope | place: USA:California | collected 2013-09-17
CTTGCCGTTGGTGATGTCGACCTGACCGCCGCCGAAGTTGCTCGCGTACAGGCCCTTCTTGACGCTGCGGATGATCTCCTGCGGATCGTGCGATCCGGCGAGCATGTACGTGTTGGTCATGCGCGGCATGGTCACGTGCGCGAACGACTCGCGCCGTGCGTTGCCGGTGAGCGGCATCTTGAGCAGGCGCGCGTTCAGGGTGTCCTGCATGTAGCCGCGCAGCACGCCGTCCTCGATGAGCACGTTGCGCTGCGTCGGGTTGCCCTCGTCGTCGACCGTGAGCGAGCCGCGCCGGCCGGGCATCGTGCCGTCGTCGACCACCGTGACGCCGGGCGAGGCGACGCGCTGGCCGAGGCGGCCGGAGAACGCCGAGCTGCCTTTGCGATTGAAGTCGCCCTCCAGCCCGTGGCCGATCGCTTCGTGCAGCAGCACGCCGGGCCAGCCCGGGCCGAGCACGACCGTCATCGTTCCCGCGGGCGCGGGCCGCGCCTCGAGGTTGACGAGCGCCTGCGAGACCGCCTGCCGCGCATAGCGATCGAGAAGCTCGTCGGTGAAGTGCGCGTAGTCGGTGCGGCCGCCGCCGCCGGAGGAGCCGCTCTCGCGCCGCCCGTTCGACTCGGCGATGACCTGCACCGAGAGCCGCACCAGCGGTCGCACGTCGGCGGCGAGCCGGCCGTCGGCGCGCGCGATCAGCACCACCTCGTACTCGCCGCCGAGGCTCGCCATCACCTGCGTGATGCGCGGATCGAGCGCGCGGCACTTCCGCTCCAGCTTTTCCAGCAAGGAGACTTTTTGCGAAGACTCGAGAGAAGCGACGGGATCGACGTCGCGGTAGAGCGGAACCGGGACCCTGGCCGGCCGGGCATTTATTTTTCTTGATTGACCCGCGGAACCGATTGCGCGCGTCACCCTCGCCGCGTCCTGCAGCGCGTTGAAGCTGATCTCGTCGGAATAGGCAAAGGCCGTCTTGTCGCCCGCCACCGCGCGCACGCCCACGCCCTGCTCGATGTTGAAGCTGCCCGACTTGACGATGCCCTCCTCCAGGCTCCAGCCCTCGAAGCGCGAGTACTGGAAATAGAGGTCGGCGTAGTCGATGCGCCGCGCACCGAGCGCGGCGAACACGCGCTCGAGCTTGCCCGCCTCGAGGTCGAAAGGCGCGAGCAGGATTTTTTCCGCCGTCTGCAGCATCAACTGAATCTCCTTCGTAGTTGTCCAGGCCGCTCCGCGTCGATGTCGGCGAGCACCAGCCCCTCGCCCTCGGGACGCACGCCGAGGATCTCGCCCCAGGGATCGATCACCATCGTATAGCCCCAGGTGTGGTATGGCCCCAGGTGCGCCGCCCGCTAGCGTGCAGGCCGCCCTGGGCGGGCGCCACCACGTAGGCCTGGTTCTCGATGGCGCGCGCGCGCAGCAGCGTCTCCCAGTGCGCCTGTCCGGTCGTCACGGTGAACGCCGAGGGCACGAAGAGGATGTCGCATTCGCCGAGCGAGCGGTAGAGCTCGGGGTAGCGCACGTCGTAGCACACCGACAGCCCCAGGCGGCCGAAGGGGCTGTCGATCGCGAGCGTCCTCGTCCCGGGCTCGAGCGTGCGCGACTCGTCGTAGCTCTCGGCCTCGTGGTGGAAGCGGAAGAGATTCATCTTGTCGTAGCGCGCTACTCGACGACCGCCGTCGTCATACACGAGGCAGGCGCCGCGGATGCGATTGCCATCTTCACCCGATATGGGGACGGTGCCGGCGACAATCCAGACTTTCTTTTCTTTCGACAAGGAGCTCAGGAATCGCTGGATCGGCCCCGAGCCATCCGGCTCGGCGAGCTTCACCTTGTCGCGCTCGTGGCGGCCGATGAGGTAGAAGTTCTCCGGCAGCGCGGCGAGCCGCGCCCCCGCGGCGGCCGCCTCGGAAACCAGCCGCCGCGTCGCCTCGAGATTGGGCTCGAGCTCGGGCGCGGAGACCATCTGCACCGCCGCCACCCGAAAGCTCAAGGCGAAGCCGCCTCCGAGCCGCGCTGCGGCGAGCTGACGATCTTCTTCGGCTTGGGGTCGCTCCAGGTCCCGGTAATGGCGTACTCGTAGGCGAAGATCTGACCGAGCGGGTTCTTGAGCGCGCGCTGCGCGATCGCCGCCGCGATGCCGACCGCGGGGTTGAAGAGGGCGATGGCGGTGGATGCGGTGTCGCCGATATTGGGGACGATGCGCACGCGCAGGTTCTGCGTCTCGCGGGCGAGGTCCACCTCGCCCGTCATCGCCACCGCGGCGGCCGAGCCGCGCATGCCGACATCCTTCAGGCCCATCAGGCCGTCCTCGATGCGCGCTTCGGCCTCGATGCGGTCGAACTGGAAGCCCTTCGAGAACACGTCGCGGAAGTCCAGGCCGATGCGCTTGGGAAGCGCCTGCAGGCTCATGAGCGAGACCAGCTTGCCGATGCCCGGCTCGACCTCGAGGAACTGGCCGTCTTCGGCGACGAGCTTCAGCTCGCCGCCGAGCGTCGGATAGTCGATCGACGCCGGATCGCCGCGCCAGGCGAGCGAGCCCTGGAGGTTCGCCTTGCCGTCTTTCACGACGTTGGGGAAGCCCACGCGCGCGAGGAAGCCGCCGGCGTTCGCCGCGTCGAGCTCGAAGTCGAGCGTGCTGCGCGAGCCCTCGGCAGCGCTCTTCCATGCGCCCGAGCCGCGCAGCGTCGCATCAGCGTTCACGATGCCGATCCGCTCGATGCGCCAGTCGTCGTTCGCGCGGTTCGCCGCGAGGACCAGGTTGCCGAGCTCGCGCCCGCGGTAGTTGAACCGCTCGACCACCAGGTCGACCTCGGGCATGTCGGCAGGCTTGACCGCCCGGTCGCGCCTCGGCCCCGGGCTGTCGGCCGGGATGGCGAGGCGATCCAGGCGCGCGAGCACCCGACCGCCGGCCTCCGCGCGGTAGGAGACGTCGCCCGACACCTCGTCGGCATTGACGCTCGCCGACCAGCCGATGGCGTCCGCGCCGGCGCGCACCGTGACCCGGTTGAAGCGCTTGCCGTAGATATCGAGCACGCCGATATTCACGTCGAGCGCCGTCGCGGCCACGTCGCCACGACCCGGCGGCAGCAGCGCCAGCCAGGAATCGAGGTCGAGCGCGGCGAGCGAGCCGTACACCAGCGTGCCGGGCCGCTCGGGCAGCCGCACCGCCTGGCCCGGCCGCGGGGTGAACGACACGCCGGCGCGCTGCACCGACATCGCGTCTCCCTGGCGCCGGCGCAGCAGCTCGGCGGCGAGCAGGCGACCGAGCGAAACCGAGACGCGCTCGCGCGCGCCGCGGTCGGCCGGGATCATGTCCACGCGCAGCGGCAGCGCGTCGCCCGCCGCCTTGGCGAAGGGGACCGGCAGCGAGCTCGTCACGCCGCGCAGCGAGGATTCGACCTTGACGCGCGCAGCGCCGTCGCGCAGCGTGACCTGCGCGGTATAGGAGGTCGTGCCGCTCAGGCGATCGCGCAACGGCGGATCGATGAACGGCATCTGCGCGACATTGGCGTTGCGCCCGCTGGCGACGATCTCGACCGCCGAGCCGCGCGTCGCGCCGGTGACCTCGATCGGCCCGCCGAACAGGCGCGCCGTGACGCGCGGGATGCTGAAGCCCGATTCCGTGAAATCCAGGCGCCCGGTGGCGCGCTCGAACGGCGGCAGCTGCCGGTTCAGCTTGATGCTGTTGCCGTTCACCTCGAACTCCCCCGCGACCTTGGTGGTCTCGAGCGCCGCGAGCGGCAGGTCGAGCTTGAGCCGCAGCAGTCCCTGGCCGCCGGCGGTGACGCCGTCGGTGACGCCGTCGATCATGTCGTGCACCGGCGAGTCGTCGATGAACTTGAGGAACTGCGCCGTCGGGCCCTGCGCCTGCCCGCTCACCACGAGATGCGGGCCGGGCTGGCCGACGCGCTCCATGCTGACGCGCACGTTGGCGAGCCGCGTGCCGAGGATGCTGCCGTGCCGGCCGACGATCAGCATGTGGTCGCGCTCGAACTGCAGCTCGCCCTCGACTTCCTGGATGCGCGGCCAGCCCTCGACGTAGTCGAGCACGCCGTGCTCGACATGCGCCGTGACGAGGAACTGCCCCTTGGCCGGATCGACGAACGGGAAATCGCGCAGGTCGCCTTTGAGCCGCACGCGCACGTCGCTCGCGTGGCCGTCGACGATCGCCGCGACCAGCCACGAGCGCACGTCTTCCCCCATGTGGCGGCCGCTCGGCAGGTAGAGGCCGATCCGCGCGCCGTCGGCGCGCGTCAGCGTCGCGGAGACGTCGACCGTGCCGCGCCCGCTTCCCGGGTAGAGATACGTGCCGCTGGCGTTTCCGGCCGCATGCGCATTGGCGAAGCTCATCGAGCCGAAGCGCAGCAGCACGCCGCCGCCCGGCTGGCGCTCCCAGTCGACCTGGCCGTTGAGCGAGTCGAGCGCGAGCGTCGGCTGGGGGAAGACTTCCGGCAGCTCGACCGTCGTATTGCGCGTCGCGAGCGAGAGGCGGCCCTTGTTCTCGCTCGCCTCGACGCTGCCGCTCAGCCCGCCGAAACCCGGCACGCCGCGCCACGGGCGGATGCCGAGGTCGGCAAAGCGCGCGCGGGCAGTGAAGTGCTCGAGGGCGGCCGCGCCGCCCTGCCACTCGAGCCGCGCCTCCGTCAGCCGCCCGCGCGGCTCGAGCTCGGCGATCAGCGCGCGCAGCTCCTGCGGCACGGGCAGCGATCCGGCGAGGCGCGCCAGCGGCTCGAACTCGATCAGCCGCGCCGTCATGGTGCCGCGCGCCGCGGCGCCCTGGCCGCCCCAGCGGATCTGGAAATCGGTCGGCTGCATGGCGATGCCCTGCGCCGTGGTGAGCTGCAGGCCGCGCGCGCCGAGCTCGTAGCCGTCGCGCAGGGCGCGCGCCTGCAGCCGGCCCTGCACGACGGCGAGCTCGAGCGGCGCGAGATCGGGCGCGAGGCGCGCGAGCACCTGCGCGAGCGCGACATCGGCGGTCGCCTCGGTGAGCGCGCCGTTCTCGAGCGTGAGCCAGAGCCGCAGCGCGCCGTAGCCCTCGCGCACGTCGAGCGGATAGTCGATCCAGGCGCGCCACGCCGCGAGGTCGGTCGCGCCGAGCTCGGCATAGACGCGGCCGCTCCAGGCGCCGGGGTCGGTGAGCGTGCGCCCGGCGAGCTCGGCGCGCAGCTCGATGCTCGAGCCGAGCGCGGCCGGGGGGCGCGCGGTGAGGCCGATGGCATGCTCCTCGCCCGAGTTGCGAAGCTTGAGGTTGAGCGCCGCGAGGGCGAGCGGCGGCGCGCCGCGCTTCTCGTCCTGCCATTCGATCTCGGCGTTGCGCACCACGATCTCTTCCTGGCCGAGCATCCAGTCGGTGAAGCTCTCCTCGCCGGGGCGGTCGGCGAGCCGCAGGCCGGCGACATAGATCGCGCCGGCCGCGTCGCGCCGAATACGCAGCCGCGGGCCGTCGATGACCAGCGTTTGCAGCCGCAGCTTGCGGTCCAGGAGCGAGCGCCAGGAAAGGACGTTGTCCACCGACGGCAGCACGAGCGCCTCGCGTCCCTGCGCGTCGTAGATGCGCACGTCGGCGAGGCTGATGTGCGGCCGCAGGCCCTGCCAGCCCGCCTCGATGGTGCCGATGCGCACCGGCTGGCCGATCGCGCGCTGCGCCGCGTCGGCGATCAGCTCGCGATGGCGCTCCACCTCGGGCAGCAGCCAGAAGCGCAGCGCGAGCACCAGCGCCGCGAACGCGAAAAATGCGCTCCAGGCGAGAACCTCGGCAACTCGCCCAATGCGTTTCATGATGGAATTGACGTTCAGGCCTTCATTCTAAATCTAAATGCCGGAGCCGATTCAGAAAATCGCCGATTCGCGCTATGCCGCGCATCTCCTCGCGGCGCATCCGGAATGGGCCGTCGAGCTCGCGGATCCGGCGCCTTTCGCGCGCGAGGAAATCGAGCGCGAGCTCGCCGCCGGCGCGGCCGACGACGAGCCCGCGCTCAAGCGGCGGCTGCGGCAGCTTCGAAGCCGCGTGCTGCTGCGCGTGATGGCGCGGGATCTTTCGCGGCGCGCGGGCCTCGACGAAGTGTGCGCGACGATGAGCGACCTCGCCGAGGCGGCGATCGCGGCGTGCCTGCGCTATCTGCGCGCGGGCGAGCTGGTCGTCGTCGGCATGGGCAAGCTCGGCGGGCGCGAGCTCAACGTCTCCTCCGACATCGACCTGGTTTTCCTGAGCGACGGGCCGGCCGAGCCCTTCGAGCGCGCCGGGCGCAAGCTGATCGAGCTGCTTTCGCAGCCGACCGAGGACGGCTTCGTCTTCCGCGTCGACCTGCGGCTGCGTCCCTACGGCGGCGCCGGCGCGCTGGTGTGGAGCTTCGACGCGCTCGACGAATACTTCGTCGCGCAGGGCCGCGAATGGGAGCGCTACGCGTGGATCAAGGCGCGGGCCCTGACTGGCGGCCATGAAGCGCTCGCGCGCATCGTGCGGCCTTTCGTGTACCGCAAGTACCTCGACTACGCCACGCTCGCCGCAATGCGCGCGCTGCACGCCGAGGTACGGCGCGACGTGGCGCGGCGCGAGCTCGCCGGCGACGTCAAGCTCGGCCCGGGCGGCATCCGCGAGGTCGAGTTCGTCGCGCAGGCGCTGCAGCTGGTGCGCGGCGGGCGCGATCCGGAGCTCACCGCGCGCCCGACGCTCGAGGTCCTTTCGCTTCTTTTCCGGAAAAAGCTTCTTCCGCAAGTCGCAGCGCGCGAGCTTGCCGAGGCCTACGTCTTCCTGCGCGACGTCGAGCACCGCCTGCAGTACCTCGACGATGCGCAGCGCCACGCCCTGCCGGAGGACGGCGAGGACCGCGGCCGGCTCTCGCGCATGATGGGCTTCGCCGACTGGCCGTCCTTCGATGCGCGCCTCGCCGCGCATCGCGCCGCGGTGACGCGCCACTTCGAGGCGGTGCTCGCCGGGCCGGGCGAGAGCGTCGAGCCCTGGCCCGACCATCCGCGCCTCGCGGCGCTGCGCGCGAGCCAGCGCTATGCGGCGCTGCCCGACGATTCGCGCCGCCGGCTGGATGCCGTGATCCCCGCGCTCGTGCGCGCGGCGCGCGCCACGCCCGATGCCGAGGCGACCCTGGCGCGCGGCGTCGATTTCATCGAGGCCGTCGCCAGCCGCGCGGCCTATCTCGCGCTGCTCGGCGAAAACCCGCACGCGCTCGAGCGTGTGGCCCGCATCCTCGGCGCCTCGAGCTGGGCGGCGGAGTTCGTGACGCGCCATCCGCTGCTCCTCGACGAGCTGCTCGACGACCGCGTGCTCTACGCGCCGTTCGACGTGGCCGCGTTCGCGCGCGCCCTGCAAGCGCAGCTCGCCGCCGCCGCGGGCGACACCGAGCGGCAGATGAACGCGCTGCGCGAGGCGCACCAGGCGCAGGTGTTCCGCCTGCTCGCCCAGGACCTCGCCGGGCTGCTGAGCGTCGAGCATCTCGCCGACCACCTCTCGGCGATCGCCGACGCGGTCCTGGAAGCGACGCTGAGCCTCGTCTGGCAGGCCTTGCGCGGCCGCCACCGCGAGGGCGCGCCGCGCTTCGCGGTCGTGGCCTACGGCAAGCTCGGCGGCAAGGAGCTCGGCTACGCCTCCGACCTGGACCTGATCTTTCTCTACGAGGACGAGGACGAGCGCGCCGGCGAGGTGTACGCGCGCCTCGCGCAGCGCATGAACCAGTGGCTCACCCTGCGTACCTCGTCGGGGATGCTGTTCGAAACGGACCTGGCGCTGCGGCCGAGCGGCGCCTCCGGCCTGCTCGTCTCGCCGATGGCGGCCTTCAAGCGCTACCAGGAGGAGAACGCCTGGACCTGGGAGCACCAGGCGCTGACGCGCGCCCGCTACAGCGCCGGCGATCCGCAGGTCGGCGCTGCCTTCGAGGCGATCCGTGAATCGATTTTGAAAAGGGAGCGAGACCCCGGCTTGCTGGCGCGCGATATCGTCGCCATGCGCGAGAAGATGCACGCCGCGCACCCCAACCGCAGCGGCCTCTTCGATCTCAAGCACGACCGCGGCGGGATGATCGACATCGAATTCTCGGTGCAGCACCTGGTGCTCGCGCACTCGCATCGCCACCCCGACCTGACGGGCAACCTGGGCAATATCGCTTTACTCGCGATGGCAGCGTCGCACGGACTGCTCGATGCCGGTCTCGCCGAGCGCGCTCGCGACGCGTATCGCGAGTTCCGCCGCCGGCAGCACGCGCTGCGCCTGAACGGCGCCCAGTACGCGCGCGTGCCGCGCGCCGAGGTGGCCGCGCATGTCGACGCGGTGCTGCGACTATGTAACGAAGTGCTGGGCTCCTAGAACCGCCGCCCTTGCTTGATGTCGGCAACCTCGGGCACGTCGGTGTCACTCTGGCCGCGGCGCAGCCGCTCGCGCGCGTCCTCGGCGATCTTCGCGTAGGTCCTCCGGATGCGGTCGAGCTCCTCGTCCTCGAGCTCCTCGAGGTCGAGCAGCGCGTTGTGGCCGCCCTTGCTCAGGCGGATGAGCTCGTCGAGCTTGACCTGGATCGCCTCGGCGTCGCGGTTCTGCGTGTTCTGGATGAGGAACACCATGAGGAACGTGATGATCGTCGTGCCGGTGTTGATCACCAGCTGCCAGGTATCGCTGAAGCCGAACAGCGGACCCGTGATCGCCCACATGGCGATGACCAGCACCGCCAGCGTGAACGTGAGCGGTCTGCCGGTCGCCTTGGCCGTCCATTTGGCAAAGCGGGTGAACCAGGACTTGGAGCGGGTCGGCCTCATCCGCTGAGGCCACAGCAATTTAGATGCCTGTTACTTGCCGGAGCTCGCGTGCCCGTCCGACTCGGAGCGAAACCGGATATCGCCGTAGAAGGCGCGCCGGGGCGCGCCGTTGTCGCCATAGTCGGTCATGATCCCCACCGCGACGATGTCGCCGGGCTCCTCGCCGAAGGCGCGGCGATAGTCTTCCAGCACATTGCGCCGCACGCTCACCCACTGATCGAGCTGCCGCTCGCCGCTCGCGACGACGATATGGCGCACCCGTTCGGTATGCGGGCTGGAGTACAACGTATCCACCGGGTCGCGGTTCTGCCACACGTAGAGGAGCGAGGCGAATGGCAAACCGTGGGGCGTCAGCGCCTTAGCCATGCGCAGCTTGGCACGGTCGTCGAAGTCGAGCGTCGCCGCATCGCCGTCGAAGGCGAGCGACAGGCGCACCGGCGGGCTTTCGGCCGACGGTCCGTCTTGGCCGCCCCGCCCCGAGTCGCTCGGCACGCGCCAGCGCCACTCGATGATCGGATTGCGGTGCGGGTCGATGCGGATCTTGCGGAACAGGCCCGAGCCGCCCTCAGACGATTCCGCCTGGATCACCACCACTCCGTCGCGCTCGACCAAATGGTAGTTGGTGGGCTTGTTGCCGCGCACGATTTCGAATTGCTGCCACTCGCCCAAGTCGCTGCCGTTGGGGCGCAGCTTGGAGAAGCGCGCCGCCTCGATGACCGCGCCTTCCTCGAGCGGCAACGATTTCGCCAATGGGCTCGACCAGGTCAGATCGTCTACCGGAGCAACCGCTGCGCAGCCGGCGAGCACGAGGCCCGCGGTGCCGATGGACATGCGCCAAAGATTCATGGGCTGAATCATAAGCTGCGGTGAAATCCGTGTCTTGGCAATACTTCTTAGAGGGCCTCGCGCGGCGCGCGGCTTTGTGACTCACGTCGCAGCGGCCCGTCGACCTCGGAAGCGAGCCGTGCGAGCGCGTTGAGCAATGCGTCACGGTTGAGCCGGTAGAGCACGCGCTGCCCCTGTCGCTCGCCGGCGACCAGTCCCGCGCTCTGCAGCAGCGAAAGGTGGCGCGAGACCGCGGGCGCGCTCATCGGAAAGCGCGCCGCGAGCTGCGAGGTGGTGAGCGCCGTCTGCGAAAGCAGCGCCAGCATCTGCCGGCGGCGTGCCGAGGAGAGCGCGGCGAAGATGCGGTCCATGCGGAATATTAACCAATCGCTTAATAGTTTGCCCGCGCGCCCCGAGCCTCCATAGAATGGCCGCTCGTTTCCCTGGGAGCCCGCATGGCGAAAGCAAAGGCCGCGGCGCCGCTGTCGATGGCGGACCGCGACGGCTGGATCTGGTACGACGGCAAGCTCGTTCCGTGGCGCTCGGCCACGACGCACGTCCTGACCCACTCGCTGCACTACGGCCTGGCAGTCTTCGAAGGCGTGCGCGCCTACAAGACCGCGATCGGCACGGCGATCTTCCGCCTGAAGGAGCACACCGACCGCCTCTTCAGCTCGGCGCACATCTACATGATGAAGATCCCGTTCACGCGCGAGAAGCTGATGCAGGCGCAGCTTGAGGTGGTGCGCGCCAACAAGCACGAGGCCTGCTACGTGCGGCCGATCGCCTTCTACGGCTCGGAGAAGATGGGCGTCTCGCCGGTCGGCGCCAAGGTGCACGTCGCCATCGCCGCCTGGCCCTGGGGTGCGTATCTCGGCCCGGAAGCGCTGGAGAAGGGCATCCGCGTCAAGACCTCTTCGTACGCGCGGCATCACGTCAACGTCACCATGGCGCGCGCCAAGATGTCGGGCACCTATCCCAACTCGGTGCTGGCGACGCTGGAGGCGACGCAACACGGCTATGATGAGGGCCTGCTGCTCGACGTCGACGGCTTCGTCGCCGAAGGCGCGGGAGAGAACATCTTCATCGTCAAGGACGGAACGCTCTGGGAGCCCGAGCTCACCTCGGCGCTGACCGGCATCACGCGCGGCTCGGTGATCGACCTCGCCGCCGAGCTCGGCTACCCGGTGCGCGCCAAGCGGCTCACCCGCGACGACGTCTACATCGCCGATGAGTGCTTCTTCACCGGCACCGCGGCGGAGGTGACGCCGATCCGCGAGCTCGACGGGCGCGTGATCGGCGCCGGCAAGGCCGGACCGGTGACCAAGGCGATCCAGAAGGCGTTTTTCGACGTGGTGACCGGCAAGGACAAGAAGCGACGCGCATGGCTGACACCAGTAAAGAAGTCGAAGTAACCGAGAAGGACCTGCCCTTCCACTGCCCGATGTCGGGCGCGCCGCTCTGGGCGCGGCATCCGCGCGTCTTCCTCGACGTGGCGAAGCAGGGCCACGCGCTCTGCCCGTACTGCGGCACGACCTACATCTATAAGGGCGCGCCCGTAAAAGGGCATTGAGTTTTGCAGCGAATCCTGGTCGTCGCGCCCAACTGGATCGGCGACGCGCTGATGGCGCAGCCGCTGCTCGCCCGGCTCAAGCAATCCGGAGCGAGCATCGACGTGCTCGCGCCCGAATGGGTCGCGCCGGTAGTGCGTCGCATGCCCGAGATCGACGAGGTCATCGCTGCGCCCTTCCGCCACGGCCCGCTGCAACTCGGCGAGCGCTGGCGGCTCGCCCGCTCGCTCAGGGCCCGGCGCTACGATCAGGCGACCGTGCTGCCCAACACCTGGAAGTCGGCGCTGCTCCCCTTCCTCGCCGGCATTCCGCGGCGCACCGGATACGTCGGCGAAGCGCGCTACGGGCTGCTGAACGATCTGCGCAAGGCCGAAAAGGCGCCGATGGCCGAGCACTATGCGCGCCTCGCCGGCGAAGCCCATGGCGCGCTGCCGGCGCCGCGCCTGCGCGTCGCGCCGGCCGAGATCGAAGCGGTCCGCCGGCGCTTCGAGGTGCAAGGCGCCTACGCGGTGTTCTCCCCCGGCGCCGAGTACGGCCCGGCGAAGCGCTGGCCCTACTTCGCCGAGCTTGCGCAGCGCATCGCGCTTCCGGTCGTGGTCGTCGGCTCCGCCGGCGACGCACCGTCCGCGCACGGCATCCCGGGCAAGAATCTCGTCGGCCGCACCACGCTCGACGAGGCGATCGCCCTCATCGCCGGCGCAGCGGCGGTCGTCAGCAACGATTCGGGGCTCATGCACGTCGCCGCGGCGCTGCAGCGGCCGCAGGTGGCGCTCTACGGCTCTTCCAGCCCCGAGCACACGCCGCCGCAATCGGCGGCGGCGCGCGTGCTGTGGCTGCACATCGAATGCAGCCCGTGCTATCAGCGCGAATGCCCGCTCGGGCATTTTCGTTGCATGAAGGAAATGAATGTCGAGATGGTTCTAGACCAGCTGAAGACCATTTCGTGAGCGCGAAGATCTTTCCCACCGCCCAGGACGCCGAGAACGCCTTCTACGAGGCGCTCGAGCGCTGCGACCTCGAGGGCATGATGGCGGTGTGGGCCGAAGACGAGGACATCCTGTGCGTGCATCCCACGGGCGGGCGCCTCACCGGCCAGGACGAGGTGCGCGAAAGCTGGGCGAAGATGTTCTCGGCCGGCCCGCGCGCGCGCCTGCAGGTGAGCCGACAGGTCGCGATCAGCGGCATGATGCTCGCCGTGCACAGCGTGTTCGAGAACTTTTCGCTCGAGGGCGCGAAGCAGGGCGACGCGCGCCCGGCGCCGATCGTCGCCACCAACGTCTATCTGCGCACGGCGGCCGGATGGCGGATGATCGTGCACCACGCCTCGCCGGCGCCCGCTCAGCCCGAGCCGGCGCCGAGAAGCGCCGGCCCCAAGACGCTGCATTGAGCGGCTACGAAGCTCCGTGGTGGCTGCCCGGGGGCCACCTGCAGACGCTCTATGCGTCGCTGCGTCCCCCGCCGCGCATCGCCTTCGAGCGCGAGCGCTGGGACACGCCCGACGGCGACTTCGTCGACGTCGACTTCGCCGGCGAGGAGAACGCCGCGCGATGCCTGGTGCTTTTCCACGGCCTCGAAGGCAGCTCGGACAGTCACTATGCGCGCGCGCTCGCCGCGCAGGCGAGCGCATCGGGCTGGCGCGTCGCGCTTCCGCATTTCCGCGGCTGCTCGGGCGAGGCGAACCGCCGGCCGCGCTTCTACCATTCCGGGGACAGCGAGGAGATCGACTGGGTGCTGCGGCGGCTTGCAGGGCGCGAGCTGTGCGCGGTCGGCATTTCGCTGGGCGGAAATGCGCTGCTCAAATGGCTGGGCGAGCGCGGCGAGAGCGCCGCCGGCGTGGTCCGCCGCGCCGCGGCGATCTCCGCGCCGCTCGACCTGCCGGCGGCCGCGCACGCGCTAGACCGCGGGCTCAATCGCCTGCTATACACGCGGGTCTTCCTCTCGAGCCTGAAACCCAAATCGCTTGCCAAGCTGGAACACTTTCCCGGGCTGTACGACGCGGCGAGGGTGCGCGCCGCGACCTGCTTCCGCGAATTCGATGACCTCGTCACCGCGCCGCTGCACGGCTTTCGCGACGTCGGGCATTACTGGTCGAGCGCTTCGTGCGGCCCCTGGCTGGCGCGCATCCGCGTGCCGACGCTGGTGGTGAACGCGCGCAACGATCCTTTCCTGCCCGAGCCGGCGCTGCTCGCGGCGGCGCGCAACGCGGCGCCCTGCGTGAGCGTCGAGCTGCCGCGCACCGGCGGCCATGCCGGGTTCCCGGGGCGCCAGGCGTGGCTCGCGCGCCGCGTGCTGGGGTTCTTCGCATGAAGATGCCGGCGGAAATCTTCCGCGCCTACGACATCCGCGGGGTGGTCGAGCGCAGCCTGACGCCGGCCGTGGTGCGCGAGATCGGCCGCGCGCTCGGCTCGGTGGGCCGCAGCCGCGGCGCGGCCACCTTCGCCGTCTGCCGCGACGGACGCCTCTCGGGCCCCGAACTCGTCGCCGCCCTGACCGAAGGACTGAACGCCGCCGGCGCCGACGTGATCGATGTCGGCATGGCGCCGACGCCGATCGCGTATTTCGCCGCCGAGCACCTGCGCTGCGGCAGCTGCGTCGCGGTGAGCGGCAGCCACAATCCGCCGGAGTACAACGGCCTCAAGATGGTGGTGGCCCTGCGCCGGCGCGTCGAGACGAACGACCTGATGCAGGGCAAGGGCAAACGCTCGCAGGCGAACGTTCTCGACGCGTACGTCGAGCGCATCGCTGCCGACGTCAAGCTCGCGCGGCCTTTCCGCATCGCGATCGATTGCGGCAACGGTGTCGCCGGCATGCTCGCGCCGCGGCTCTTCAAGCGGCTGGGCTGCGAGGTGACCGAGCTCTACTGCGAGGTCGACGGGCGCTTTCCCAACCACCACCCCGATCCGTCGCAACCGGAGAATCTGAAGGAATTGATTCAAACCGTCAAAAATTCCGATTGTGAAATCGGATTGGCCTTCGACGGCGACGGCGACCGGCTGGGCGTGGTGACCAAGGACGGCGAGATCATCTTCGCCGACCGCCAGCTG
>WNFL01420240.1_pt2 | contig 14191 bp, 13 predicted proteins | sample 5400361 | NCBI WGS metagenome assembly WNFL01 (sample SAMN13153351, study PRJNA577476) | soil metagenome | isolation source: 40 cm soil on Douglas fir-dominated hillslope | place: USA:California | collected 2013-09-17
AGTTGGCCGGCCTGCCGAGCCGAAATAATTTGCCTTGGAACGCTCGCTATTCTCTCATAACTCAAACACGAAAGTTAGTATGACTTCCCAAAGCCCTGCCAGCTCCGAGCCGATCAACGTCGAACAAGCCGTGCGCCAACGCTACAGCGAAGCCTCGCAATCCAAAGTGACTGCGCTTTGTTGTCCGATTGAGTACGACCGCGAATACCTCAAAGTTATTCCGCCAGAAATTCTCGAACGCGACTATGGTTGTGGCGATCCCTCCCGTTTTCTTCGGACTGGCGAAACGGTTTTGGACCTCGGGAGCGGCGCAGGCAAAATCTGCTTCATCGCAGCGCAGGTCGTCGGTCCAAAGGGCAGGGTGATCGGAGTGGACATGAACGACGATATGCTGGCTCTCGCTCGGAAGCACCAGGGGTCGGTTGGTGACGCCATTGGCTTCCACAATGTGGAGTTTCGCAAGGGACGCATCCAGGACCTCGCGCTTGACCTCGATCAACTTGAAGCGCAACTCAAGAGCTTCCCCATCCACGGCGTCGATTCCTTTCTCTCCGCGGAAGCGCGCGCCGATGAACTCCGGTCTCGCCGACCCCTGATCGCATCCGAATCGGTCGATGTTGTAATCTCCAATTGCGTGCTGAATCTCGTCGATCCCCGGGCCAGGGTTCAACTCTTTCACGAAATCTTCCGTGTGTTGCGGGAGGGTGGCCGCGCTGTTATTTCGGACATTGTCAGCGATGAACCAGTTCCGCGGGAGATGCAAAATGATCCCGATCTCTGGTCTGGTTGCATCTCCGGTGCATTAGTCGAGGAGCAGTTCTTAAACGCATTTGTCCAGGCTGGGTTTTACGGTGTCCGCCTTCTGAAGTGGGATGCAAGCCCATGGCGAACCGTTCGAGGTATCGAGTTCCGATCGGTGACGGTCGAAGCTTTCAAAGGCACACAGGCAGGCGGTCTCGAGCGCAATCAGGCGGTCCTCTACAAAGGGCCGTTCAAAGAGGTTCTTGACGACGACAATCACCGGATGGAGAGGGGGCGGCGCTACGCCGTTTGCGACAAGACTTTCCGGCTCTTGCAGAAAGAGCCTTACCGCGCGTTTTTTGAATTCATCGAGCCTCGCGCGGAAATTCCCGTCGCAAAGGCGAAACCGTTTGACAGCGGCACCATGAGAATACGCCACCCGAGGCAAACAAAGGGAGAGAGCTACGACCCGACTGAGGCGTCGGGTGGCTGTTGCGAGGGTGGGAACTGCTGCTAATCCCTTTCCTTCATCAGGAACCCGATCGCTATTCCGATCACAGCGACGATAGCCACGGCAGTCCATGGACGTTCGCGAATAAAGCGGCCGGTTTCATGCGAAACGCGAGCGACCGATTCTGTCACGTTCGATTGCAATTCATCAAATCTCTCGGCGGCCTCGGAGGCGACTTCCGATACAGCCGAGGAAATACGGTTTTCAGCTTTCATAATTAATTCATTTCTGTCCTGGTCATTCTGACCCTGAGCGGCCCCAGCGTAGCCTGATGCCTGATGCTGAGTCAGTGGGTAACCGCCCCAAGACAAAAAAATCCGGGAGCGTCTGCGCTCCCGGATATGCGGTGTTGCGTACGTTAGTGCGCGTCGGTCACGTCGTGATACGGCCAGGGCCGCGGGAAGAAACGGAAGGTGTCTTTTCCATCCGGACCGGTGCCGTTGTCGATCGGCTTATCGCTGTACGGGCGGCCTTCCCGATACTCATACACGGTGTAGGCCCGGGGACTCGTTTCCGTCACAACGACAGTGGAATCGCCGCCGGTGCTCGAATTGAATGATGCTCCGGTTCCGCCCCGTTCGACGCTGCTGTCCCAGGGAACTCCATAGTGGGCATACACGTCGGAGCCCCAGGTCGGGTGGTCCTGATCAGGCCAGGTCTTCGCGCTGAAGCGGGACCCTGAGAGAAGCTTCTCGCGGTCCGCTCGCAGCGTCAGGTCGCGATGGCCGAAGACGTCCTTCTTGTCCGTATCGCTGAATTTCAAAAGCGAAAACGGGACCGGGGTGTATTTGCCGCGATCCGCCAAATCACCGCTCAGCTTGATTACGGCGAATTGAGCGCGGCCTGTGTTTGGATCTACTACGATGTCTTCCACATCACCGATCTTCTGACCGCTTTGATCGAGCACGCGTGCGTGCAGGACCTGACTTACGTTAATTGGGTTCTTTTGGTCATATATCGTGCGTGTCTGGTCTGCCCGGAGAGGGCTTGTAAGAAGCGCGCTTGCCATGCACAGACCAACAGTTGGTATCAAGAATCTATGTTTCATATTCAGTTTTTCCCCTTGTTCATTCGCGTTGTGTGTCTCGCCGGCTGATGTGCGAAGCACAACTGGCACAGCGAGACCCTTTGCTTTAACGTCGCCCTGACGGACCTGCATTCAATGGGGTGTTGCTCTACTAAACGGCCAGTCTCGGTTGAGCGGCAGCGCTTTAGCCAATTTATTCAGAACCTGAACTTTAAACTTTGAACCTTGAACGCGCGAAGCGTAGAACGTGGCGGTGAAAAGCTCGCCCGTAGCGCCGCCTGGAGATATCAGCCTCACTTTGGGGCAACGCCGCTTTCTCTATATAACAGCCGCCGTGACAGGCGCCGCGATTATGATCGTCGAGATTCTCGGCGCCAAAATGCTTGCCCCCTTTGTTGGAACTTCGCATTTCGTCTGGACGGCCCAGATCGCGGTGACTCTCGTGGCGCTAGCCACCGGATACTATTCCGGCGGCCGGTTGGTGGATCGTTCGGCCAATCTCGGACGCCTCTATATATGCATTTGCATAGCGGCCGCCTATCTCTGCCTGGCCGTGCTCATAGTGAAACCCGTGGCCTACTGGTGTTTGCAGTTTCGCCTGGCGCTGGGCTCCCTGCTGGCATCCTCATTTCTATTTTTTGTTCCGTTGTCGCTTCTTGCCATGGTTGGGCCCTATTTTGTGAGGGTTCTCACCGTGGCGGTAAGCAACGTCGGGAGTAACGTGGGGCGCCTGACGGCCATTAGCACTTTTGGAAGCGTGGTGGGCACGGTGCTCATCGGCTACATCCTCATCCCATTCCTGCCCAATTCCGTAACGATGTATTTTACTGCGGCGTCCTTGTTCGTCATCAGCGCGCTCTACGTGGTAATATGGAGTCGCCGCGCCGCCATGGCAATGGTGCCGCTGTGCATAGCCGGTCTCGGAATCGGCCTCGCCGGCGTTGTGCACGACAGGCGCGCGAATTATGGCACCTGGCAGGAATTGTGGCGCCGCAATTCCAATTTTGGAATGCTCCAGGTCTTGCAGGAAGCCGAAGGCGAAAGGCGCTTTTATTTCAACGATTTCCTCCTCCAAAACACTTACGACATCACGCAGCATGTTTACTTACATGCTTTATGGCCTGGCCCACGCTTACACACCCGCCATCCAGGATGTCCTTTGTGTCGGCCTGGGCGTGGGAATTGTTCCGAGGCAATTTGTCCAGGAGGGAACGCGGGTCGACGTGGTCGAAATCAATCCCGCCGTCGTCTCCGTGGCCGCGCGCTTTTTTGATTTGGACCCGAGCCGGCTCAGAATCACCTTTGGCGACGGACGCTACTTCGTGAATCGTTCCTCACCCGGCAAGTATGATGTCATTATTCTGGACGCTTTTCTGGGCGACTCCTGTCCCTCGCATCTCATGACCCGCGAAGCCTTCACAGCGATGCGGCGCATTCTTAAGCCCGAAGGGACGCTCGTCATCAATACCTTTTGCGACGTTGACCCTCGTGATGATTTTTTTGGAGCGTCGCTCTACAAGACCCTTGCGAGCGTCTTCCCAAGCGTTCGGATTCATAATGCGGGCGATGCAGGCAACACGTTCTTCGTCGCTTCGGGCCAGACAAACCTGGCCATTCTGCACCCAGCTGATTTTTCGGACGTTCACTCCGCCTGTTCTCCACAGGTGCGCCTGGCATTCTCCGGCCTGAGGGAAACCGACCCCAACCATGGCCGCATACTGACCGACGACTTCAACCCGGTCGAATTCTACGATGCGCGCAATCGTGAACGGCACCGGCTGAACATGGCCATGTGGATGAAAGAAATGTAGGAGTGGATTTTCATTTCACCGGAGTGCTCGTTGGCATTTTTGTTTCTGGCAGAATGGTATTCTTCACGACCGTGACCAAGCGGACAAGCAACTCGGGGCTTGCCGCACAGAGGCGAAAATCGGCCCCCGCATTCTCACGGTTCTGGAACAGCGGGCGCGCCAGAAAGAACGCCGCCTCCCGCCATGTCCCACTTCCGCTCAGCGGCAGCGGTTGCGCGTTGGCGTAAGGTCCTATTTGGGAGTCGTATTGGATTTTGAGCTGCTCCGGACCGACGTCTGCCGGCGCCGCATCGAAGTATTCTATGACGACCAGCGCATTTGTGAACGGCGGCTCTTTGAGCTCGGGGGCAATCTGCAAATACAAGTAAGCCTCGGGCCGATTGTCTTTGCGGACCAGTTGATAGGATTGCACTGCGCCAGCCGAGCCCGGGTAAATTTGTCCGTCGCTTCCTGTGTTCACTGGCGTCAGACCGTTTGTCTCACATTGTGCGCCCAAACGAATAGTCGCGATCGGCGTTGGCGGGACAAGCTGCGATGGTTGGTAGGGCGGCAGCTTGTCCATGCGGACGATCGTCCCCTTTGTTGTTTTCGCCGTATAAATGCCCGGGGCCTCGATATTGGTAAGGAGGGAGGTATTCCTTTGCCAGGTGATTGATAACCCATCGGTATTTATGTCCCAACGGTACATCGGGTAGACGGTGCCATCCTGGTTCATAAAGGTGTGGTCGTCGTAAAGGACCAGGAAGAACTCCTTCGGGCCGTCGCTCCACTTATAGCGTCCCGGAACGAAGTTTTCCGGCACGTCCAGAAAAGGCGATCTCGATGTACTTTGACTTTGGGTTACCGAACTTTTGCGTGCCTGAAGCAGGAACAGAAAAAAAACGGCCGCTGTAAAAGCAAGCCCGACTAACGCGGCGACCACAGCCAAAAGGATGACGAGCCTTCGCCTTGATCTGGTCTGCGGTATGACAGGCGGTTCAGTCATGGCCATTCGATCATCGTCTCGGTACGCTTAAGAATATCTGGATGATTCCGAAAGCTATGGAGACCCAAAAGAGGATCCAAAGCGCAAGCCACAACAAAGACGCAATTGTATGAGTGGAAAAGATCACGCCGCATTGCTCGCAGCGGAACCGCCGCTTTCGGCTCAACTCGAAAACCAACGCGGCAACGATTCCTCCCACTAACTACGGAGCAACCGGTGGATACTCCGGGCGCGCCACCTGATGACGGCGATCAGCCTCATTGCAGGCGGGACACCTAACAGTAAGCAGGTGCATGGCGCAGCAGGGTCCAGCCCTGATCTTTCATTGGGCCCCTCATTCCGCCGATAATAGGCCATCAGCCTATCCCGTCAATCGCTGCAGATCCTCAGTATGATAAATCTTCACGCAGCGCGCCTCCAGGCACCCGCTCTCCGAAGGCCGGGGAACAGCCGGGTTGAAGCGTATGCGAGGCTGCCGCTGCATGACGCGCCTTTCAACCTGCTTTCTGCTCTTCACAGGCGCGGAGTCTTTTGGCCAGGAACATTTGCTCTGATTTGATCTCGGCCAGTTTCAATGATTTTCTGAAGTGATCGACAGCCACCTCCGGATGGTTCAGCTGCGCCTCGAACTCCCCCAGCACAGCGTAAAGCAGGTAGTAGGAATTCAACCTCTCTGGACTGCGAATTCTCCCAACGGCCTCGAGACCGGCGCCGGGGCCGTGAACGTGCGCAACAGCTATGGCGCGATTGAGAGCCACGACCGGGGAATCATCGAATTCAATCAGCCGATCATAAAGCAATAGAATTTGCCCCCAGGCCGTGGAGTCATACTCCTTCGCCGCGCAGTGGCAGGCGGCGATGCCCGCTTGAAGGTGATACTCGCTGATTTCGTCACCGGCAGCCGATCGGGCAAAGTGAAACATCCCGCGCGCGATCATCGCCTGATCCCAACTCGTTCGATCCTGTTCCTTGAGCCGAAGCAGGTTGCCTTCCGCGTCCACGCGCGTGGGCAGACGGGCGGCATTCAACAGCAAGAGGGCCAGGAGAGCATGGGTCCTGGGCCGGTTGCCCGCGGGATGTTCCGCCAGCGAAGCAGCCAGCCGAATCGCCTCATGGCAAAGTTCTTCCCGAACCAGCTTTTCACCACTCGAGGCTTTGTAGCCCTCGTTGAAAAGAAGGTAGAGTGTTTGCAAAACTCCGTCCAACCGCAGCGCCAATTCCTCGCCGGCTGGTATCTCAAAAGGGATGCGCGCATCGCGGATCTTTTGTTTGGCCCGCGTCAGTCGTTTGGCAATCACCGCCTCGTTGGTGAGAAAGGCCCTGCTGATCTCCCCAACGCTAAAGCCGCAAAGCGTTTTCAGGGCGAGCGCCACTTGTGCTTCGGCTGCAACCAGCGGATGGCAGCATGCGAACATCATTCGCAAATGGTCATCCTTGAGTTCCTGGTCGAGGAGCACGGTATCTTCGGGAGCGGGATTCTTCTGCTCCATCAAGCGAACGATCTCGATTTCCTTGTCGCGGAAAACTTTGTCGCGCCGAACCACGTCCAGCGCCAGGTTTCTGGAAACTTGCATGATCCACGCCGAAGGGTTTTTCGGAATCCCGTAGTACGGCCAGGTCTGCAGCGCTTTGACCAGGGCTTCCTGGACCACGTCTTCAGCCAGCGTGAGGTGCTCGATTCCGAAAATCCTCGTTAGGATGGAGACCATCTTTGCCGCCTCATGACGGAAAAGGTGTTCCACCACCTGGGATACTTCTCCAGATGGTGGTTCCTGGCTGTCCGTCTGCAATTGACTCATCGCCTGCTTTCGCGAGGGGTTGTCGGGCAGTTTACGCGCGCGCGGACGCGAGCTCTTCCGCCGCCTGATGCTTCTCCACGATCTCCATCATCGGGCAGACCTCGGCGACAGGCCTGACTTCGACTGCCGTACCGTACTCCAAAGTCGGACAGCTTTTGGAGTACGGTACGGCAGTCGAAGTCAGGCCTGTCGCCGAGGTCTGCCCGAGCAGGAAGTACCCGCCTAACGCTTCCTTGGATTCGGCAAACGGCCCATCCGACACGGTCCGCCCCAGCTTGCCTGAAACGATTCGGCCCTCGGGCACGAGCGGTTGCGCACCCTTCAGTTTGCCTTGCTCGGTGAGCCGGTCAAACCACTCCTTGAATTGGCTCATCACCCGTTGGAGTTCCTCCGGTGAGAGGCCCTTGTGCCAGCCGGTTCCCCGAAACAGCAGCAGGTATTCATTTCGTGTTTGTGTTGTCATATTTTGTCTTTCTTTTGATAGTTGATCGTTTCGTTCGTTCAATGATACGACGAATCAATTGGCGCGTTTGGGACACGGTGCCTTATGTTTTTCTCGCACCCACATCCAGGAATTCAGGCTCTCGCGCTTGACCCGCACCTCCGGAATCGATTTGATCTGAGGTTCCGAATGAGTCCGGACAAACAAACCCTCGAAGACCTGCGCATCGACCGCGCCCCACCTGCGCGTGGCAAGCCCAAAGCCGCGCCGATCGCCGTCGCACTTCTCTTGATGGCGATTGGCGGCGGACTGATTTGGTGGTTGAACCGTCCGAAAGCTGCTCTCGTGCGGACGCTTCTGGTCCAGGCGCCAGCGTCGTCCGGAGGAGGAGACAAAACTCTGCTGAACGCCTCCGGTTATGTCACGGCCCGGCGCGAAGCCACTGTGGCATCTAAAGTTACCGGCAAGGTGATCGAAGTGCTCGTCGAGGAAGGAATGAAAGTCGAGGCCGGACAGGTGCTCGCGCGCATTGATGCGTCAAACGTCGAAACGAGCCTCCGTCTCGCCGAAGCCCAGGCCGAATCCGCGCGCAAAAGTCTTGACGAGACCAGGGCGACTCTCGCCCAGGCTGAGCGGGAATTCCAACGGATCACCAAACTGGCCGCCAGCAACGTCGCCAGTGCATCCGAGCTGGATCGTTCCGAGGCCGAAGCCAAGTCGCTCAAGGCGCGATTGGAGCGGCAACAGGCTGACGTCGCCGTCGCCGACCGCCAGGTGGGGCTCTGGAAACAGCAACTCGATGACACGATCATCCGCGCGCCATTTGCCGGAATTGTCACCTCCAAGAATGCCCAGCCTGGAGAGATTATTTCTCCCATGTCCGCCGGGGGGTTCACCCGCACTGGCATTTGCACCATCGTCGACATGAGTTCGCTGGAGATTGAGGTGGACGTGAACGAGAGCTACATCAATCGCGTCAAGTCCGGGCAACCGGTCGAGGCCACTCTTGACTCGTATCCGGACTGGCACATTCCCGCAAAAGTCATCGCCATCATCCCCACCGCTGATCGACAAAAGGCCACCGTGAAAGTGCGGGTAGGTTTTGAAAAGCTCGACCCACGCATCCTTCCCCACATGAGTGTGAAAGTGGCATTCCAGACCGTCGGTGAGGCCAAAGTCGCCAATCCAAATATCACCATTCCCAAGTCAGCCGTGCACCAGCATGATGGTCGCGACGTAGTTTGGGTGGTGCGTGATTCTCGCGCCGAACGACGCCCCGTTACTGTGGTGGAGGCGCGCGGCGATGAAGTGACCATTTCGGCTGGGTTGAGTGGAGGAGAAAGAGTGGTGGTCGAAGGAGCGGACAATCTGTCCGATCGCGCTCGAGTCACTGAAGCAAAACGTTGAACGAATCACAGATACTGGCCAAACGCATTTGCATCCATCGCGACATCAACGATTCACAATTCCCCCGTCCCAAGCTTGACCCACGGCAGCAGAACCGGTTTCATCCTCCTCCCGATGACTACAAACAACGGAACGCTTGTCCGTGTAAAGGACGTGGAAAAAGTCTTTCACCGTGGTTCGGAAGAGATTCATGTCTTGTCCGGCCTGAATCTTGAGGTCCCGAAAGGCGAGTTCCTGGCCCTGATGGGACCTTCAGGATCGGGCAAGTCCACGCTTCTCAACCTCATCGGCGGTCTGGACCGAGCAACAGCCGGTTCAGTTGAAATTGGGAGTGATCGCATTGACCAGATGTCCGACCGCCAACTCGCCGCCTGGCGCGCACGTCATGTGGGGCTGGTCTTTCAGTTCTACAACCTGCTGCCTGTCCTCACCGCGGAACGGAACGTCGAGTTGCCGCTTCTCCTGACATCTCTTTCCAAAGCGGAGCGGCGCAAGCATGTTGAAACCGCTCTGAAGGTTGTTGGTCTTTCGCATCGCGCGCGTCATTACCCGCGGCAGCTTTCCGGCGGCGAACAGCAGCGCACTGGCATCGCTCGCGCCATTGTCACCGATCCCACCTTGTTGCTCTGCGACGAACCGACGGGCGACCTCGACCGAAAATCCGGCGACGAAATCCTCGGTCTCTTGCAGGCGCTCAATCGCGAGCAGGGCAAAACGATCGTCATGGTCACCCACGATCCTCACGCCTCGGCCCGCGCCACGCGGACCGTCTACCTGGACAAGGGCCAGCTTTTCGCCCAGAAACCGCAGGATTAACGATCTCAGCCGTGAAATTTCTCTCTCTCATTTGGAGCAACTTGAAGCGCAAGAAACTGCGCACTTCGTTGACGCTCCTTTCGATCCTCGTGGCGTTCGTCCTCTACGGTTTGTTGTGCACCGTCAAAGAGGCGTTCACCGCCGGAATCACCATGGCGGGGGCTGACCGGCTCGTGGTGCGGCACAAAGTTTCTCTCATCATGAATCTTCCGATCGCGTATGGACGGCGCATGGAACAGATTCCGGGCGTCGCCTCCAGCGTTCACTTGACCTGGTTCAACGGGATTTACCAGGACAGGCCCAAGGATTTCTTCGCCACGTTCCCAACGGACCCCGAACGTCTTCTCGAGATCTATCCAGAGATATTGGTGCCGGAAGACCAGAAAAAAGCCTGGCTCAAGACCCGCAACGGCGCGGTCGCGGGACGCGCCCTCGCGAACCGGTTTAAGTGGAAGATCGGCGACCGCATCCCGCTCGTCTCACCTATTTGGCAGCATAAAGGCGACGGCGCATGGGAATTCGAGATTGTTGGCATTTATGACGGCGCGAAAAAAGGCACCGACACCTCCGGCTTCTATTTCCGCTATGACTATTTCGACGAAGGCCGTGTCTTCGGTGAAGGGCTCGTCGGTTGGTACGGCGTGCGAGTGAAGGATCCCGATCGGGCGGGCGAGATTGCCAAGGCGATTGACAACGAATTCGCCAACTCTCCTTACGAAACCAAATCCGAACCCGAAGGCGCATTCATGCAGAGCTTCGCCCAGCAAATCGGTGACATCGGCACGATCCTCATTGCGATCCTCAGCGCCGTCTTCTTCACGATTCTGCTCGTGGCCGGCAACACGATGGGCCAGGCTGTGCGCGAGCGGACCGAAGAATTGGGCGTCCTGAAGGCTCTCGGCTTTACCAACGAACGCGTGCTTGCCCTGGTCCTGGTCGAATCGTGCCTGATCGCTGCGCTTGGAGGATTGGCCGGTCTAGGACTTGCCTGGCTGGTGACCTCTCGCGGCAGCCCGGTGCCGGCCATGCTCCCCGTTTTCTATCTGCCACACCGCTACCTCTTCATCGGCGTGGGCCTCGTCATGGCTCTCGGCCTTGTAGCCGGCATTCTTCCGGCCCTCCAGGCCATGCGCCTTCAAATCGCCGTCGCGTTAAGGAGGCACGCGTGAGCCGTTCTACACATCTTGTAGCAGCCGAGGTAACGAGGCTCACTTTAGTCTCCATGAACCCCGTGGGGATCGGGGCAACGAGATTCACTTTCTCGACCTCTTCACCGAGGATGTTTGAATCTCGCTACCTTGATCCTTGCTAACCCAACCATGCTCAACTGGTTTTCCCAAATCCTGTCCATAACGGCCTTCAACCTGCGCTCCATTCCCGAACGGAAGGGCGCTGCTTTCACTGCGGCGGTCGGCATTGCCGGCGTCGTCGCTGTTTTCGTCGGCGTCTTTTCCATCGCCGAAGGCTTCCGCGCCGCCATGACACCGTCCGGCTCGGACGACGTCGCCATTGTGCTGCGCAGCAGTGCCGACACTGAAATGACCAGTGGCCTTTCCCGCGAAGAAACCCGCCTCATTGCCGACGCACCCGGCTTGGCCCGCAACGCTGATGGCGCACTCGCCTCAGCCGAGCTCTTCGTCATCATCAATCTTCCCAAACGCTCGACTGGCACCGATGCGAACGTTCCTTTCCGCGGCGTCAGCAAACCGGCCATGGCCGTGCGAGATGGTGTGAAGATCATTCAGGGCCGAACGTTCGAATCGGGCCGCAACGAAGTCATCATCGGGTCCGGCGCAGCCCGGGCCTTCGCCGTGGATGTTGGCCGCAAGATTCGCATCGGCCAGAACGAATGGGACGTGGTGGGTCTCTTTTCCGGAGGAGGTGGCGCGGCGGAATCGGAGATCTGGACTGATGCCGCCGTTCTCCAGCCCGCCTACCATCGCGGCGACTCGTTCCAATCCGTCTATGCGAAATTGGCGTCGCCGCAATCGTTCGAGCAGTTCAAGACGGCCCTGACTACCAATCCGCAACTCAAAGTGAAAGCGCTTCGCGAGCGCGAATTCCTGGCCGATCAATCGAGCATGCTCACGAACTTCATCAAGACCATCGGCTTCTTTATCGCAGCCATGATGGCCCTGGGCGCCCTCTTCGGCGCTTTGAACACCATGTACAGCGCGGTGGCGGCCCGCACCCGCGAGATCGCCACCCTGCGCGCGCTCGGCTTCGGCTCCAGTCCGGTCATCCTCTCCGTCATGTTCGAATCCCTGGCCCTGGCCCTCATTGGTGGCGGAATCGGCGCAGCCGCAGCCTACTTCGCCTTCGACGGATTCAAAGCCGCGACCATCAACTGGCAGACCTTCAGCCAGATCGCCTTCGCCTTCACTGTCACGCCAAAGCTCCTGGTCAGCGCGATCATCTGGGCCGCCACCATCGGCCTTCTCGGCGGCCTCTTCCCCGCCATCCGTGCCGCCCGTTTGCCGATCGCCGCGGCGCTGCGCGAAACGTGAACTCCTGTCCATAATCTCGATCTTGATCTCTTCGGACATCGGCCTCTTCCCCCCTTCATCCTCGAACCGCGCAGAGGCGCGGGAAAACGACTGAAGGAATTCAACCACAGAAGCGGCGGAATACGGGGAAGCATCGAAAAAAATGGGACAGTTGTCCCACTTTTGCCTGCGCAAGTATCTCTTGTTGAGGCTTCCATTGTTGAGCTTTTTCTATTTTTGTCCCAAATGTCGAATTTCGATGATCGGTTTTGCGGCTGCGATCTGATGGATTGGCCACGTGGAATTTGAGATGCCGCGGACGATCGCAGCACGAATGCTGAGGGCTTGGGCATATCGCGGGAGACGCGTAGTTCCTCGACGCCCACAGGCAATAGGATCCGCAAATGCTGAGCTTCCCATCTTCATGCTTTCAAAGCCGGCGGCGGAAGCGCGTACGCTTCTCCACCGCGATTCCGATCTTCTCACGAGGGGTAGGACATTTACGGTCCAATGGGAGAAGAAAGATTTGGCTACGTTGCCTTCTCCGGAAGGCAACCGAGAAAAAAAGAAAAGTGAGGATTTCGCGGATTTCGTTCTGCAAAAGAACGCTTTCAAATTAGAATCACCGTGGTCTAACGGATTCGTCGGCCGCCTTTGTCAGTCGTCGCCTTTTTCCAATCCGAGCCGCCAATCTCTACCACCCTATTCTGGCAATGCGCTCCATCCCACCGCACGTTGTCCGGTGCAACGACCTCGGTCACTCCGGCGGCGAATAATTCCCTTCCGGCATCACCCGGTAGAATCGATGCTGCAAATCGGCCGCATCCGGATCCACAAAGTGCACTGCTCCCTCTGTCACGGCGTTCGTGCAGAGTGCCGTCCAGTTTACCAAATCCGTCGATGTGTGAACGCAAAAGGTCAAGCCGTTCGTTCCGGGCATGCACAGGTGGAACATTCCATCGCTTAATCTCCGGCAAGGCGGCCGTGGCTGCTCATTGTCCAGAATGATTGCGGCAGCTCGGTTCGGAGACCCGATCAGATAAGTCGCCGGACCCGGCGGAGGTGGCTGCAACGTGAGTAACACCGTTTCGATTCCCTCAGCGATGGTGTCATCAATCGGCATCACTTCGATGCGAGCAGCGTAATGTCCAGCCGCAATTGTTACCTTCCCGGGCAACGTCACATAGTCCACGCCATTGGAAGCCGTGCCGCCGGTCCTGTAATAGACCGTCAGGTCTGAACTGGCATCGCCGCTGCGCCGCACCGCAAAAGTCGCCGTGTTGCTGCCCGAACAATAATTGGTCGGGCGAATTGTTGAATTTGTTTGCCATCCGGCGCTGTTTCCCGAAGTCGTCCACCACCAGTTACTCGAGCAAAATTGCCCTTCCACGGCGATCGGATCGCTCGCAACGATGCTGACGATTGCTGGACCATTGCTCTGATCGTTGTCGCGAATGTAAGCCACCGCCTTGCTGTCAATGCCCACTCGATAACAAACGGCGGTTTGCACCACGGCGCACGGCGGATTGGCCCATAAACAATCCGGACAAACGGGCAACACCGTCAATTCGACAGTTTCTGTCCCCTCCACGATGAGATCGTCAATCGGCGTTACGATAATATCCGCCGACCACGCGCCCTCGGGAATCGTCACGTTCCCTGAAAGCTTCTGGTAATCGCCGCCGTTGGACGCACTGCCGCCTATCGCGTAATAAACCGCAAGCGACTGATTGGTTTTGTCTGAGCGCCGCACCGTAAACGTCGCCGTGTCGGGCGCATGTGCCGTTGTGGCCGGTTCTTCAGCGGCAATTGGATCAGTTGCATAAATGTTCACTTCTGGGGGAAGGTTGCCATCGTTGTCACGAATAAAGGCTACCGCCTTGTCGTAAGGGCCGATCGGATAGCAATTTGTGCCTTGAGCGACATAGCAGGGTGGATTGCCGAACAAACACTGCGGACACGGAGCCAACAAAGTTAACTCGACTGTCTCATTTCCCTCGACCAAATCATCATCAATCGGTGTCACGACGATATCTACGGAAGACTCACCCTCGAGCATCGTCACCTGGCCCAGGAGTTTCTCGTAATCCACGCCGTTCGACGCGGTCCCGGTGACGTTGTAATAGATTACGATGGAACCGTTGGTATCATCTCGCCGCAGCGTAA
>WNFL01285946.1_pt2 | contig 14185 bp, 15 predicted proteins | sample 5400361 | NCBI WGS metagenome assembly WNFL01 (sample SAMN13153351, study PRJNA577476) | soil metagenome | isolation source: 40 cm soil on Douglas fir-dominated hillslope | place: USA:California | collected 2013-09-17
CAGATAAATTGTGTACCTGAATAGGCGAACAATAGCCACGCTCCGTAAGAACTTGCTTCATTGATGGCGATCCCTTTTAGTTGTGAGATCAGATCGGGCATCACGGGAATGATCAGTCCCCAACCCATGACATCAATAAGTAGTGTGATGAATATAAACTTAACTGCTGCTTGTTTGGACGTAGCCATATGGAGGTATATTCTACAAAGTTGCCGGAATTTTTTATTTGCAAATCATGATGTTCCTGAAATCAGGCATATTTTTGGCCAACGGTAGCAGTTGGGAACCGAACAATATCTTTGTTATTGTATCAATTTGAGTGAATAAAATTTTTCATCTAAAATTTAATTATATGAAGTTGAACCAATTTATTTTACCTGTACTGTCCTTGCTGTTCCTTTCATCCTGCGTGAGTTCAAAAAAATACAAGAAGTCACAATCGGATTACGCAACATTGCAGACGCAGCATGTACAACTGGAAACTGAGTTCCAGCAGTTACGAACTAATTGTAGCAATGAAAAGTCGGATCTTACCCGGAAGAATACAGGATTACAAACCGATATCGATAATTTGACCCGACAGGTGGACATGCTGAGACAAAATAACACCCAGGCATTGAAACAGCTCGAGGATCTCTCCGTTATTACCAGCACACAGGCCGAAAGTATCAAAAAATCTTTGGACAATATCGGAGCCAAGGATACATATATACAAACACTGCAACAGCAAATGGCCCGAAAAGATTCTTTGAATATGGTTTTAGTAATGAATCTGAAGGGAGCGATAGGCAACCTTGACGATAAGGATATCAATATTAAAGTGGATAAAGGAGTAGTATACATTGATATCTCCGATAAACTGCTTTTCAAAAGCGGCAAATATGAGGTGACTGACCAGGCAAATGCGGTATTGGGAAAAGTAGCCGCTGTATTACAGAATCAGCAGGATATTGAATTCATGGTGGAAGGACATACCGATAACGTGCCTTATAAGGGAAACGCGGCATTGCTTGATAACTGGGATCTGAGCGTAAAACGGGCGACAGCCGTCGTAAGAATTCTGCAAAAAAAGTATGGCCTTGATCCTGCAAAAATGGCCGCAGCCGGCCGAAGCGAATACCGGCCTGTTTCTGATAATACCACGCCGGAAGGAAAAGCAGCAAACCGCAGAACAAGAATTGTAATATTGCCGCAACTGGATCAGTTTTTTAAATTATTAGAACCTAAAAAGGGAATGTGATTTGAAAAATAAATAATGAGAAATGCCCCCGGTTGGAGGGGCATTTTTATTGATGGATAGGATTAGCAAGGATTATCTTTTAGGTTCACCCCGATCTTTTTTTAAATGAAGATGGCAAAATGAAAAAAGCCAACCCGATCAGCTACTTATTTTGCATAGCGTACAAGAGGTTGATTAAATTCAATCTCTTTTGCTTTTAAAATGACTATCTCAACCTGTCCGCCGGCTATTATTTCAACTCAATCCATACCGGCGCATGATCGCTGGTCTTCTCCCAGCCACGAACATGTTTATCTACGCCGGCTTTCTTAAGTCGACGAACAAGATGCGGACTCAACAGGAAATGATCGATTCGCAAACCAGCATCTCTTGCATAAGCATTTCTGAAGTAATCCCAGAATGTATAGATCTTTTCACCCGGATACAATTTGCGGATAGCATCTGTCCATCCCTGCGCCGCCAGCTTTTTAAAAGCATCTCTTATTTCTATCCGAAAGAGTGCATCATTTACCCACTTCCCGGGTTTATATACGTCGAGCTCCGTTGGCATCACATTAAAATCACCGATCAGTGCTGTGGGAGTGTCTTGCGCTAGTAATTTTTTTGCATGGGCTGTAAGGCGTTTGAACCAACTCAGCTTATAATCGAATTTAGGTCCGGGATAGGGATTGCCGTTAGGAAGATAAAGGCAACCAACTGTCATATCATTTATCGTTGCTTCAATATACCTGCTGTGCAGATCGTCGGGATCGCCGGGTAATGCACGTCTTACCTCTTTCAATTCTCCTGTGCGGGAAAGAATAGCGACACCGTTCCAGCTTTTTTGTCCATGCCAGATCGCCCTGTAACCTGCATCCTTTATTGCAGCTTCCGGAAATTTTTCTGAGGGACATTTTAGTTCCTGTAAACAAACTATGTCGGGGCTGGTCTCTTTCAACCAGCGGAGCAAAACAACCAGGCGGCCGTTCACTCCATTTACATTATAGGTAGCGATCTTCATTGATGAGTTATTGTGAAAAACATAAATTGTAAGTCATATACCGTTCCGATTCTTTTACCAGATATTTTGATTCTTTGCGCTGTCAAATCTATTTTTCAAGGAATCGTTCCAGCAAAAATCTTTCCAGCCTCTTTGCAAGCGTTTCAGCCGTTTCACCTTCTTTAAGTTGGAAATTCTGCAAAGCACTGTCAACAGCATCCAACAGAAACTCATACCTCGCAAATTGTTGCCGCAAAGTATTTTCGTCATAGTTTTCCCAATAACCGCCCTCATCATACAATTCAAATTCCGAAAAATACTTCGTTTTCAGGTGTTTCAATAGTTTGATAACAGCCTTGTGAATGTCCAGGCCGGCAAATTGGGTTTTAACCGAGATGGTTGTTGCCGGATGTATATCATATTGTAATAAAATGGGAGAGCACAATTCCCCCGTTTTTGAAAAAGTGATGAACAGAGGCTCGCAGTTTTCCGGCGAAAAGCAAATCCCTTTCACTAATTCATCATCAAACAAGTGATATTGCCATTTCAGTGTTGCACAAACGTCGCGCACTTCGTCAACAAGCTTTGGGATGAGGCCTGTATCTTTTATTTTTCCGGAGTAATGGATGGAAAGTCCCATAATTGATTATTTAAAAGGTTTGCAAGGGAATTAGAACATACTTCGCCTTTCATTATGGATCTGGGTATGCATCGTTCTTTGTTCTAAAACCAATTCTCGGTCTTTTTCTCCGATTTCGTGTTTTCCGCCTTTTTATCCAGCAGGATTTCAATAGCATCATAAATAGCGGCAAGCTGTGAATCATGTTCGCCGAGCCCGTCGTACAGTTCTTTACGCATTCCTTCAGTTGAATCGCAAGATCTTTATGCAGCAAAACAAATCGCTTTAGAGCAGCGAATACCCTTACTACGGCAATACTCATTTTTACTACTTTCTTACTTCTTAGAATAGTGGCAGCCATGGTCACCCCGTGTTCGGTGAATGCGTAAGGAGTCAGACCTATGTTTCTTTTCTTTTGTGATGCGGTCACATTTTGTGACCGCATAGTGGAAGTTGTTTTCAATGCGGTTAGATTTTGTGATCGCATCATCTTCCACTCCGCCTTTGTAAGCCGAAACATAAAATCTTTCGGAAACTTGCCAGGGTTTCTTTTAACAGCCTGGTTTAAAACTTTGGTTTCTACACCATAGAGCTTCGCAAGATCAAAGTCAGGCATAATCTTCTGATCTCTCATCTCAAAGATTCTTTGCTGAATAACTGCCGGCTTCACAAGAGAAGTTTTAATAAAGCTCAAACTTCTTTAACTCGCGGCGATGCTTTTTTAGACAGAGGCTGGTGTTTTCTCCTCACAAAACAGGCGGATATACAATTGTTCGATAGAACCTATGCTGAAGAAAAAAGAGGCCGAAATTATCCGGCCCTGTATATAATGGTGGCTTGACTTGCCGGGGAGGAACCGTAGTCGAAGGGCGGGATGACCGATAGGTACCTGGTCAAAAACAATCTTCTCATGTAAAAATCAGACAGTACTTAAGTTTTTGCAACCCACTCAACCGGCTGCTTTGACAGCCAGTAACTTTTTACTACGATGAGATTCGTTTTTATCCAATTTTTGGAGCAAATCGTATCATCATATGAAGAAGCTTGGTTTATGTATCGCAATCTTGTTCGGGGTTATTATCGCGCAGGCGCAAAGAGGCTCAGTCAAAGTAACCGTCCGCAATGATCAGCAGGGTGCTATAGAAAATGCCACGGTGGAAATAATAAGGGCTAAGGATTCTTCCCTGGTGAAAGCGGCCATTTCAGATAAGAATGGCCTGGCAGAGCTGGAGAATATCCGTTTTGGTGATTACCTGCTGAAAGTAACGATGATAAATTATGGCGTTCAATATTCATCTCATTTTTCGCTTACAGCCGATCAGGCAGCTATTACCGTTCCGGGAATTATATTGGTACAGAAATCCGGGCAGCTCGGCGCCGTAACGGTAACTTCTAAAAAACCATTCATTCAAAAACTATCGGATCGTATTGTTGTGAATGTAGAAAATAGTATTGTCAGCGCTGGTAGTTCTGCTATGGATGTGCTCGAACGTTCACCCGGTGTAAATATTGATAATAATGATGTCATCAGCCTGAGAGGGCGCTCAGGTGTTATCATCATGATTGACGGAAAACCCACCGCCATGGGCGGCGCAGATTTAGCCAATTATTTACGGGGATTGCCGTCAGCAGCAATTGAACGGATTGATATCATTACAAACCCATCCGCGAAATACGATGCAGCAGGCAATTCAGGCATTATTGACATTAAAATGAAAAAAGATCAGCGCCTTGGAACGAACGGAACATTTACTGCAGGATACGGGCAGGGAGTATATCCAAAAGCAAACGCAGGCACGACATTTAATTACCGCAACAAAAAAGTGAACATGTTTGGTAATTATAATTACGCTTACCGGATCGGATTAAATCATTTATTTCTTGACAGGAACTTTTATACCGACAACGGAGTTTACAATGGAGGCGACCTGAAAGACAACTACAATAAACCAAAATTCGGGTCCCATACCACCCGTATTGGCGCTGATTATTTTCCAAACAAGCAGACCATCATTGGTTTTGTAGTAAATGCCAACTTTAATCATTTTACCAGGACAAATCCTAATCGTTCAATAGTTCTGAACAATCAGCATCAGCAGGTAAGCACTTTTACATCACTGGCTACCAATAATGACCATAACCATAATATTGTGGCAAATGTTAACCTGAAACATACTTTTGACAGCACCGGCAAAGAAATTACAGCCGATTTTGACCATGGAGAATATAATTCAGCTTCACTAACGCGCAATGCAACCAGCTACTACAAACTTGACGGAACATCCCTTCAACCCAATTATATATTGGACGGCGACCAGGACGGTGAATTAAAATTCACTACGATAAAATCTGATTATACCAATCCGTTGAAGAAAGGCGCTAAAATAGAAGCGGGTTTCAAACTCAGTTTTGTTTCAAGTGATAATGATGCAAAGTTTTATGATGTAAGTAGCGGAACTCCGCAAAATGATGTGAACAAAACCAACCACTTTTTTTATAAAGAGAACAACAATGCCGCTTATCTCAATTTCAGCAGGGAATTTAAAAAATTCAATATTCAGGTTGGCCTCCGCGGCGAACAAACTAATATCAAAACACACCAGGTAAACGGAGATATTCATTTTGATTCGAGTTATTTCCAATTATTTCCCAGTGCCTTTTTTAATTACAAATTGAAAGAAGATCATACCATAGGAGTTTCTGTCAGCCGCAGAATTGATCGTCCGGGTTATTCCCAGTTGAACCCTTTCTTATTCCTGATCGACGTAACCACTTATGGTACAGGAAGCCCGGGCTTGCTACCCCAGATGACATGGTCTTATGAACTTAGCTATACAGTAAAGAATCTAAGTCTGACTTTCGGATATAGTCACAGCAAGAACAGTCAGAACATTGCGGTCGCAAAATTCAGGGATGTATTTCCCAATATTCCATCAGAAGATAATGTAACAGTACAGATACCAATCAATCTGCGTTCGTCTGATTATTATGGCCTGACCGTTGCGGCACCCATCCGTATAACTAAATGGTGGAATATGATCAACAATGCCAATGTATATTATCAAAATTTTAATGGCCAGTTAGGAATGACGCAATTGAATAAAGGTAAACCGGCAGCCGATGTTCGGACCAACAATACATTTACCTTCAAAAAAGGATGGACTGCAGAATTGAATGGCAGTGTTAGTTCCGGCGGCCAGTATGGATTCATGGTGACCGATCCACAGTGGGCACTGTCAGCAGGCGTTCAAAAAACGGTGCTTAAAACTAAGGGCACACTCCGCTTTAATGTGAGTGATATTTTCTGGACCAATTTGCCGAAGGCGGTTATTACTTATGACAACTATATAGAAAAATGGCATGCGGTGCGGGAGACAAGAGTAGCCAACCTGACCTTTTCCTATCGTTTTGGTAACAGTAAAGTACAGGCAGCAAGAAGAAGAACGACCGGGTCTGAAGAAGAAAGGCAACGAGCAGGCAATTAATGATCAAAAGCGAATGGTGAATAGTCAGTAACACTATTCGATAATCGCAACCTTTTCACCATTCACTTCTCATCATTTAATATATTGGTTCCCGGATAATTCAAAATATCAAGTTCAATACGCGATTACGCCACATCCCTGTCTTTGATTACTGTCGTGCTTCTCGATACATCTGTAGTAGTGGAATTACCACGGAAGAGGGCCACCAGTATTAAAATAAATACGGCAGCGCCAACTACCCAAACCCATGGTTGCATATACCAGTTAGTCGTGGTCGTGGATGTTTCTTTGGTGACAGTCACGCTATGACTTGAACTGCTGCTATCCTGGGCAAGGATGACGGTCTGCATAAAACTTAAAAAAAATACCAGCAGGAACTTACCGATACCGCCGCTACTTATTTTTTTCATATGTATTGGTTTTAAAACATGAAAAAAGTTTACGGCAACTACCAATAAAATAATTGGGCCAGATATTTTTTCCTTATTTACAGGCTCTTATAATCCTTATATGTAGAAGACTTTCTACAATCCATCAGGTCTTATGAAGTAATCCCAGAAGTTGGATGTGCGGCCGCAGATTCTTCAATGTATTTTCTTGCAGAAATCGTCTCAGGTGTTTATAAAAATGGCTATGGTCGTAGTAGCCGTATTGAGAATGATGAAAGTCACCGGGAGAATTGGCCAGGTGGGCCACTGCCTTCCGTATGCGCATTACCTGTAATGCTTGTTTACTACTAATGCCGGTACATTTTTCAAAATATCGCTGCAATGTTCTTGTCGAGATTTTTTGGCGGTCCGCCAATTGCTCAAGCGAAACCGTGAAATCATTTTCCTTGAAATAATTGTCTAATATCCGGCTTACAATGTCCACATGTTGTAATGAGCCTTCATATTTCGATAAAACCGCTGAGAAATAGTTGGATAAAATGCCGGTGCGTTCTTCAAATGTTGCGGCCTGTTTTATTCCATCAAGGATGGCCTGGTCCAATAAATAGCTTAGCGGAAAGATATAATCTTTGTATTCTGAAAAATTGATCTTTTTTTGAAAGATCACCGGCGAGATACGAAACTTGATCCCGAATAAATGATTACCGGGTTTATGAAAACATTCAATGGCGTTGTATCTTGGTAAAAAGCCATCGGTTTTCATGTTGAATTTCTTATCATCGACCTGCATCACAAACGGGGTCCCAAGATTAATGATATAGGTGTAACCGATATTGGGAAACTGTGCATCAGAAAATCCTTTCGGATATTGTTTCCATAAATGATCAAATTTTGTTTCCCAGAAAAAATCTATGAAATGGCTTAGCGACGGATGTGGCGGCACCCTGTGATAGTTGTTCTCAAAATGATCTGTATGAAAAAATTCGATGTGCTGCATAGTGCAGTTATCAAAAGCGGTTTAAAAACTTATGTGAAGATGAAAAAATTACGGGAGTGTAATAAAACGGAGGGTTAAACTTATCTTATTTCTTCGAACATCCCTGTTTGTTTGTTCTTTCTGACATTGTCCCAGGTAAAACAGCGGCCATTCATGGCGACATAGACGCCCGCTGGCAGCGTTTGCACAAATGCCAATGCACTCCCAAGGTTGAATAGACCATCGGAGCTACCAAATTTTATAGGGATCATCGCCCCGAAAAGAACAATCGTTTTATTTATTTCTTTTTTGGCGAGGACGCGGGCGGTTTCGCTCATTGTATCGGTGCCATGCGTAATGACAATCTGTTCCTCTTCACATTGCTGGCACTGGTGAACGATTAATTCCCGGTCTTCATTAGTCATCTCGAGGCTATCGATCATCATCAGGGTCCTGATTTCGGTGTCTAAGCGGCAACGTCCCAATTCCAGGAGATCCTGCATGTGTGTATCCTTGAAATAAAGTTGCCCGTTCAATTCGTTATATTCCTTATCGAACGTGCCGCCTGTAATAAAAATGCGGATCGCCATAACCTAAAGTTGTGGCGTGAAGATAAATAAATCAATCTCCTGATAAATGCCACAATCCTGAACATTATCTAATAAGAAATCTGATCGAATGAATAAAGTCGAAAAAAAAAGAAAAAAAATTAACGGGGAACGGTTATAACTGTTATTTTAGCGGGCCTTTAAACAAAAAAGGCCCTTCCGTAGAAACGGACTGACCTCTAACGATTGCTTGCCATATGAAATTCTTCGAATAATTTTTGCTGACGCATGTTGGCAATCTCGACCTCTGACAGCTTTGTCTTGCCCCACTGACGATTGCTTGCTGTATGAAAGAACTTTGCTGCCCCGAAATTAGCCCGGCAGCTTTTTCAATTCAAAACAACTTATAGGTGATTTAGGGACGCCAAAAAGATGAATTTTTTGCTAAACCCTTGAGGGTATTGAGTTTTAAGATAATTTGTGCACGATGTCCAACCGCCCATCCGACATACTGTTTCAGTTAATAAAATCCCTGGAGAAGGCTGAAAAAAGGCATTTTAAGCTCTACATTAAACGCAGTTCGGCAAAAGAGGACCTTAAAATAGTTCAGCTTTTCGATGCAGTTGACAAGCTCCGGGATTATGACGAAAAGATACTTCTGAAAAAACTACCCGGTACTGAGAAACGCCAGTTATACAACCTAAAGACTCATTTATATAAAGAGATACTGGCCAGCCTGCGCCTGTTAAAAAGTGCCGACAGCATTGATCTCCAGCTAAACGAACAATTTGATTATGCCCACATCCTGTATAAGAAAGGACTATTTCAACAAAGCCTGAAAATATTAGAGAAAGCAAAAGAAACGGCTAAAGCCAATCAAAAATTCAATTTCCTGACATTGGTAATAGCGTTGGAAAAAAGAATTGAATCGCTTCATATTACCCGCAGTATTCTTGACCGGGTTGAACTATTATCAATTGAAGCAAATCAAATAAGCAGGCATATCGATATAGTGGCCAGGCTTTCCAATCTCGCCTTGCAACTATATAGCTGGTTCATAAAACACGGGCATGCCCGCAATGAGAAAGATGAAGCAAGCGTCATTCAATTCATGAAGGAGAATTTACCCCCCAATGCCTGGGAACAAACAGGTTTTTATGAAAGACTTTATCTCTATCAAAGCTATACCTGGAATGCCTTCATAAGACAGAACTTTTTGATGTATTACCGGTATACCCAAAAATGGGTGGACCTTTTTCGCTCCCAGCCGCTGATGATTAGAGTTGAAACGGGACACTACATTAAAGGACTGCACAGTTTGCTTAACGCTCACTTTGACCTCCGGAATTTTCAAAAATTTGAGATTACCTTAAAAGAATTTGAATCATTTGCGAGGACCGAAAGAGTTGTCGAAAACGACAGCTTTCGAATCCAGTCGTTTATTTATATAGCCAGTGCGAAGATCAACTATCATTGTATGACGGGGACCTTTAAAGAGGGTCTTCCCCTTGTGCCGGGTATCGAAGAGAAAATGAACGACTATGCATTATTCATCGATTCACATCGTATGCTCGTGCTGCATTATAAGATCGCTACTTTGTATTTCGTCGATTATCTGCAAAAGATCATCAATAATACTACCGACCTGCGGGATGACCTGCAGTGTTATGCCCGTCTTGTTCACCTGCTTGCCCATTATGAACTGGGCAACACCGATATCATGGAGTCCCTGGTAAGATCGGTGTACCGGTTTATGGCAAAAATGGATAACCTTACACTTGTAGAAGAAGAAATGCTGAAATTCCTTCGTCATTCATTTGATGTGGCACCGAAAAAAATTAAGCCGGAGCTGCAAAAACTCTTACATAAAATAAAGCATCTTGAAAAGAATCGTTTTGAAACGCGGGCATTCGCCTACCTCGATATTATTTCATGGCTTGAAAGCAAAGTATATGAGAAACCAATGAGTGTAATCATCCATGAAAAATACCTGCAAAGTAAGAAACGACATTACACTGCCTCAGCCTCAACCTCTATTAACCGCCAGGAACAAAAATCCCCACACTGATCCTGTCGTGCCCCGCTATGCGTGCCGGAGTGGCAACATAATTGTTATTTCATTTGTATTGCTCAACCTCTAATACAAATGTTATGAAAAAGATAGTTCCGGTAATTTTATTTGTTGCGACATTAACGGCATGTAATAATGCGGCGGATAACACTGAAATGAAGGATTCAACCAACGTTGATGTTAACACGAGGAATAACATGAGTGCAGATACAAGCAGCGATACCAGTTCATACGAACGTATGCCAAACAAGACGACCGACAGTCTGCATCGGTAAACAGACGTACATTCTTCCTGCCAAGACTACAGACCTTAGCAGGAAGAAATAAATAGTTGTAATTAATAGTGAGCGATCGGATCGGGGGTTCCGTCAGGGTCATTTGAAGCAGTCCCTGCGGAACTAATATTTCTGCCTCTTAACAAAAGAAGCCCTGCAACATGTGGGGTAGCCATAGAAGTACCACTCATGATTGCATAGCGGTTGCCCATATACGTCGATAAGATGTGAACACCGGGTGCAGCCACATCTACCACATCATTCCCAAAATTGGAAAAGGAAGCGAAGTTGCCCAGACTGTCAATGGCCGACACGGTGTAAATATTTGGAGCATTTGCTCTTGCCGGTGAATAAAGGTTCGCTGATTTGCTGTCATTGCCTGCAGCAATTGCGAACAGGATTCCCTTTGCCGCTGTATTTATAACTTGCTGATCAAGTGTTTCAGAAATTCCATCCTCCCCAATGCTCATGTTCACCACGTCGCCGGCCTTAGCATTTGTATTTACATATGCCAGGGCCTGGATGATCGAAGAAAGTGTTCCGTCGCCATTAGCGTCCAGCACCCGCAGTGAAACAAGGGTGGCTCCTGATGCCACACCCAGTATCCCGATATTGTTGTTTTTTGCACCGATGATTCCTGCTACGTGAGTGCCGTGGCCGTTTTCATCTTCCGCGGAAGGCTTTGAACTGATAAAGGATTTACTTCTTGCCTGATCTACATTCAGATCGGGATGACTGAAATCAATCCCTGAATCAATGACCCAGGCCGTTTTGCCGGTACCATCGCCGTAACCAACCATTTTGACACTCCAGGTAATTAGCCTTGGCTCAACAACTGTAAAGCAACTCCCCAAACTATCCGGTCGGGTTCTACAATGTCTATCGATTCATCAGTCTTTAGCTTTTCGGCTTCCTGGGTAGAAAGTTTAGCTACAAACCCGCCTATGTCACCCGAAAATGTCTTTTCCAGTGCGGCCAGTTTTATTGAATGTCTCTCCAGCGCTTTTTCCCCACTTTGTTCGGCCTGTTCCGTCGTCATCCTTCTTGTATTGACCACGGAGGATTTGTAGGCAATAATATATTGCCCGGGAATAATGGTTCCGTCATTCACGGACCGCCCTACAACACATTCATCGGTTTGCTGTTGAGAATTTGAGGCGCCTTTATCTTTTTTGCAGGAAGCAAAAAGAAGGACTGTCCCTGAAGCAATAAGCAGGAAAATGGATTTTATCTGGTGCATGAGTAATGGATTAGACAAAAAGAACGCCATAGATTATTTTTAGTTGAAATAAGAAAATGCTTTAACAGCTTCTTATAAACAGACTTAATCCTGGTCAATTTCCGGCCAAAAACAGCGTCAATAATAGAAATCCAGTACGGCATTATAACCATACCCGGTATGTGGTTGAACAGATACCCCAATGTGGGCATAGTCACTAAGGCAAAGGAAACGATGACCCAACGATGACACATTTTGATCAATGAGCAGCGCCATTACGATAGATAACGCATCTTTATAGCCATACTGGCAGCATTCTCCCTGGTGATGTTTCTTGACTTTGCACTCTTCTGTTTTGCGATCATGTCCCACATAGGCGATTTTTCCAGCCGAGGTCGCATGGCATTTTGCACTTTCAAAACAGAGAGAATCGGGATAAAGCAACGGGAGCGTTCTGACCTTTCTTAACGTATCAAGCAATGATTGGTATTCGGGAACATTCGTCAGGTAATTCCGGTTCATGTATTCAGGATACTTCGTTACAACAGAGTTTGCAAACAATTTGGGATTGCTATGAAGTAAATTAAGGATGTAAATGACTTCTTTTTCATTATCGTTCATGTACCGGCTATTGACTGCGGTGTTGCAGGCGAGGTACCGGGAGTCGTTCCAATCAGCAGAAAAGGAAGCAAGTGGCGAAGGATCCGGTTGCGACCGGTTTTGCCGCAACAGCAAAACGAAGGCAAGACAAGGCAAAGTGCTAAGAAAATGCTGTTTCATAATCAGAATGGAGGTGGTACTATTTCATACGGAAGAAGAAAGAAATTTATTGTTTAATGTAAAGAAATACAAGGCAATTATGATGGAGTTAACACTACGGAAAGATGATAGTTTCATCCCTCCATTTGTTAATCCCCGTTAATGGCTGGTTAACCAGCGGCGATTCTTAGATTAGAAAAAATGAATGTTTCAAATTAGCGGTATCAATTTTTTTAAAACACATTTAATATGAAAAAGTACACAATCGCGATCGTCGCATTCTTATTGATGGCAGGAATGGTAAATGCCCAGACAACAAAAAAAACTACCACTAGCCCCACGACAAAGACAACGACGACGACCAAAAAAACTACCGGCAATACTGCCGCGGTCACACCGACAACTCCTTCCACTGACGACAAAACAGCCACTAAAACAAAGGTGAAAAGAAAACACCATAAAAAGGCTAAGGCTGCGCCCGCCAAGCAATAAATGATCGTTCTATATGGTTAGTGGTTTCGGCTTCCGATGGTCCCGTTTTTACGGGATCATCTTTTTTTAGTCTGGAATGAATTAATCTTTAACTTTTGCCCGCAATGGCTTCTTTCTCCATACGTTCATCAACGATCCGGCTGATCATATTTACCAGCACGCTGATTATCGGAGCCATTGTCGTCTTTCAGTTGATATGGCTAAAAAAGATATATCTTAAAGAGCAGACGGATTTTGACAACAGTGTCATTAAAGCCATACGCGGCTTATACGAGGATATCAATGCAAGCAATTACAATACATCATACCTCAACGAGCTGATTGAAAAGCCTGAGACGCATCTTTACCTTGCTGAAATTACATTGCCCGTCAACAATGATTCAATCGAGAGTTACCTGCAAAGCGAATTGGAGATCTTTGGAGTTTTTACAGATTGTTATCTCGGCCTTTATAGTGCCAAAAATGGAAAATATATTTATTCAACTATACTCAGGTCTGCCGGAACAAACACAAAAGCAGCGTCAACAATTCCGGTTGTTTCCCGCGATTATGATCATCTCGTTTTATATTTCCCTAATCGCCAGCAATATATTCTCGGGAAGATGGATTTCTGGATCGTCAGCAGTGTGGTGTTATTGTTGGTGCTTATACTTTTTGGGGGCAGTCTTTATTATTTTTACCGGCAAAAGTTCCTGAATGAGACACAAAAAGACTTCATACATAATTTTACCCATGAATTTAAAACCCCGGTTTCTGTTATAAGCCTTGCTGCAGACGTCCTGAAAAACCCTGCCATTGTTCAAAAGCCCGACAAGCTCGCGACGTACGCCGGGATTGTGGAATACCAGGCAGCCTATCTGCAAAGCCAAACAGAGAAACTGCTGAATTTTGCTTACACCGAATCGCGTCAACTTCATTTCGCCAAAGAGAAAGTAAACATGCATGAATTGGTCCACGAAGCGGTGAACAACCTGGCTCCCTTAATACAGGAACGAAAAGCACTGATCACGCTTGAGCTGAATGCAGAACATCCATTCTTATTGGCCAATAAAGATTACCTGATCATTGTGATCGTAAACCTGCTGGACAATGCAATAAAATATTCGAAAGAACCATCTATAACAATTGCTACG
>WNFL01035660.1_pt7 | contig 14183 bp, 14 predicted proteins | sample 5400361 | NCBI WGS metagenome assembly WNFL01 (sample SAMN13153351, study PRJNA577476) | soil metagenome | isolation source: 40 cm soil on Douglas fir-dominated hillslope | place: USA:California | collected 2013-09-17
TACATTGTGAGACAAGCGCACCGACCTCAGGTCTATGCCCACCACCCGGTCCCGATCAGCGCCGTTGGCCGCGCTCGTGGCGGCCCTGCCCTTCCTTTATCTGGGGCCTGTCGCTGTGGCGCCAGCCCTGGCCCAGCGGGGTGACGCCGTCCGCACCGACTCCAGCGCCCTGCTGGGATACGTAGCCTCCCTCGAAACCCACGACCCGATCAGCGGCGCCCGCGTCACGGTGTCAACCATGGGATTCGGCGCTACCACCGATTCATCGGGACGGTTCGCCATTACCGGGTTGAGCGCGGGCGCGATCGTGATCGAGATCGGCGCCATCGGCTACGCCAAGGGATCCTGGAGGGTCTCCCTGACGCCGGGACAGGTGCTCAGGCACCGTTTCGACCTGGAGCCCCTCCCCTACGAGCTGCCGGAGATCGTGGTCAAGGGGAGACTATCGCCGTCTGCCCGGCGCTTCGCCGACTTCGAGCGGCGGCGCCAAGCGGGAATGGGCGCGTTCCTCACGCAGGAGCAGATCGAGCGCGCCAATGCCAGCACGCTGATCGACGTCCTCGTATCCGTCCGCGGCGTGCAGCAGGTTTGCGTCACGAACGACTGCGTCGCCAAAATGGTCCGTTCGCCCCCCGGGTGCTACCCGCAGTATTACCTCGACGGCCGGGAGTCCACGCCTTACTTCGCACGGCACACCCCCCCACTCGACGTGAGAGGAATCGAGATCTACCGCGGCTCCTCCGAAACGCCCGGCGAGTTCCAGGGGAGCAATTCCGGGTGCGGCGTCATCGCCATCTGGACGAAGTCGGCTCCCTAAAGTTCCTTAGAGGGCATGACGCGACGCGCCACCTCGCGAGCTGCCCAGTGTGTTCTTCCGGGGCTCCTCCTGCTCACCTCCTGCCGCTCGGACATCGCCGCACGCCCCGCACCTCCGGCGCCCGCGTGGCTGCTCGCGCGGGCCGACGAGGAAGCCGAGCTGGCCGCCAGGTCGACCGCGAGCCACGACTTCCAATTCACCGATCGGCGCGCCGCGAGCGGCATCGCGTTCGAGAACCGCGTCGTCGACGACGCGGGCAAGGCGTACAAGCACGACCATTACGATCATGGCACCGGACTCTGCGCCGCCGACGTCGATGGCGACGAACGGCCCGACCTCTACTTCGTCACCCAGCTCGGCAGCGACGAGCTCTGGAAGAACGTGGGCGGCGGCCGCTACGTGAACGCCACCGACCAAGCGCACCTCGGCATGCCGGACGCCATCGCGGTCGCATGCGCGTTCGCCGACATCGACAACGACGGCGACCCCGACCTGTTCGTCACGACCGTCCGCCACGGGAACAGGTTGTTCGAAAACCAGGGGGAAGGAACGTTTCGCGACATCACCGCCCACGCGGGCGTCGGATACGTCGGGCACTCCTCCGGCGCCGTCTTCTTTGATTATGACGGTGACGGCCTGCTCGACCTGCTCGTGATCAACGTGGGCGTGTACACCAACAACCTGCAGGGGCGTGGCGGCTATTACGTCGGCCTGCCCGACGCATTCCACGGCCACACGCATCCGGAGCGAGCCGAAGCCAGTATCCTGTACCGCAACCTCGGGGGCAATCGGTTCAAGGACGTGACACGCGGCGGCGACGCCACCGTGATCGACGTCAACGACGATGGCTTCCCCGACCTCTACATCCTGAACATGCAGGGGGCGAACCACCTCTGGCTCAACGTGGGCGGTAAGCGGTTTCGCGATGCGACGCGCGAGTATTTCCCCAAGACGCCCTGGGGCGCGATGGGGGTGAAGGCATTCGACTTCAACGGAGACGGCCGGCTCGATCTCTTCGTCACCGACATGCACTCGGACATGTGGGCCAACATCGAGCCCGGCGACTGGGCGGCAGAGTCTCGCAAGGCGGACACCGCCCCGGCGCCGCCGGATTTCTTTCCGACCGGGAAGGGCGGATTCATCTTCGGAAATGCCTTGTTCGCGAACCGCGGCGGCGGCCGGTTCCTGGACGTGTCCGACTCCGTCGGAGTCGAGACATACTGGCCGTGGGGGCCGAGCGTGGACGACCTCAACGCCGACGGCTGGGACGACATCTTCATCGGTGCGGGCATGAATTTCCCGCTTCGCTACGGGATCAACTCCGTGCTCTTGAACGACGGGGGCCGAAAGTTCCTGCCCAGCGAATTCCTGCTCGGCGTCGAGCCGCGCCCGAACGGTGCAACGGAGCAGGTCTGGTTCCGGCTCGATTGCGGCGGCGCCGACCGGGAAGAGTTCTTTTGCGCCGCCTGCCGCGAGTCGGGTGGGACGGCGCTGGGGTGCCGGTGGGGCGCGGGACCGAAGCAGGACCAGCTCACGATGATGGGCTCGCTCGGCACCCGCTCCGCCGTCGCGCTCGACCTCGACGCTGACGGCGACCTCGACATCGTGACCAACGAGTTCAACGCGCCGCCGCAGGTGCTCATCAGCGACCTGGCACAGCGACGGCACCTCAACGTCCTCAACGTCCGGCTGCGCGGCACCCGGTCCAACCGCGAGGGACTTGGTGCGCGCGTCACCGTGGTGCTGCCCGACGGCCGCCGCGTCCTCAAGGTCCTCGATGGCAAATCCGGCTACTTGTCCCAGAGCGATCTGCCGCTGTATTTCGGCCTCGGCGCCGAGGACCACGCGGCCTCGCTCGAGGTGCGTTGGCCCTCGGGCCGGCATCAGACCGTCGACGGACCGATCCCCGCCGGGAGGACGATCGACGTGATCGAAACGGAACGACCCGACTAGCGCAGGCTTGCTCGAAACCGAGTCGCTTCGGCGAGCGCCGGAAGGCTCGTGTCCGCCAGGTGCCAAATCCCCTGCAGCTCGCGGTACGCGTTCTCCGCCACCGGGCGGTCCCCGTCCGCGGCCGCCGCGCGACCCAGACCGAGCAGCGACAACGCGCGTTTGGGGGCAAGGCGGAGCTGGCGCGCAAACTCCCGCTGCGCTTCTCGGGGACGGCCCGCCTGCAGCAGGACCTCCCCGAACAGCTCGTGCGCCGGCTTCACGTCCCCGGGTGGCCCAAACTCCACCGGCATCGCATCCTCGAGCGCCGTCGCCTCCCGCATGAGCGCCACCGCGTCCTCGGCGGCCCCGTCCGCCTGCCGCAGGAGCGCCCGGAGTTCCTTCTCCAAGATGTCCGGGACCTGGTCGCGTTGCTGCCCGGCGACGGTGGCGCGGTTCTGATTTACGGCGGCGAGATCCGCCAGGCCGCGGTCGGCAGCGGCGCGGTCACCGCGCTTCAAGGCACTGAATCCACCGACGAACGCGTCCACGGCTGCGTCTCTCGCACGCACCGCCGTGAGATCGATACTCCACTGCAAGGACGGGCTGTCCCATCGCTCCGTGTTTACGACGTATTCGGCCCGCATCTGCGCGAGCACGGCATTTCCGCGGTGGCCGCCGCTGACGTTCTGGCGCATCCGCTCGAGGTGCCGCAGCGCCTCCGCGTACCGACCTTGCTGGAGGTAGCCGTATCCCAACCATTGGGTGTAGTGGTTCGGCGCCCACGCGGCGTGGTCGCGCCCGGACGCGATCTCGTTCTGCGACACGACTTCGTCCCACATCCCCAGCGCGAGGAAGATGTGGGTCGTCATGTGCTGCGCGTGGTCGGCGTCGGGAGCCATCCGGGAGTACGCGCGCGCGGCGGGCATCCCGCGGGCCGCGTGGGCTGCATCGTCGTAGCAGTGGATCAGCAGATGCGCGGCGCCCGGGTGTTCCGGATTGGCCCGGAACACCCGTTCGAGGATGGCAGCGGCTCGCATGTAAGTCGGGACGTTCCGTACGCCCTGACTCAGACCCAGGAGCGACGCGGCATAAAACACCTGCGCCTCGCGGTCGTCGGGAAAACGCGTCACCAGACGCTCCATGGCCAGCGAATAGGCGGTATCGCGGTGTGCTTTCGTGCCGTCGCCGTAGAGAATCTCGACCGCGTTCAGATACGCGCGCTCCCGGGGCGTCGGCGCCGTGGCGCGTCGAGCCACCGGTGTCGAGCCGAGGCGCCACAGGACTGCACGCGCGGCATTCAGGTTCTGCTCGTTCCAGAGCGGATGGGTGAGCGTCATCGCCTCGCCCCAGTAGGCCAGCGCGAATCCAGGATCGAGGCGCTGCGCTTCGCGGAAGGCCTGCGCCGCATCGTCGTACTCGAAGCTGTGCAGTAACAGCACGCCGCGGATGAACGGGGCTTGCGCCGCCGCAGGGCCGGAGGTCCGGAAGTCGATCGTTCCCAGCCGCGGCGCCTGGGCCGAGACGACTCCCCCCACAGCGGCCAGCCACGCAAGCGCCGCCCCCGCTGACTTCGTCATCAGTTGCGTTTCTCCCGAGGCGATTGCAGCAGTCTGGCGGCGACCTCGGGATAGATCCCGATCGCGTGGCTACGGTAGTACAACGCAAACCGCGTCGTCGGGGTGTTGATCTCGATTGCGCGGGATTTCCGGTTGGGCATGTGACAGTCGACGCACAACGTCATGAGGCGGTCTCCAATTTCCGGTGCCATCGGGTGATGGGCGGTCTCGTGACACGCCAGACACTTGCGGGCAAACCCGGCAAGGTCGTGTTCCGGTCGGTGGACGTCGTGACACGTCGAGCACGACATGTCCGGGCTGGAGCGGAAGCACTTGCTGCTCTGCAACAGCCCCACCTGATTGCCGTGCACATCGGGGACCGCTCCCTTCCCGGGAGATGGAGGAACCAGGTATTCGTCCAGCACCGCTCCCGGCCGGTAGGAGAACGGCGGCTGCTTCGGGTCCCGTGCACCCGAGTGGCACAGCGCGCAATTGTCCACCTTCCGATCTCTCGAGAAACTCGCGGGATTGAGAATGTACTGGGCGCTGGTGTCCGCCGGATGAGATGTCTGGTACCTGACGTGTTCACGCCCGTCGCCGTGGCACTTGTCGCACGAAATGCCCAACCGATACTCGCCGGAGTACCTGGCGACGCGCCGATCCGCATTGAGGGTAAACGACGTGCTATGACAGTCGAGGCATTGCGGGACGATGACGCGTCCAAAATCGATTTGGCCGTCCGCATACCCGGGACTGTTGATCCATCGCTGTGGTCCAGTCAGATAGGACACCGGCAGCTCAAACAGGAGCCCGCTTCTCCAGTAGAGGTAGGTCTGTCCGCGTCGGCCCGACCCGATCACGAGGTCGATCTGCTCGGTACGCGATCGACCCAGGGTCGAGTCCACCGCGGTCTCGTACCACGTCCCGTTGCGCGCATCCATCTCGAAATAGACGCCCCGCGCCTTGGTGCGCAGAACGTTGGCCCCTTGGGAGAAACGTCCCTTGATCGACTGCGCAGTGGCGTCAGCCGAAGTATGGAAGTGCCCGGTTTGAGTGAACGTGGCGACGAGCTGCTGGTGACACGGCTGGCACGATCTGACGCCTGGCGCGAACGGGTCGGCTGGCGGATGAGACCGGGTGCCTCCCCACACGAGCGCGGCCCCGACCAGCCCAAGAAGCAGACGAGGCATCGTCATGGTGCCCGAAAGCTGCGACCCTCTGCCGAGGGCCGCAACGGAGGGTACCTTAAGATCCCGAACCCACGGTCCCACACGGGAAGGCACACGATGACAGACGGTCGGATCTCGCGGCGAGCCCTGCTCACGGCAGCCGCCGGCGCGCTCGGCGCTCGAGCGGTTGCGCGGGCGGGGCTCGGCCAGGCGGCCATCCCCGCGGATCCCACCAAGGTCCCCGGCGCGCCAGCGAGCCAACTCGGTCAGCGTTCACCGTTCGAACACCCGCGGCGTATTCCCATCGGGGGCAGTCAGGGCAGTTCGCTCACGCCGCTGCAGGACCTTCGCGGGATCGTGACGCCCTCGGACCTGCATTTCGAGCGGCACCACGCCGGCATCCCAGCCATCGACCCGCATCGCTACAAGCTGCTCATTCACGGAATGGTCGAACGCCCGACGGTCTTCGATCTCGAGGACCTCATGCGCTTTCCCAGCGTGTCGCGGCTGCATTTTCTCGAGTGCTCCGGGAATGGCACGCCGAGCTACCGGGACATCCGGCCCGACCTGTCGCCGCAGCTCGTCGACGGCCTCACCAGCACGAGCGAGTGGACCGGCGTCGCGCTCGCAACGCTGTTTCGCGAAGTCGGCGTGAAGCCGGGGGCAACGTGGTTCCTCGCCGAGGCGGAGGACGCGGCGGTGATGGCGCGGAGCATCCCGATCGACAAGGCGTGGGATGACGGCCTCCTCGCATACGGCCAGAACGGCGAGGCCCTGCGCCCCGCGCAAGGATACCCGGCCCGCCTGGTGCTGCCGGGCTGGGAGGGGAACGTGAATGTCAAATGGATCCGCCGTATCGAGATTGCGGACCGGCCGTTCCAGACGCGCGAGGAGACGTCGAAGTACACCGATCCGCTCTCCGACGACACCGCGCGCCAGTTTAGCTTTGTCATGGATGCAAAATCGACCATCACCTTCCCGGCGTACCCGGTGACCCTCCCCGACAAGGGTTGGTGGGAGATCAACGGGATCAGCTGGAGCGGCCGCGGCCGGATCACCCGCGTGGATGTGAGCACCGACGCGGGCCTCCATTGGGCGCCCGCCGAGCTGCAACAACCGGTGCTCCCCAAGTGCCACACCCGATTCCGATACCTATGGAACTGGGACGGTCGGGACACGACGATCATGAGCCGCGCGGTAGACGAAACCGGCTACGTGCAACCCACGCTCGGCCAGTTGCGCGCCGCGCGTGGCTTCGGCACCTCCTACCACTTCAATCACATCCGGGCGTGGCGCGTGCGGAGGGACGGCACCGTGGTGTTCGGACTCGAGGGCTGAACGTGCGTGGACGAGTGGTCCTCGCCGCGCTCGCGCTCCTGGCAACCGATTGTGGAAGCCGGGAGCGTCCGCGGTTCGGCTTCGGGCGGCCCGCGACCGCGGACGAGATAGCAGCCTGGGACGTCGACGTGAGGCCCGATGGCGTCGGGCTGCCGCCCGGGGGCGGCGCACCGTCCCAGGGAGCCGCGATCTACGCACACAAGTGCGCGGCGTGTCATGGCCGGACGGGCACGGAGGGGCCGTTCGACCGCCTGGTCGGCCGCGAGCCCCGGCAGGGGTTCCCGTTCGGACGCGACCCGAGCGTCGTGAAGACCGTCGGCAACTACTGGCCGTTCGCTACCACCCTGTACGACTACGTGAATCGCGCCATGCCCCTCGACGCACCGGGTTCGCTCACGCCGGACGAGGTATACAGCCTCGTCGCGTTTTTGCTGTGGCGGAACGAGATCATCTCGGATGCGGAGGTGATGAACGCCCAAACCCTGCCGCGCGTGCTCATGCCGGCACGCGACCGGTTCGTGCCTGACAATCGTCTGAGCACGGCGCAGGCCAAGTGACGCGGCCGCCGTTCCTCTACCGCCTCAGCGTCCACCTGGCCGCCCGCACGGCTGCGATCGCCGCCCGGTTCGACAAGAAGCTCGCGCGGGGGCTCGATGGGCGTCGCGGGCTTGCGGAGCGCCTCGCCGCCTGGGCGGCGGCGCACCGCGACCCGCGACGGCCACTCGTGTGGATGCACGCGCCGTCGGTAGGCGAGGGGCTTCAGGCGAAGCCGGTGCTCGAGGCGTTGCGCGCCGAGCAGCCGGAATGGCAGCTGGCTTACACGTTCTTCTCGCCCTCCGCCGAGCGTCTCGCCAAGAATCTGCCGGTTGACGTGGCCGATTATCTGCCCCTCGACCACCCCGGCGAGGTGGAGGCTGTGCTCGCCGCCCTGCAGCCCGCCGCGCTGGTGTTCTCGAAGCTGGACGTGTGGCCCGAGCTCACCCTCGCGGCGGCGCGCCGCGGCGTAAAGCTCGGCCTCATCTCCGCGACCGTGGCGCCGCACAGCTCGCGCCTGCGCTGGCCTACCCGCCAGTGGGCTCAACCCGCGTATCGGGCTTTGCAACGGATCGGGACGATCAGCGATGACGACGGCCGGCGCCTGGAGCAGCTCGGGGCGCGGCCGGAGGCGATCGCCGTCACCGGGGACACTCGCTACGACAGCGTGACCGAGCGCGCGGAGCGCCTGGACCGTACGCGCGAGCCGCTGGCGCGCCTGGCCACCGTGGCGGCGGGGACATTCACGATCGTCGCGGGCTCAACGTGGCCGGCCGACGAAGCGGTGCTGCTCCCCGCCTTCGCCGACCTCCTGGTGCAGGTCCCTGCCGCCCGACTTCTGCTCGCTCCCCACGAACCGAACCCCGACCACCTCGCTGGCATCGCCCAACGCCTGCAGCAGCTCAAGCTGCCGCGTCCGGTGCGCCTGTCGCAGTTGGAGCATGCGAAGCCGGGGCCGGTCATCGTGGTGGACCGAGTCGGGATTCTGGCCGACCTGTACGCGCTGGCGGACGTAGCGTTCGTGGGCGGCGGGTTCCATCGAGCCGGCCTCCACTCGGTGCTGGAGCCTGCGGTCTTCGGAGTACCGATTGCCATCGGACCGCACTGGGAGATGAGCCGGGACGCGGGGCTCCTGATCGATCGCGGGGCCGCGGTCCCCCTCCCGAGCGATGCGCGGCACCCCCTGCACTCCCAGTGGTTGGTGTGGCACCACGACCCGGCGGCGCGCCGCAAGGCGGGGGCGGCGGCAAAAGAAGTCGTTGCGGAGGGACGAGGGGCGAGCGAGCGGACGACCGCGCTGGTGCGGGAGTTGGTGTCAGGTCGGTAGGGTGTCGTACCCGTAGGGGCACTGCACTGCCGTGCCCCTACTTGGGCACGATCACGCCCTCGAACGTTACGGATTTCGGGACGATCGCCCCGAAGGACAGCGCCGTCACCAGCAGGTCAGACCAACGGCTGCGGACCTTGACCTTGAGGTTCGTGATGCGCGAGGCCGTGCCGACCTGGCCGGCGAGCACGTCTTCCGCGCTGGGTGAGGCGACGGGGACGAGGCCCCATAAGAGGAAGACGGGATGCCGCGTGACCCGGAAGGGGGTACCCTGCACCGGGCTCGCCGCCGCTTCCGCCATGGCGGTGGGCACGCCGAGCTCGCTGCTGTCGAAGGTGAGGGCGCAGGCGCTCACCGTGAGGGCCAGCGTCATCAGGCCCGCGCGCGCGATCGAACGAGTCACGGATCTCCTGGAAAAAAAAGGGGCGCGCCGAGAACGGCGCGCCCCCAAAGCTAGCACCTTTACATCCCGATGGGAGCCTTCAGCGCGACGTGCACACCGAGGCCGAACGTGCCGACCGTTCCGATAAGGCCGCCGACGTTCTCGGAGTCGTACGCGAGGTGCACGCCGAGCATCCCGAAGTTGGCGTTGGCACCGAGGGTCCAACCCACGTTGGAGCTGGTCCCGCTGAGGCCGGACTTCTTGTACCAGCGGTTCGTGATCGACAGGTACGGCTCGATGCTGATCCCGGGAGTCGGTACGCTGACGGCAATGCCGGCACCCGCGGTCAGGCGGGTCGTCGCGGAGTCGCCGTTCGCGGCGCCCGCCCTGGCGGCCCCCACCTGGAGGTTCAGCGCCACGGGAATCAGGCTGCCGCCGATCACCTTGAACGCCGCGTTGCCACCAATCGACGTGACGTTGTCAGGCTTCCCCGAGGGTTTCCAGGACACGACGCCCGCCGTCAGCGAGAGATTGGCCAGACCGAGCGTGCCGCGAGCCCCGAACGCGGTGCCCTTGCCCCCGTTGTTGTTCGGGATGCCGACGTCACCGTTGATCGTGACGCCCGTGCCGCCCTTGGGGCTGTTCCAAACAGGCATGCCCGCCCATTGGGCCGCTGCCGGCGCTGCCGCGACCGCGGCCAACGCCAAAACCGTCATGATGCGCTTCATGCGTATCCTCCCTCGCGTGGAAACCGGAAGCCGGCATCTCCGGACCCCGGTCGAGCTCCGCCTACGGTAGGAAACCGGCGACGGCAAGTCAATCTGTGTCGCGTTAGTGCACCCACACGGCGCTAAGCGACACACCCTCGACGTCCCCGAGACCGGCGCTGATCCGGGCGTCGAACCGGGGCGAGAGCCGGAAATCGGCTCCCAACCCCAGTGCAAACAGGAACGTGGAATTGCTATTGCCCGCCACCAGCAAACCGGTCGGCTGCACGTAAGGGACGATGCTGACGGTGGACCCCTGCGGGTCGATCCGCCGGCCGAGCGACAGTCCGACTGGGACGAACAGCGTCGAGTTCCCGCTGCTGAATCCGCCGCCGACGCCGAGAATCAGCGCGCCGTCGAGCGGGAAGTCCGCCGTGTGAGTCAGGACCCGCTCGCGTGCTTCCGCGCCGAGCAGCAGAACCGTGGAACCGGGCCCGCTCAAGTCCAGGAACCCGCCGCGGAACCCGATATCGAACTTGCCGCTCGACATGCGATACGCGCCTTCGAACGCGGTGCCGCCGCCGCTCGGGAACGTGATGACGACTCCGATCTCGGAGCGGGTGAACGCGCGGTAGGGCGCGTTGAAACTGGGCATGCCGGTCGCTTGTGCCGCCGCTTGCGACACGGCGAATGCGCCCACCAACAAGAACAGCGCGAGATAGCGACGCATGGGAATCTCCTTAGGACTCAGTGCGGCAAAGGGTACCCGGCGGGAGGGGCGGCGTTCCGATGTTCCGGAACGCCGCGCACCGGTGAGGCTTAATGCCAGAGGGAGATGCCGAACCGCCCACCAATCGAGAGCGTGCTCGGCTGGATGATTGCAAGGCCGTCCTTGATCTGAGACGCCCACTGCAACCCGAGCTCATAGCGCCACGCGCCGGAGCCGTACGGTTTGCGCCAACCAACCGCGCCGTTCAGCGTGAACCCCGTCCCGCTCGGCGTGCCAGCGTCTACGATGTCCAACCCAGCGCCGCCCGTCAGATACATGCCGCGGCGGTGGCCGCCGGGGGATTGCGCGTAGAGGAGGTTGACACCGGGAGCGAAGTCGTACGTCGTCGTCCCACCGGCCGTGCTGAAGTCGAGTGAGAAACGGGGCTCCCACATGATCTTGCCGGATTTTACAAGCCCGACGCGCACGTTGAGCGGGGTGACGAGCGCGATTCCACCGCTCGAACCTTTTGCCTTCACGTAGCCCGCGAAGACGTCGAGTCCGAACTCGTGCTTGGCACCACCGCTCGGAGCGGCGGCGCGGCGCTGCGCCCGGGCCGCCACGGGAAGGGACAAGAGCATGGCCCCGAGGGCCATGCCACCGATGAGTTTTCGCATACCGAACCTCCAAGTAAGGGGGTTAGGGGCGCCACATCGTTAAGAACCCCCTGCTTGCGTGTCAAGCCGCAAAATGCAAAAAGCCGCGTCCAAGAGTGACGCGGCTCACACGCCGTGCGGGTCCCTCCCCTCGCTACACCGCCGTGGCGCTCCCCGCCACGACCCGCACGACGTTGTCGACCACCTGGAGAAAGCCTCCCGACACCCGGAACCGCGTCGATTCGCCTCGGCCCCGGACGTTGAGGATGCCGTCTCCGAGCAGCGTCATGAACGGCGCGTGGCGCGAGAGGATCCCCACCTGGCCGTCGAACGCCGGCGCGACCACCGCTTCGGCCTCGCCGTCGAACAGCGATCGCTCCGGGGAGATGACCGTGACGCGCATCAGGCCGACGCCAGCTTCTTGGCCTGCTCGACGACGTCGTCGATCGCGCCCACCATGTAAAAGGCCTGCTCCGGCAGGTGGTCGAACTCTCCCGACACGACGCGCTCGAACGACGCGATCGTCTCCTCGAGCTTCACGTACTTGCCTTCGAGTCCGGTGAACTGCGATGCCACAAAGAATGGCTGCGACAGGAACCGCTGCACTCGACGCGCCCGCGCCACGAGCAGCTTGTCGTCCTCGGACAGCTCGTCCATCCCCAAAATCGCGATGATGTCCTGAAGGTCCTTATAGCGCTGCAGGATCCGTTGCACCTCGGTGGCCACCTTGTAGTGTCGCTCACCGAGGTACTGGGCGTCCTGAATCCGGCTGGACGACGACAGCGGGTTCACGGCAGGATAGATCCCCAACTCCACGATCGCGCGGTCGAGCACCACCGTCGCGTCGAGATGGGAGAAGGCGGTCGCCGGGGCCGGGTCGGTCAGGTCGTCGGCCGGCACGTAAATCGCCTGCACCGAGGTGATCGATCCCTTCTTGGTTGACGTGATGCGTTCCTGCAGCTCCCCCATCTCCGTCGCGAGTGTCGGCTGATAGCCCACAGCTGATGGCATTCTTCCGAGCAGGGCCGAGACTTCGGACCCCGCCTGCGTAAACCGAAAGATGTTGTCGATGAAGACGAGGACGTCTTGCCCCTCCACGTCGCGGAAGTACTCGGCGACGGTGAGGCCGGTGAGGCCGACGCGCAGCCGCGCGCCCGGCGGCTCGTTCATCTGCCCGTAGATCAGGGCGACGTTGTCGAGAATGCCCGCTTCACGAAACTCGAGATAGAGGTCGTTGCCCTCGCGGGTGCGCTCGCCCACGCCGCAGAAGACGGACTTGCCGCCGTGCGCCTTGGCGACGTTGTTGATCAGCTCTTGAATGACGACGGTCTTGCCGACGCCCGCGCCGCCGAACAGTCCGATCTTGCCGCCCTTCACGAACGGGGCGATGAGGTCGATGACCTTGATCCCCGTCTCGAACACCTGCGTCTTCGGCTCGAGGTCCACGAACTTCGGCGGCTCGCGGTGGATCGGCCACCGTTCCGCGTCGGCCGGGATCGGCAGGCCCTCATCCACCGGCTCGCCCACCACGTTCAAGATGCGACCCAGCGCCGGCTTGCCCACCGGCACGGTGATCGCCTGGCCGGTGTCGACGGCCGGCATCCCCCGCACCACGCCGTCGGTCGGGCTCATCGCCACGGCGCGGATCTGGTTGCGGCCGATGTGCTGCTGCACCTCGACCACCACCCGCCGCCCCTCCAGCTCGACGATCAAGGCGTTGTAGAGCTCGGGGAGGTGCTCCGGCTCGAACTCGACGTCGAGCACGGGGCCGATGACCTGGACGACGCGACCGGTATTCGTCGCGGCCGCTGCTTTCTTCGGAGCTTCTTTAATCTTCGTCGCCATGCGAGTCCCTTATCCTTTAAGAGCTTCCGCCCCGCCGACAATCTCCGCGAGCTCTTGAGTAATCTGACCCTGCCGCGCCCGGTTGAACGTCCGATGCAGCACATCCAGCATGTCGCCGCCGGCGTCGGTGGCGTTCTTCATCGCCGTGCGCCGCGCTCCGTGCTCCGCCGCCGCCGTCTCGACCAGCGCGCGATACATCTGATTACGGACATAGAGAGGAAGGAGCGACTCGAGAATCGCCTCGGCAGATGGCTTGAGAATGTAGTTAACCGTCTTTGACCGCCCTTGACCGTCCTTGGCCGTCTTGGGCGGGACGACGGGGAGGATCCGGAGCGTGGTCGGCGGCGTCGACACCGCGCTATTGAACTTCGCGAATACGAGATCCACCGCGTCGAGCGTCCCCGCGGAGAAGCGCGCCATCAGCGACTCCATCAGCTCCGCCGCGTGAGCTGCCGTCGGCCGGTCGCCGATGTCCACGCGCTGCGACGCGATCGCGCGGCGCGTGAACTTGAAGTACCCGATGCCCTTCTTGCCGACGAGATGCAGCTCCGCCTCACCCCCTTGGCCTTCGACTTCCGTGATGCGCCGCCGCGCCTCGCGGATCAAGTTGGCGTTGAACGCGCCGCACAAACCGCGATTCGACGTGATGAGCAGGATCGCCGCGCGCCGCACACCGTGCGCCGGTTGACGCAGCAGGGGGAACCGCTCGGCCAGGGTGGGCGAGTAGAGGTCGCCGATGACCTCCGCGAGGGCCTGCGCGTAGGGCCGCGCGCCGACCACCCGATCCTGGGCGCGCTTCAACTTCGACGTGGAGACGAGCTCCATCGTCTTCGTGATCTTGCGCGTGTTCTGGACCGAGCGGATGCGCCGCTTCAGCTCGCGGGGCTTCGCCATCAGTGGGAAGGGCTGCCCAGCGTCTTGTACTCTTCGATCGCCTTGCGCAGCCGGCCGCTCAGCTCGTCCGACAGCGCCCGCCGCGTCTTGATCTCGTCGATGACGGCCGCATGCTGCGCCGCCATGAATTCCAGTAGGCCCTTCTCCCACGCCTTGATGGCCGGGATGTCCACGTCGTCGATCAAGCCGGTGGTCACGGCGAAGATCACCACCACCTGCTGCTCGACCGGCATCGGCTGGTACTGCGGCTGCTTCAGCACCTCGACCACGCGGACGCCGCGCGCCAGCTGACGCTGGGTCGCGGGGTCGAGCTCGGA
>WNFL01007952.1_pt6 | contig 14182 bp, 21 predicted proteins | sample 5400361 | NCBI WGS metagenome assembly WNFL01 (sample SAMN13153351, study PRJNA577476) | soil metagenome | isolation source: 40 cm soil on Douglas fir-dominated hillslope | place: USA:California | collected 2013-09-17
ATTCGGCCCGGAAAGTCGTATTCTAACGATTTCAGGCTTTCGGAGGGACTACAGGGTAGTAATCTGTATGGTGCGTTGACATGAAGGGTTCGTTGCAACCGGCACATGTACATCAGTAAAAGATCGGAAAAAATCGGGACGAATGAATAGGGAATAGGCGAGATCTAAAGAAACAGGGAAAGCACGACTAAGGTTCCTAGACTGCGTAGTGAACGGGATCGGGAGGCACGGGAATTGGGGACTAGATTGCTGAGCGAAGGGGTGCTGGAGTTGATGATTCCCCCAACTAAACCGGCTGGGTAGTGCAGTGGTTAGCACGCCCTTACCAGATATAATGAAACGCGGGTTCGATCCCTGGTCTGTCCACTTTTTCCCTCTGGAAGGGGAATGGGCAACAGGATGAATCGTGTCGATTCAATATAATGGATCCACCTGATCCCTTTCGCTGAGCAACGGGCCTAAACTGATGATGGATCCGAATGAACGGTTGCACAATACGAGTTCGTTTTGCCTACCTTATTCTGAGTATTTCTGCTCCACGTCAAAAACCGTCGATCCAGACACAATGTAAACAGATTTAACGATGGGCCCGGGAGGCCAAGAGCACGGCGCCCGGATTGGCCTACCTCAATGGACCTGAATAGATGCCGGATATATATTTTACCCCCACCCCAAGCCGGAAATGTGAACAGCAGAGTCCCAGCAAGAGTAGAGACAGTAATTGAATACGTCACGGCCTGTAAACAACCCATGGATCCAATAGAACGTATAACATGGGTAACCATTTTAGTACAATAAATTGGATTTACAAATATATATATATAAATAGATCATTAGACTGCTCTTTAGATCTGAGAGCGTTAGAAGTAGGCATGAGCTTTTGCGATGTGATACCTAGATAGTGGATAGCGCATATAAATAGCTAGTATCGAATTGTAGGAAATGACATACAGTTGATGAGGAGGCAGACTCAGGATACTGAAACTTACTGGTGTTTTGGATTTCAACCCATTCACCCAAGAGAAGTCTGCCGAAGTGAGGATGATACCACCTCCACAAATTTTTCTTCGTCCAGGCCTACATCATCCATTTTGAACCTATTCCGCGCGGCCTGTCGGCCCGTCACGGAATCGGGTGAGGTCCTCGACCGGCGCGATCCAGACCGCTTCAGATTCATTGGTTGTTGCCCAGCCCCGATCCCGCCCGTTACCATTAGCGATACTCGCCCTGTTTCATATATAGTTAATTCTCATTCATCCACTCTACCCCCTTGTCCCTCTCCCGCTCCCAACAAACACCCACTTGCTTCCCTTCTTAAACGAGAACATTGGCCGCGTGAGTTCTTCGTATCATATATATACATAGCAGACTCTAGAGTCTCAAACGATCGACTAATCGTCCCTCCAGTCTCCTCGCCCTCTCTCCAAGTCACTTTCTTTAACCTTAGTTTCCCCTTCTCATTTCTCTACATACCATGCTCGCGCTCTTCACAACCGTTCTCCTTGCACTCGCTGCCCCCAGCTCTGTCAGGTCTTCTCCGCCCCTGTGCCTTCAACGCAGGACGTGAGTTCTGAGAAAGTATCACGGTCATTTGTTCAACCGAAGCTCTACCTCCAGGCCTCCCTTGCCAAGCGTTTTGCAGACGCTACTCGCGGCGGCCTTAGCCTCAATCCTTGGTGGTGCGATAACCACCCAAACGATCCTGAATGCCCTTTCAAGGTATGATGAGTGTGGTACAAGCCAGCCGAGGATTGAATGTATTGTAGCGATAGAAAGACGGAAGCTTGAGGTGAAAGGATTGGAAACGCATGCAAGTCGTGAAACGAATGAATTCGGATTCCAAGTTGAGATCCTGACTGGATATATATACCGAGAGATACAAGACTGCTCGCTATAAGAAGACTCGTGCATTTGCTACGTGGTCAGAAGGGACGATCGAGTCTCGAATCGAGGGTGATGTTTGGAAGCGCGAGGAGGAGATACAATAGAAATTATGGGAGAACACAATTCCAGATCAGAATACAATAGCCCTGCACTGCTAATAAGGTATCGAGGCGCTCGGGGTCAGAAAACGGAAATACCGCGATGATGGCGTCGGGCCTGGAACCTGGTTGTACGAGTTCTTTGTAATCCACCTGACGATGGGAATCGGTCTCTTGTTCGAATGTCAAGGTACACACTACCCACTTGGACTCGGAAGAGAACAGCCAAGTACTTTGGTACAAGGCATAACTTTTCTGAGGGATATTGGTGCATCAGTAACCCAATGACGGTTGGATCGCCGACGGTCTAGTGTCGGGTGCGGACATTTATTTCCTGCTTCGTCTTAGCATGACCCGTTCATAGGATACAAGTACGAACCAGCCGCGTTAAACAATTCACCGCCCGAAGCGAGCACTGTGGGTTAGTCGCGCCTGTTCAGGGAACAGGCGGGGGCAGACCAGAGGATCTGTGGCGCCCCGCTCTTTGACAGGCTTCAGGGGTCAGGGAATATGCGGGGCCATGTATCAGAATTGTTGTGACCGCCTGGTACGTCTAGGACTCGCTCTTGACGACGGCGACTGACCTTGATCATCTGACGACCTGGACAACATAATACTGATTGAGTCGATCATAAATTGCGTTTACAGTCAATTTTCTCATAGCGACCATTGTGGCTAAATCTATGGGTCGGCGGTAGAGCAGTGTAGTGTAATCACCCACTGGGTTGAATTTCAGAAGCAATTTCGTCGGTGAATACGGTATCCAAACCAATTTCGAAGATTGTGGCCACCCTCCGATAAATCGGTCCTCCATTCTCACTCTCTTCGTCAATAAATTCCTTGGAGTTGTCGGAAGAATCGTCGTTTGGGAGCAGTACAAGCAGTTGAATAAGATCAAAGTTAAGGATTGAAGCTGTCTCTTGGGCTCCGCCCTGGAGGTCGAGTTCCAATCGTTTGTCACTTCACTTGAGATTCATTACTTTACTAATGGCCTCCTGAAGTGGACATGGTCTGGCTCAAGTATCTCCTACGTCTCTGGTAAGCTTAAACAGCCTCTAGAACTACGTGGTGATTGCAAGGACATAGGTGTCGCGTCTGGACACTCCCGCCCGAGCTTGTTTTTGTGATAGCCATATTGAGAGTCGAAGCCGCATCCCCTCATGGCCGTGCGTTGGGTGAATCCACTGAGTGTGGGTCCACGTGAGCTCCAGAACCGCACTCGCGCTTAAAAACTCCCCTCCAAACGACCGGGGCGACGATACCCTCTTTGAACACTCCGAGCACCAGAGGTGGAGAAAAGCAATTAGTCCACTCGGACCTAAATAATGGAAGACAGCACCAGTAAATTTGATTCTAGTTCAGGGTGAAAGCTCCCTCCCACAAAACGGCCCTCATCACTCTTTATTCTCCTCGCATTCGTTCCAGTCCCATTCACTCAATCAATAACTGGAAACTCGTGACTTGTGGAAGGTACGCTGCCCCCGCGAGATCCAAAATCCACACGTCGTCGTACACCGAATGCCCGTCGAAGCCGCCAAAGACGAATAGGCGTCCATCGGCGAGGAGGGAGACGTGGTACCCCCGCGCGGCGGGCGGCCGGCCTGCAGTGGGCTTAGGCTCGAATTGCAGGGTCACTATGTGAGTTGAGTTATGATAGAACAATGAACGGGAGAGGTGGGAGGGGAAGGACGCACCAAGGTTGAAGAGGAGCAGCTCTTGAGAGTATTTGAGACCATCGTGTCCTCCCATGATAAACAAGAAACTCCCAACCTGCGTTGAGGTATGCGAGAGCCGCTTGTATTCTCTTTCCGTCTCGACCAACGTCCAGGTGAGGGTGTCTGTTTCCGAATTGATACGTCAGTACGCGTGCCAGAAGTAAACACGAACGGGTGGGGCAGGAAAGGGAACGGGGTTAGTCGTACCGAGATTCAGAACCCATATATCGCTGAAACAGTCACGACCATCGCTCCCTCCAATGACGATCATAATGTTTCCAACGAGGTTCGCGGTATGATACCCTCTCGGACCTGGTTTTTCCCCGTGTGTCTTGAGCAGCTCCCATTTCATTCGCTCCACGGGCACGCTCGTATCTAAGGACCAAACGTCATTGAGCGCCTTGACGCCGTTTCCCCCGCCGAATATGTATAGTTTGTTCCGGTAGAGTACAGTCGTGTGCGCACGCCGCGGGAGGGGCAAGGGCTCAGGCGGGTTGATGTGTGTCCATTTACGGGAGACGGTGTCGAGAATATAGAGCGAGTTGTAGTAGGAGGGCCCCTCTCCGCCGCCGAAGATGAAGATTCGTCGGTCTACCAGCGTCGCAGTGTGCGCCCTGCAGGGCGGCGGGAGGTCACCTGTCATCTCTGGGTGGGACCATTGGAACGTCTCTGCAAAACGATATGTCAATAAAGGGTGCAAGGCACGAGCGAGACGGACGCACCAACGTCAAAAGTCCACAAGTCCTTTGCACAACCCTTATCATCGCACCCACCAAACAACCACGCAGTATTCTCGACGAGAGTAACGGTATGTGCACGCATGCTCCGGCTGGGAAGGTGTCCGTACACGGGAGCCCGGGACCAGTACATGAGCGTCGGGGGGGCAGGCTCGGCGGGGCCGTGCGGGAGATGAGGGACCGTGCGGATTTTGGGACGCCGTTCACGAGGGGGGTCCGAGGGGATAGTGGGAAGCGAGCCAGTGGTTGCGCTGCCAGATTCCTTGGGGCCACGCCGGCTGCCCGAGGTACGCGAGGAGCCTCCTTCACGCACCGTGCGGCGGACATTGGGATGCTGTGCGGGATTAGGTGTGGCAGACGGGGTTGGGGTTGGGGTTGGTGTCGACGAGCCCTGTGGTAGAGCGGCGAGGGACGAGGACGAGGACGAGGGCATGTTTGGGGACGTATCTTGCATCTGGTTTGGAGAATTTATGTTCTGGAATGTGGCATTGTTCCGTTTTAGGCGTGGAGAGAGTTCGTCCGCATCATCTGAATCATTCGTTTGGTCCTCGACACTGCGCTGTGCAACCCGGACTCTATCAGATTGCTGCTTTATGTCGATGAGGCTCGTCGCTGGGCGCGGGCCGCGATCTCCCTCTGTCGCTGCCACTGCCACTGCCATGCGCGTGGCTGGTGGAATGGCAGATAGTGGCGCTGCATCCAGCGGTCCATCTGGATCGAGCTGGGACATAGCAGCACAGCGTCTGGAGAATCGGATGTGTGTAAACGTATATTATCGCGTGTTGTAGCCGAGACGCGTAGAGGTGTATCGGTAGGTGATGGGCTCAGGGTCGGTCCTGGGAACTCCAAAGCCGCGGAGTGCAGTAATGCAAGCACGTAGCCTACAATACAGGATACAAACAGTATCCCCTAGCGTGTCTCCAATGTACCTATGCCACGGACCGTGGTGGCGAAAGAGTCCAAGCTTGGATCTTGAACCTTGAACCCACACACCTACACGTGTGCGATCGGATACTTCTCAAGTCTTCTCTGCGTCGGTCTCTGTGTCATTATACGGCTGATACGAATCACAAGATGAATGGCGTCTCCCGAGCAGCTCCAAAGAAGGGTCCGTTCGTGTCTCAAAACACGTCCACCGCTCCCGCTCACAGCACCCGTCAGGGGAGAACTACGAACTGCGCGCGGACCTGAATAGCGAGTATAGGGACAAACGGAAGGATGCAATCAAACGCGTCATTGCCAACATGACCGTCGGAAAGGACGTCTCCGGTCTTTTCCCAGATGTCCTCAAGAACATGCAAACCGAGGACTTGGAACAAAAGAAACTCGTCTACCTCTACCTTATGAACTATGCAAAGACACAGCCGGAGCTCGTCATCCTCGCCGTGAACACGTTCGTCAAGGTGCGTATTATTTCGATCGGCGAGAGTGTGGCTAGCATATCCTGAGTCCATTAGACATGCTTCAACTCGTACACCTAACCAGTTCTTTCAATCGCTGACACAAGCTGCATAGGATTCGGACGATCCAAACCCTCTAATTCGCGCACTCGCCATCCGCACAATGGGTTGTCTGCGCGCCGAAAAGATAATAGACTACCTCTGCGACCCCCTCCAAAAATGTCTTCGGGACGAGAACCCGTACGTGCGCAAGACAGCCGCGATCTGCGTCGCGAAACTATACGACCTCAAGCCAGAGCTGGCGATCGACAATGGCTTCCTCGACACGCTGCAGAGTATGGTGTCTGATGCGAACCCCATGGTCGTCGCCAACGCTGTCACTGCCCTCACGGATATCCATGTTTCTGCCACGCACGACCCGGAGAATGCACACCCAAAGGCATTTTTTGCGATCAACTCACAAATCTTGGGGAAGCTCCTGATTGCCCTGAACGAGTGCTCCGAGTGGGGCCGTGTCGCGATTCTTACGCAACTCGCGAGATACAAGGCCACCGACGAGAAAGAGAGTGAGCATATTTGCGAGCGCGTCGTACCGCAGTTCCAGCATGCAAATGGGGGCGTTGTGCTCGCCGCGGTGAAGGTCCGTCCATCTTCCATCTTCGATCCATATCCGCGGTGTGCAACGACCCGAACTCGGGAAACAGCTCATCCGCAAGATGGCCCCCCCACTCGTCACCCTCGTCTCCTCTGCAGCAGAAGGCCAATGGGTCGCCCTGCGAAACATTAACCTTTTGCTGCAAAAGCGCACGGACATCCTCCAAAATGAGATGCGTGTGTTTTTCTGTAAGTATAATGACCCGCCCTATGTCAAGGTTGAGAAGCTCGATATTATGGTCCGTCTTGCAGAGGAGAACAACGTCGAGACATTGTTGAGTGAACTGAAGGAGTATGTATTTTCTGACCTTGATAGTATGTGATGATGGGAGACTGATGGGATGATGAAGGTACGCCTCTGAAGTCGATGTTGATTTCGTTCGGAAGAGCATCAAGGCGATCGGGCAGTGTGCGATCAAGATTGAGTCTGCGGCGGAACGTTGCGTCAACGTGCTCATGGACCTGATCAATACACGAGTCAGCTATGTAGTTCAGGAGGCGGTCGTGGTTATGAAAGTCTGTTCCTTCCTCTGTTCTTCTCACCAAGCAATGATCCTGATGTATGGTGGGGCCTGTAGGATATATTCCGCAAATATCCTTCAACGTACGAAGGCACCATCCCCACGCTGTGTGCCAACCTCGAAGAACTGGACGAACCGGAGGCGAAAGCATCGCTCATCTGGATCATCGGCGAGTACGCAGAGAAGATCGACAATGCCGTGGAGCTGCTTACAACATTTGTGGACTCGTTTGGGGATGATGCATACACCGTGCGTTCGTTCCCTTTCATCCGCGCTTTCCCGCGCTCTAGTAATATTAGATTCGGTACTAAGGGAAAGATAGGTCCAACTCCAAACGCTCACTGCGGTCGTCAAGTCGTTCCTTAAGCGACCTGACCAGACGCAGGCACTCTTACAGCGCACGCTTGACCTCGCGACCAAGTGCGATTCACCCGACGTACGGGATCGGGCGTATATATATTGGAGGCTATTGTCAACTGATACGGGTGCTGCGCGTGTATGTTCCTCGCCCATTCATCTTATTCATGACTGACGTATTCGCAAAGTCGGTAGTATTGACTCACCGCCCTCCTATATCCCTTCCCCGCACGACCGTCCCACCTGCCATACTTGAGGAGTTGCTCAGCGAGATTGGTTCTCTTGCGAGTGTCTATCATAAACCCGCAGATACGTTCATTGGCAAAGCAAGGATGGGCGTGGATTCCGTAAAGAAGAGCGTGTTCGAGTACGTGTTCCCCCATCCTCCTGTGGATACCCGTTTCATGGGCCCTAATTGACCATGCAACCAGAGACGAAGAAACGGCCCGCCAGGCTGCACTGCAAAAGGTCGTGGCAGGCCAGCAATCGGAGAACCTCCTCGACTTCGACGACGCGCCCGCAATAGAGGGCCAGCCCTCGCTGGGTGGTATCGGTGCTGCGATTGCGAATAACCCGGCAGCGGCCAAGGGTCTCACCAGCAGCAATCCGTTGGATGATCTGGTGTCTATCTTTGGGTCCACGAGCGTCACCACGCCGCCGGTAGCGAGCCCTGTCCTTGGAGGTGCACCGGGTGCATTCGGCGCGTTTGATGCGTTTAGCGGATTGGGAACTATGACGCCTGTTAGTGCGCAGTCTCCCGTGAAGAGCGTTGCTGCGGGGGCCGCGTTCGTTCCTGCTGCCCAGGCTACGACGAGCAAAGGGAATGCGGAGGATGATCTACTCGGCTTGTTTTAAATCCGACTCGTTCCAAATCGTCTGAGAAACAGCCGGTACTGATGTTTTCTATGAACTATTTTTTTGTGTTAATTTTTTTTGGCCTGCAGGGAATGCATTCAGGGATGATGTAGTATTGGCCCGGAACGATTCATCCAGCATCCAAAGCGGACGAGCCATTATGCGAGTAGATGTACTACCGAGTGCACATGTACTCTATTTATTCGATGAGCGGGAGCGGGGAATTCTTGAATTGATAATGGTTAAATGTAAGAGCACACATATTCGGTGACCGGATTAGTGTTTCGTAGGTTTAGCCCCTGTGAAGTGGTCTCCATTGTGTCACCGAAACACCGATGATGGCGTATCCTCACCGTCTACAAACATATTTCGCGTAGCAGATGGTAGGGTCGCTGTGATTCCGTCTAGTCCCTTCATGAGTTTGACCTGACATCCCAATCTCGACCTATAGTAGATTGTTAGGAACCAGTCATAAAAAACTTGACAAGCTTATAAATAAAAGCCGAGTAATTGTATAGGTAGCAGGACGAATGCTACTGACGTATCCGTTAGGCTGAAGGCTGTAGCACATCAAATATTCCAAATTCATTGATAGCAGGACACACTGAGTGAGCGAGATCCTAGTTACAACTAGGCAATACCAAATCCGCGAGTCCTTCAACCAACTGTAAGGAAAACTGTCCTAAGAAAAGAACGACAATATCAAACGCATGCGCGATAAGAGGGACGGGCATAGAGGAGTGCTCGTTTCGTGTCGGGGCTTCGTGTTTCTGACCTCTTGGCCTTGACTGCTCGGTCGATCTAAAGGAGATCCACGACACGCACTGGTCAGCTAATTAATATGCGCTGCCGGTGAGAATGACATCGGCTTCGCGAAGGTCCGCATTCTTCCCTGAATGATGATCCATTGAAATGAGTCAGGAGATTGCAATATTAATTGGAGTTCAAGTACTACATATGGAAAATCCTCGTTCCTTCTTCTCTTTACCGCTTGTATTTTATACAGCTCCACCAAGTCAGGAAAGATGCAGGCAATCAACAGTACCTGGCTAACACTCGATACAAATCACAATAAGAGTAGGGCCTCGAATACATTAAGAACTGCTTCCCTCTAGGTCGCCAAAGGCCTGGTTGGCTTGCATCCGCGAGATTTCGAACATCTGCCCGATTGCCGCTCCCAGCGGAATTGGGACGGCATTCCCAATCTGACGATACTTTGCGTGGGTATCTCCTTCGAACATAAAATGGTCCGGAAGACCTTGTGCCCTCGCTGCTTCGCGTACAGTGTAGATGCGTTTTTGCTTGAGAGGGCAGGTAAGCCCCAAGTGAGAAACTGGCATTGAGATGGACATACTGATGGATGTAGAACACATCCTTGTATAGCTGCTGGTTCCATCCGTGTCATTACAGTCCGGAAAACATCATTCCAAGGCAAGCGAGTATAACGGCCTGGACGAAGGTTCAGAGTAACATCAGAGTAGCAGGAATGTGTGAAGGTGTAAATACTCACCTTTTGGCCAGCCTGCTGCTGCCGCTGCGCTTCTCGAGTCCGAAAGATTCCACTCACGAAGGCGCCGAGGAATTGCTGTTGCATGACTATCAGTATCACTTGAAACATGACGAACGATCGCGCTCACAATGGTGGTCAGAGCCACTATGGACAGCGACATTGCAGATTCTGCGGGCAACTTAGATGGATTGAAAATACGGCCCCACAGTTCATGTACCTCTCAACTTTGAGCTTTTCATATGTGCGAGTAACGTGGTCAAGGACGTGACTATTGTTTGTAATTCCAGTTCGCTCTCGAGCAATTAGCTGATAGAGATTCGATGGGGAGTGTTGGTAACGTTGATCTTTTAAGCCAGACTCCCTTCGTTGTGGGTGGCTCTCTGCAGTGTAATGTGCCCGAACCCTGATAGCACGTCTTCTCTCCTCCTCAGTTTCTGAAATCTCTTGATGGGGGTTCTCCCTTAGAGGAGGCTGGGTGAGTAAATTAGGCTCCATGATACACATGAAACTCACCAATCGAACACGGGTAAGTCGCCGATGGCGTCTGCTATTGACACAAAATGATATGGACCTAACCGTTCGATATCCCAATCAATCCTCTCATCTGGTTTCGTATTGACCCCCGTGACTCGCTTGAAGAATGGGAACGAGGAGGACCTTTGTATGTGAGAGGGAGTAGAATGCGTTGGACTTGGAAGCGGCGGAGTAGGAAGGCCATTAAGTGTACCGTAGATAATGGATCGCGTACGTGACTGAGGAGTGCCGAATGCGCAAGCATTGAACAGTCCCCAGCGAATGGAATACCTAATAGGTGAATTTATCGCCAATGAGAATCTTAAAATGATATCGAAACGTACCCAAGCCTAATAAGCGTTGCAAGGATTACTTGGATGACCCCAACGGTGCTGTTGCCAGGGAATCGGTGGGTCAACATGCCAGGGACATTTTCGACCGCAACAAAGTCCGGCCGATATCTTTATTCTCAATCGTCAGCCATTAAGTAAGGAGAGTTGAACGAAACCCACATCTCCAAGAGGCTGAGTGCAGACAAGCAGAGGATCGCCCGCGTCTCGCCGGCAAGATGAACCCACACGTTCTGTTGGGAAAATTCAGGACTGAAGGAGATAATTAGTTGAACGAATGGGACACAGTAGTTCGTCCATGCTTACCACGGAGTTGAGATCAACATACATTCCACTGCCCCTACAGCAGGGAGCTGTTTCTTTCCTAACGGGGTTTCTATAAATACTGGCTTGCTTTCTACGTCCCCATTCAACTTATCCAAATTCTCGATTGCAGTAAGAGCGCAGACCTCAACATCCTTCGCAAACACAGTTGCCTCGGGGAAGTTCTGTTCGTAGGCACCAGCGGCTTCAACGTCGATGTCGATTCCCCACATAGGCTTGAAGCTACCGGTACTCTCCAGACCACCCGAGAACCCTCCGGCTCCGCACCCTACATCCATCAGCTTCAATGGCTGCTCCTTGAAGAGGGTCTTGGCTTCGTTCGAGTACTCGTGCCATTCACGGACCATCTCTTTGCATATTGAGCATTGGGGAAGAGGGGCAGAGAGAGCACGGAAATTATCAGGGTATCGAGGCTTAGGAGAGGTTGCGAGATGAGTGACGTAGAACTCTCCTGGTCGGACATTCTTGAATGATGGAGGCTTGGGATATCCTCGCGCAGTGTTGAAGTCATAAATGTCGTGGATGATCGCATGCCGGACGATGTCTGACGCCTGGATAGTGGCCTTTTGTTTGGATAGGTATAAGTGGCGCTTGCCGGGGATCAGTCCTTGAAAGGGTGTTTTTAGTAAAAATTTAATTGCTCACTGGATCGGAAGTAAATGCCCGTGGTACTGGAGGAGAGAGTGGTACTTCCTGAGCTGGAAGCGAGATATTTACACCAAAGAACTCATCCCAGCACTTGAAAAGGGTAATCTCGACTTTGGAATTTCGGCCATTCCAATGCCAGCACTTGATTTGACCTATTTGCAGGGACGGAGTGCCCCGAGCCACGGAATCTCGAGTTGAGAACAGGATGGTGTCATTCTTGTGGTAAATTTCATTATTGATCTGGATAGCGCTGTGATCTGGAATGGTGGCGAGCCGCACACTGGGAGGAGCATGCAACCCAGCAGCTTGGTACTGGCATCCAAGGCAAGGTAGGAGGTCTTCCTCGTCATTCCACAGCTTTGCGCGAGTGTGCGTATCATGAACTTGTGGTTCCCAAGGTCGTGGTGTGTTGAGACTGACGAAACTACCAGTTCGTGGGTTGTACGTTAATCTATCAGATATTTGAGCTACTGAACTGGAGTAATCACTGCGAGGATATAATCTGCTCACCTGCAGAACAGTCGTTCAGGGTGCGTTGGGTCGTACGGTGGCGGAGGTTCGCCAGGCTGAAGGTACTGAACGGTCACAGGACGGTATCCATCCTGCATACGTGCACCCGGAACTTCCAGTTTCTCTAAAAGATCCCCGTTCAGTATCTCCAGCAGCTCAAGCGGAACGGCGTCATTCCCCGTGCAGTCGTAGGTTTCAAAGACTTCGTTCATCTGCGCAAGTTCTTGAATGTCGCTTCGGGTGGCGTGATGAAACCATTGGATATGCGCAAATTGTCCAATCTCTCCCGTATTATTCCCCTTGAAGAGCCGCTTAATGGTTCCGAACCTAAAAGAATTCAGCCGACAGATTGTAAGTGTGGAAAGTCTTTGTTTACCACCAATCGTCGGCCAGCTTGTTGTATTCCTTCCATGTTTTCTCCACATTTCGCTTCTTCACTTCCAAATGCAACTTCATGATTGCTTCGTATTCTTGGAACGACCGTTTGAGCCGTACGGATACGGGGTCCCCAATCTGCAGCAAATGTCCAGCAGTTCCTGTTGCACCGGAATATCAGCGCACCTTCCAAACGTGAGGGGCATTGCCTGGTATGGTTATTTCCATCGAGTTCTCGTAGACGCGGTTAAGTTTCTCATATACGGCGAATCTTCTGCGTGCAGGCTTTGAAAAGCGAGGAGGCTCTGTCTTCGGGGGCTCTGGTTCTGGTATTTGGGGGATGGCTTGAGTAACGACCCGAAGAGGACGACGGAATAGACCGTTGGCGATTTGGTAGACCGTGGGCATGACAGTAAGGGGTTCCGGTGGCTTCCAGTGGAGTCCGAGTGGCCCAGTGGAAGACCGGTTTTTGAATGTTGTTGGGCACTTTTCAGCCTGAGGTAAAGTGATACCTCGGAGTGGGTAGGCTTCCGAGACCGCTTGACTCAAAGGCCACGGTAACCCGAGAAATTTGCAAACCGTCGGCCACTGTAAATGATCATCAGCAGAGCGTTCTGCTGACATGCGAAAATGGAAGGAGGTATTCACGTTTTTTTGGACATCAGAAAATGAGAGCGGGACGCCAATGTTATTCTCCACTTCAGACTCGGATATATACTCAAGGACAATTCCCAGCGTCTCCTCGGGTCGCCGGGTGACCGCCTCGGTGACTGCTTGACCAAGACGGCGGGGTAACCAAAACGTTGCATATCGCCGTTGGTACCGAAAAGCCGGGGTTTGGAGCTGATACCATGCCGTATACGTGCGAATGTATATGTGTCTATTTCAGTCCTCAGGATTTTGGCTTCCCCAGGACATGCCTTTACACCTAACGAGAACGAGTTACTCACTTTTCTGTAACCCCGTCGGCAGCGAACCACTTTGTGATAGGCCCAACTCGTGTGAGGAGGCAATTTGCAGGCGTATTGGATTCCGCAGTTGGCTCTTGGGCGTCGTCCTCTTCTTGTGCCTCCAAGGACCGAACGCAGACCATGCCTTGCGCATAAATATGCTTATCGTAGCCCGGTTCGTCGATATTTCCGAGATCGGCGGCACTCTCGTCGTCCAGGATGAACATAAAGTTGTTGAGGGTGTGCGTGGGCGGGCCACTCAATTCGTCCAAAGGCCGGACTACCTCGTCCTCGCTGAATGGCTTCAGATCGGTCGTGTCTTCTTGGAAAACTACAGTGCCACCAAAACGTTAATCACATTTTGCACACAAAAGACGGGGATCCGAATGGCAACCCAAAAGGAAACAAACCTCGAGGCCGCCTCTCTCGCCCGCTCCCTCTAGCCTGTGACGGCCCTGGACGACGTGCCCCAATCGAGAAATCTTGGTTCGCTTCATCCTCGTCGTCCGAGATCTCGATCGGGTCTCGCCGTGACATCTATACGTGGTGGAGGTCAAGTTGAGCCTGCCAAATCATCGAAGCTTCAATTTTCACTAAAGCCAAAGATAATTTGCTTCTCAGGGTACTAATGAAAAAATCTATAAATCTACTGCTATTATGCAGTTTCCAGGCAAGTCGTTGTTCTCCATTTAACAGTGCAAGCCTTTCACATAAAGAGAAAAACGAAGATCGTGGTATTATAAAATAACTTGCTAGTACACTATCACCAACATTTGCAGTG
>WNFL01308707.1_pt1 | contig 14182 bp, 14 predicted proteins | sample 5400361 | NCBI WGS metagenome assembly WNFL01 (sample SAMN13153351, study PRJNA577476) | soil metagenome | isolation source: 40 cm soil on Douglas fir-dominated hillslope | place: USA:California | collected 2013-09-17
CGACGAGACGCGGCGTCGCCAGGTACGAGTACGGGCTGCGGAAGGACCAGAAGAGATCGATTTCGAGCGTCATGGTCCGACCATCGTAAGAGATCCCGGGGCCCGTGTCAGAATTCCGCGCGTGAAGCTTCGAGACACGGCTTGGCTGGTCCCGGCGCTCGTCGCCGCGCTCGCGTCGGCCTGCGCGTCGCTGCGCATGGAGCAGTTCGAGTCCGACGAAGCGTACAAGCGCTACGTCGCCGGGCTTCAGTTCAGCGGTGTGACGGCGCAAGCCGCGATGGCGCGCGCCGAGCGCGAGGGCTTCGCGTGTCGCGCGGCGGCGGGCGTCATCAGCGACGCGCCCCAGGAGGTCGTGGTGCTGTGCCAGCGGCACGCGTCGGGTCTTTCCTGCAAGCAGGATCAGTCGATCGTGCTCCAGCTCGATTGGGTCGGCACACCCAAGCCCGAGAACGCGCCCGGCATGCGCATCCGCGACGTGGGCTCGGTGGCGACAGCGAAGCTGTGCAGCTGAGGCGCCTGCTCGTCGCTGAACGTCGCTGCGCGCAGACGCGGCACGCGCGCCCACGAATGCGGCAGCGCAGCGGCGACGCCGGGCGCCGGCGCTGGACCGACCTCTTCGCCTCCCCCGAGTGACTCCGCGCGCAGCGCGGCGAGTAACTCGCCGCGATCGCTGGCGACCCTTCGTGTCGCGGCGCCGGCGAGCGGCGGCACGGATCCGCACCGCTCGGGAGCGCGCGCTCCGGCACGCGCATTGCTGAAGAGCGAAACGCTGCGCATCGGCACCGAGGGACGCGAGGACTTCGCAATGAAGTTGCGTCTCCGCAGCGCGGCACCTGACTCGCTCGCTCACTCATTGGAAGGGGAATGAGATCATGATTCGGCTGCTCTCGCTCGCTCTGTGTTTCGCGGTCCTCGCGTCCGACGCCCGGGCGCACGGCAAATGGGGCAGGTTCGAGGTCGAAGAGGCGACCATCTCGGAGATCCAGGAGGCGATTCTCGAGCGCAGGATCACCGCCACCGACCTGGTCGAGATGTATCTCGAGCGCATCAAGGCGTACAACGGCACGTGCGTGAACGAGCCCAACGGCATCCTCGGGCCGGTCTCGACGATTCCGCACGCGGGCAAGCTCAACGCGCTGATGACCTTGAACCTGCGGCCGCAGGCGCGGCTGGCCTGGGGCTTCGACGCGCGCAAGGCGCGCAGCCAGACGGATCTGGTCGACGACGATCCGAACCTGCCCGACGCGCTCGAGACCGCGGCGGCGCTCGACCTGAAGTTCGCGAAGACCCGCAAGCTCGTCGGGCCGCTGCACGGCGTCGTGCTCGCGATCAAGGACCAGTACGACACGATCGACATGCGCACGACCGCGGGCGCGGACGCGTTCTACGCGAACGACCGGCCACCCGACGACGCCACCTTCATCAAGCGGCTCCGCGCCGCGGGCGCGATCCTCATCGCGAAGGCGAACATGGGTGAGTACGCCGCCGGCGGAATCACCGGCACCCGCAGCTCCTGGGGCGGCACGATGTGCAACGCGTACGACACCGAGCGCAGCCCCGGCGCGTCGAGCGGCGGCTCGGGCATGGCCGTGGCCGCGAATCTGGTGACCTGCGCGATCGGCGAGGAGTCCGGCACGTCCGTGCGCGAGCCCGCGAAGAACAACAACTCCGTCGGCATCGCCCCGACGCGCGAGCTGGTGAGCGGCGACGGTATGTTCCAGCGCGGCCTGGTGACTCGCGTCGGGCCGATCTGCCGAACGGTCGAGGATGCGGCGCGCATCCTCGACGCCTACGCCGGCTTCGATCCCAAGGACGAGTGGACGGCGTTCAGCATCAACCGCAAGCCGGACAAGCCCTACTTCGCGTTCACGGGCCGGAAGAGACTCGACGGCGCGCGCATCGGCGTGGTGCGCGAGTACATGGACAAGGCGCTGTTCGCCGAGGCGGACGTCGAGACCATCGACATCGTGAACGCCGCCATCGAGGACCTGCGCAAGCTCGGCGCGACGATCGTCGATCCAGGCGAGCACGGAGCGCTGTGTCAGACGCAGGTCGACCGCGTGGTTCCCGAGTGGCGGAACCAGCTGTTCATTCGCGCGTTCCCGGCGGTCTTCCCCGTGGACAGCGCGGGCGCGCCCACTGCGGACCACATCCCGACCCTGCTCGACATGTTCTTCGGAGTCACTCCCGTTCCCCACACCGCGACGGGGCAACCGAGCCTGCGAAACCTGGGCGGCGGCGGCAGCGACACCGGAGACACGAAATACTTCACGAACCTCTACCTCCAGGACCGCGGCGACGCAGAGATCCAGACGCTCACCGACCTCTACACCAAGGCGAACTTCTGGGAGGACCCAGCGTTCCAGAACCGGAGGACCAGTCTGACGAACGCGGACCAGGATCGGACCCTGAACAGCGGCGCCGCGCTGCAAAACCGCTTCGCGACCCAGACCGTCGTGTTCCAGTGCTTCGCGGAGCAGAAGCTCGACGCCGTGGTGTATCCGACCGGGAACGTCCCGCCGTCGATTCTCACCTCGCCGCGCGAGCCGTCGAAGAACGACCGCGGCTCGGGTCTCTGGACGAACATCAACAGTCGCGGCTTCCCGGCGATGACCGTTCCCGCCGGCTTCACGACCACGGTGTTCGATCGCGCGGCCGACGGCACGCTCCTGCCGCCGATCGCGGCGGAGCTCCCGGTGGGGATCGACTTTCTCGGCCTGCCCTTCAGCGAGCCGAAGCTGTTCGAGATCGGCGCGGCCTACGAGGCGGCGACTCGGCACCGCACCTCGCCCCCCGACTTCGGCCCACTCGACTCCGGCGGCAAGCCGCCGCCGCACCCGCCGTGGAGCCCGAAGCCCATGCCGAAGAAGCGCGCCTTCACGCAGGACGAGCTGAAGGCGATCGACGAGGACTGAGGCCCGAAGCGAGTCAGTCACGCCGGCGTGGGGGCCCTCCGGGCGCTTCATTTTGCCCGGCGCTGTACACTGCGCGTGCCATGGGCACGCGCATCCTCGAAGCCGACAAGGATCACGCCGCGTTCATCGCCTGGGTCTCTCTCGCTGCGGCGCGCTCCCACCTGCCGCGCGGCTTCTGGGACTTCTTCCTGGACGCGAACGACGCCGAGTGTCTGCGCTATCTCGAGGTGCTCGCGGGCAGCTCGCGCCCGCACCCGTTTCACTACTCCACCTTCCTCGTCGCCGAAGTCGACGGCCGCCCAGCCGCGGCGCTGTGCGGCTTCTTCGAGGAAGAGCACGGCTTTCGCGAGTTCGGCGGCGTCATGGCGGAGGTCGACGAGACACTGGGCCGGCCGCCCGAGGCGGCCCGGGTCGGCATGGCGCGCATGGCCGACTTCATGTCGGTGACTCCAGAGCATCCCCCGCGCGCCTGGATCGTCGAGAACGTCGCCACGCTGCCGGCGTTCCGCCGCCGCGGGCTGGTGAGTCAGCTGGTCGGCGCGATCCTCGAGCGCGGCGCCGCGCGCGGCGCGCCCCTCGCGGACATCGCCGTGTTCATCGGCAACGACCCCGCGCAGCTCGCCTACGAGAAGGCCGGCTTCCGCACCGTGAGCGAGAAGCGCAGCGCCGAGCTCGACCGCTCCTGGGGGTCGCCGGGTCTGCGGCTGATGCGGCGCGAGTACTAGGCCCGACCGCGACGGGCGAGCGCGACGGCAGCGAGTCCGAGCGCCAGGAGCGCGAACGGCGCCGGCTCCGGAGCGGTAACCTGCAGTGAGTCAAGCGAAATCGCCATGCCAGCCGGATGCTCGAAATTGGCACTCATCGCGTGTTCGTTCGTCCAGAGGGACAAGTCGAACGGAATCGCAGCGAGGGCTGTCGAGCTCAGCACCGAGTAATCACCCGTAAGGAGGAGGAACAGTTGCGTCGCTACGTCCCCATCGGCTGCGAGAGAGTCGATACCCACGCTGTCCATCTGGCTTGGATCCACCGCGTCGGTGACGTTCACCGAGAGGATCTCGTTGGACACGAAGTGGTAGTTGCCGACGTCGAGAGTGAAGGACGAAGGCGGCTGGGCCATGGCGTAGTAGCTATATCCCGGTGTACCCGAGCCATCCAGATCCGGAGAATCGGCGTCGATCGAAAAGCTTCCCGAGACCAGCGAGCCGACGCCGACCGAGTCGTCGAGCGCGACGGAGCGATAGTAGCTCTCGACGGTCCCGGTGAAGTCCACGGCGATCTGCGCCGCCCGGGCCGGAACGGCCAGCGCCCAGATCGACAGGAGTGCGAAAGTCGCCAGCGTCGGAATCACACTCGACCCTCGTAGAGTGTGTGGATCCTCTCACGGGACGAGCGCTACGGCAACACAGTCAGGCGACGTGTCGCACCGCCTCCGGCGCGTCGAAGTCGAGCGCGTGACCCGCGCCGGCGATGACCTGGATCTCCGTCCCGCCTCCGAGGCCCTGGGCGAAGCGCTTGGCGTAGCTCGCGGGCATGACGCGGTCTTCGGCGCCCCAGACGAGCTTCACTGGGCAGGTGACTCGGTGCAGGCGCTTCTTGAGGCCGAGCTCGCCCAGCGGCCAGAGCAGGCGCGAGGCGGACTCGGTGGCGCGCGCCTGGACGATCGCCCACTCGGTGGCGGCGTCGGGCGCGAGGCCGGCGGGCGCAGTGAGTCGCTCCTTCGCGTACTCGGCGGGCTTGGTCGACATCATCGGCGCGATCTCGGGCGCGCGGCGCGCCCAGGGGTCCATCGGGGGCTCGGCCTCGTCGTACAGGCCGAACGGCGCGATCAGCACCAGGCTCTTCAGCGACGCGCGCGAGAACGCGGCGACTTCGGCGGCCAGCATGCCGCCGATCGAGTGACCCACGAGGTCGCGCCCCTCCAGACCGGCGGCCTCCAGCAAGTCGAGCATGCAGATGACCCAGTCCGGGAGTGAGTCGAGCTGCTTGTGCAGGAGGCCCCCGCCCGGAAAGCCGGGCAGCTCCGCGAGCTTGTCGAGGAACGGCGTCCAGGCGAGGAGACCGCCGAGCCCCGCCAGGTAGCCGAGCGGCTCGCCCGTGCCCTTCTCCCAGATCCGGACCTGCTCGCCGCCGATGCGGACGGAGCTCTCCTTCACGCCCGCCGCGGTCATCGCACCACCACGGGGCGCGGGTTCGAGCGCTCCTCGCGGGGCAGCGGCTTCGGCCACCAGCGGTTCTCCCACTTGTCCTCGAACAGGCCCTTCAGCTGCGGCGCGACGCGCTTCGCGAACAGCTCCGTGTTGTAGAACGCGGTCTCCTTGTTCATGTTGCCGAACTGCAGGAGCATCATGAGCTGGCCGACGTTCATGTTCACGGCCACCTCGCGCAGCTTCTCGGCGACCTCGTCGGGGCTGCCGATGATCACGTAGCCCTTGTCGACGATCTCCTCGAACGGCGGCGGGCCGAACGCGACCGCGTCGGTCGCCTTGTTCGCGGCGGCGACGACCTGCGACGAGACACGCGCGCGGATCGTGGCCTCGCTCGAGTAACCCGCGGGGTTCGCATAGCGGGCGTCGACGTGCAGGCAGCGGTTGAAGAAGTACTCGGCCGGCTCGCGGGACAGCTCGAGCGCCTCCTTCTTAGTCTCCGCCACGCCGACGAACTGCAGGAAGCCGGCGCGGAACGGGTTGCGGTCCTTGCCGAGCCGGTCCATCTCGTTCCAGAAGCCCTCCATCGTGGCCTGGCCGAGCTTGTAGCCGAAGTAACTCAGATACGCGTAGACGTAGTCCATCTCCGCGCACCAGCGCCACGTCTCGACCGAGCCGCCGCCGGGGATCCACACGGGCGGGTGGGGCTTCTGCAGCGGGCGCGGCCACGGGTTCACGTAGCGCAGCTGGTTGAAGCGGCCGTTCCAGGCGAACGTGTCCGGCTCGGTCCAGGACTTGATCACCAGGTCGTGCGCCTCGAGATACTTCTCGCGCAGCTGACTCGGGTTCTGGCCGTAGGCGAAGCAGGTGTCCATGGGCGTGCCGACCGGGAAGCCGGCGACGAGCCGCCCGCCCGAAATGACGTCGAGCATCGCGAACTCTTCCGCGACCCGGGTCGGCGGGTTGTAGAGCGCGAGTGAGTTGCCCATCACCACGATCGCGGCGTCGCGCGTGCGGCGCGCCAGCGACGCCGCGATGATGTTCGGGGACGGCATCAGCCCGTAGGCGTTCTGGTGGTGCTCGTTCACGCACACGCCGTCGAAGCCGATCTCGGCGGCGAACTCGAGCTCGTCCATGAAGTCGTTGTACATCTCGTGCGCCTTCGCGGCGTCGAACAGACGCGAATCGATGTCGACCCACACCGACGGGTGTTTCTTGGTGAAGTCGTCGGGCAGGTCGGTGTACGGCATGAGATGGAACCACAGGAGCTTCATCGGTGTACCTCTCCGGGGACGGCAGTCCCCGCCAGGCTGTGAAGTGAGTCGCGGAGCAGGTTCCGCGCGCGCGGGAAGCCGAGGCGCTCGTCGAAGAACGCCGACGTGGACAGGCCGACGATCATGGCGTACGCGGCCTCGGCGGCGTCCTCCGCGGAGAGGCCGGGCGCGCTCCCGACCGCCGCGAAGGTGTGCGCGAGCCAGCCCTTCACCATGCGATCGAACTGCGCCTTCGTGGCGTGCAGGTCCTTGTCGTGCACGGCCAGGCCGAAGAACTCCAGGGTGATTCCGAGGTCGTTCTTGCCGAGCAGCTTCCCTCCGAAGAAGTAGTCGGCGACCTTCTCGAGGCGCTCTTCGCGCGGCACCTCGTCCAGCGCGGCGAGGCCGGTCATGATCTGCGCGGTCACGGCCTCGAAGCAGGAGTTCAGGATCTCCTCCTTGCCCCTGAAGTAGTAGAGCAAGTGACTCGGCGTCATGTGCGCGGCGCGCGCGACGTCTGCCAAGGTCGTCGCGGCGAAGCCGCGCGCCAGCATGCGCTCGCACAGCGCCATGACGATCTGCTCGCGGCGCGACTTCTGCGTGACTGGCTTCGAGGCGCTCACTTGCCCTTCCAGTTCGGCTTCCGCTTCTCCGCGAAGGCCTTCGGACCCTCGACGAAGTCGTGACTGCGCACCATCTCGCCGATCGCGGGATAGCGCGAGTTGTCGGTCGCCTCCTTCAGGTCGGCGACGGACAGGCTGCCCATCACCGTCTGCTTGCTCGCCCGGATGGACGCGGGAGAGCACTCGAGAATTTGCTCCGCCCACTGGCGGGTGCGCTTCATCAGCTCGTCGTGCGGCGCGACGTCGGTGACGAAGCCGAGCTCCTTCCCTTCCTGGGCGGACACGCGCCGGCCGGTGAGGATCATGCCCATCGCCTGCTTCAGCGGCACCATGCGCGGCAGGCGCTGCAAGCCGCCGGCGAGCGCCGCGAGCCCGACGCGCGGCTCCGGCAGCGCGAACAACGCCTTCTCCGCGGACGCGACGATCAAGTCACACGCGAGCGCGATCTCGAAGCCGCCGCCCATCGCCACGCCGTTCACCGCCGCGATCACGGGCTTCGTCATGCCGAAGCGCGAAGTGAGTCCCGCGAAGCCCTTCTCGGGCTGGCCGCGCATGTCGCCGCCGCTGGCCTGGTGCTTCAGATCGTTGCCGGCCGAGAACGCGCGGTCGCCGGCGCCGGTGATGATGCCGATCCAGAGCTCGGGGTCGGCTTCGAACTCGTCCCAGGCCGCGGACAGCTCGCGGTTGGCCGGCGGATGCAGCGCGTTCATCACGTCGGGGCGGTTCATCGTCACGGTGAAGACGTGCCCGTCGCGTTCGGTCTTGCAGAACTCGGGCATCCCTACCCTCCCGATTTGAAGGCCATTCTACATCCCCGGTCGGGTACGATGCGCGCGCCCCGCCGCGTCCGCGCGGCTGCCTCGGCTGCACATTGGCCTCGGCTGCACATAGGGAACGGAGATGCGATGAAGCTCGACGAGCTGTTTTCGGTGAAAGGGAAGGTCGCCCTCGTGACGGGCGGCACGCGCGGGATCGGATTCATGATCGCGCGCGGGTTCGTGGAGAACGGCGTGCGCACCTACATCTGCTCGCGCAAGAAGGACGCATGTGCGGAGGCCGAGCGCGAGCTGGCAGGGCGCGGCGAGTGCGTCGCGATCCCGGCCGATCTCGGCACCCTCGACGGCGCGGCCGTCGTGGTGCGCGAGCTCGAGAAGCGCGAGCAAGGCCTGCACATCCTGGTGAACAACGCGGGCGCGAACTGGGGCGCGGAGCTCGACCAATTCCCCGAGGCCGGCTGGGACAAGGTCATGGACCTGAACCTGAAGTCGATCTTCTTCCTGACCCGCGATCTCCTGCCGCTCATGCGCAAGGCCGCGACGCACGCGGACCCCGCGCGCGTGATCAACATCGGGTCGATCGACGGGCTGCACGTGCCGATTCTCGAGACCTACCCGTACTCGGCCGCGAAGGCCGGCCTGCACCACCTGACGCGCGTGCTCGCGCGCAAGCTCGCCCCCGAGAACATCAACGTGAACGCGATCGCGCCGGGGCCGTTCGAGAGCCAGATGATGAAGGCGACGCTCGATCGCTTCGGCGAGATGATCAAGAAGCAGAACCCCCGCGGCCGCATCGGCGAGCCCGAGGACATGGCGGGCACCGCGATCTATCTGGCCTCGCGCGCTTCCGCTTACGTGACCGGCTCCGTGCTACCCGTCGACGGCGGGAGCGTGACCACGATTTGACCGCGCTCGACGACGCGGGCCTGCCCGCGTGGCTCGAGGCGCGCGGGGTGTTGCGCGCGGCCGGCGCGCGCGTCGAGGCGGCGGGCGACGGCAACATCAACTGGGTGCGGCGAGTCATTGCCGCCGACGGCGCGCGCGTGATCGTGAAGCAGGCGCGGCCCGCGCTCGAGCGCTTCCCGGAGTATCGGGTCGATCCGGTGCGCATCGTGTTCGAGGCGCGCTACGGCGCGGTGTTGCGGCGCATGGTGCCGGGCCAGGCGCGCGTGCTGCCGAGGGTCGTCCTGTTCGACGAGCCGGAGCGCACGCTGGTGATGGAGGACGTGAGTCCCGCGGAGAGACTCGACGCGCTGCTCGACTCGGGGCGCGCCGAGCCCGCGACCTTGTTCGCGCTGGGCGAGTTTCTCGGCGCCGTGCACCGCGCGACGGCGAGCGAGGCGCCGCTGCTCGTGCGCGAGTTCGGGAACGACGAGATGCGCAGGCTCCACGGCGAGCACATCTTCACCCTGCCCTTCGAGCCCAACGAGTTCCCGATCGAGCCGCGGCTGCGCGCGCTGGCCGACGCGTCGCTCGCTGAGCCGCGCCTGCGCGCGGCGATCATCGGGCTGCGGGCGTCTTACTACGAGTCTCGCGAGTCATTGGTTCACGGCGACGTGCAGGCCGGGAACGTGCTGGTGCAGGCCCAGCGGCCGCGGCTCCTCGACGCGGAGATCGCGCACGTCGGCGATCCCGCGTTCGACCTCGGCCAGGCGTTCGCGCACGTGCACGTGCACCGCGTGCGCACGAGGGACGCGAACGCCTGCGAAGCCTGCGAGAGGGCCCTCGTCGACGGCTACGCGCCCGAGCGCCCGGTGCTCGCGCGCGCGCGCCGCTACGCGGGGGTGGAGATCGTGCGGCGCGCGATCGGCGCCGCGCGCCTGATCCTGCTGGGCACGACCGCGCGCGCGGAGCGCGCGCTCGAGCTCGGTACCGCCCTGCTCCTGGGCGAGTAATCTAGGGGCATGTCCCGAGACCTGCCCCCGACGGCGGCGCTGCGGGCGTTCTCGTGTGCCGCGCGCACGCTGAGCTTCAAGGACGCCTCGGCGGAGCTGCACCTCTCGCCGTCGGCGCTCTCGCGCCAGATCCAGGGGCTCGAGGAGCACCTGGGCGTGCGCCTGTTCCGCCGCCTGAACCCCGGCCTCGCGCTCACCGACGAGGGCCGCCGCTATCTCGCCGTCGTCGACGTCTCGCTCGAGAGACTCTTCGCCGCGCAGGCGGCGTTCGCCCCGAAGCTGCGCGCGCTGCGCGTCTCGGCGCTCGAGTCATTCAGCGCGAGCTGGCTCGTTCCGCACCTGCCCGACTTCGAGCGCGCGCATCCCGACGTGCAGCTCGAGATCGAGGCGACGCTGCGCTATGCGGACTTCGCGCGCGACGCCGTCGACGTCGCGATCCGCTTCGGCCGCGGTCCGTGGGAGGGCCTGCACTCCGAGCCGCTGGTCGAGCTCGACTTCTTCCCCGTGTGCAGCCCAGCGCTCGCCGCCGCCGCCGATCCGCCGCTGCGCGAGCCCGCGGACCTGGCGTGCCATACACAGATTCATGTCGAGCAGACTCCCGCCGCCTGGCAGGCCTGGCTGCGCGCCGCCGGCGTCGACGGGCTCCAGCCGCGGCGCGCGGTGACTTACGACCACGTCGCCATCGCGCTCGCCGCGGCCGAGTCGGGTCAGGGGGTCGCCCTCTCGACGCCGATCCTGTGCGAGGCCCGGCTGCGCGGCGGCCGATTGGTCCGGCCGTTCGAGAAGAGCGTGCGCTCCGCTGACACCTATCACTTCGTCTGCCGCCCCGAGGGCCTCGGCGATCGGCGCATCGCCGCGCTGCGCGACTGGCTCGTGACTGCCCTTGCAGCGGATGCAAGCGCGGATGAGAAATGAGCGTTTGCCGCAGCGCCGGCGCGATGCGAGCGTCCAGTCGTGCGACAGCTCACCTGTGTCGAGAAGGGCAAGCTCGAGTGGCGCGAGGTTCCGGAGCCGCGGCTCGCCGCTGACTGCGAGGCGCTGATCCGGCCGCTCGCGGTCGCGCGCTGCGACATCGATCGCTTCCTGGTCTCGGGCGCGTTTCCGATCAGCGCTCCGTTCGCGCTCGGGCACGAGAGCGTGGCCGTCGTGACCGCGCTGGGCGACGGCGTGCGCGGTCTCTCGCTGGGCCAGCGGGTCGTCGTCTCGTTCCAGGTGAGCTGCGGCGCGTGCGGGCGCTGCCGCGCGGGATTCAGCGCGCTGTGCGAGAAGCTGCCGGTGCTCTCCGACTACGGCATGCAGCCGCTCTCGGGGGTCGAGTACGGGGGCATGTTGTCCGACGCGGTGCGCGTGCCGTTCGCCGAGGCGATGCTGCAGCCGATCTCGGCCGGGCTCGAACCCGCCGCGCTCGCGAGCGTGTCCGACAACGTTCTCGACGGCTACCGAACGGTGGCCCCGCACCTCGCCGCGCGCCCGGGCAGCGAGCTCCTGGTGGTGAGTCACGGCACGCCGAGCATTCCGCTGTACGCGGTCCAGGCGGCGATCGCCCTGGGCTCGTCGGCCGTGCACTTCGCCAGCCCCGACCGCGAGTCACTCGCATTGGCCGAGAAGCTCGGCGCGCGGCCGATCGAGACCGACTTCAGCGCGAAGCCGCCGCGCACCTGGCCGATCGTCGTCGACGCGGGCGTGACCCCCGCCGGCCTCGGCTTCGCCCTGCGCGCCACCGAACCCGAAGGGGTGTATCAGAGCGCGAGCTTCTACCCGGGCCCGCCGATCCCGCTGCCGCTCGGCCGCATGTACACGCTCGGCATCCGCTGCTTCTTCGGCCGCTGTCACGCGGCGGCGCTGCTGCCCGAGGTCCTGCGGCTGATCGAAGCCGGGCGCCTGCGGCCCGAAGCGGTGACGACCCGCGTAGTCGACTGGGAAGACGCGCTGGACGCCTGGCCGGAGCCCGCGATCAAGCTGGTCGTGCGCCGGAGTCAGTAGCGTGGTCTAATTCGCCTCCCGATGGAGGCGAGCGAAGCGGTCGAAGCAGCCGAAACGCCGTCGCTCGACGCGTTCGAGAGCGGCGAGACCGCGTTCGCGCTCGAGGTGCGGCGCAGCCTGCGGCGCAACTACGTGGCGCACCTGTTCCACGGGCTGTTCGGCCAGACGGGCTTCCGGCTGGTCACTGCGCCGACGTTCATCCCCGAGTACGTGCACACGATCTCGGGGGGCTCGGCGATCTGGGTCGGGGTCGCCCGCTCGGCACAGTCACTCGGCCAGTGTCTCTCGCCGCTGTTCTCGGCGACGGTGATCGAGCACCGGCGCAAGGTGTTGCCGGTCGCCCTGCGCATCGGCAGCCTGGTGCGGCTGCAGGTGCTGGGCATGGCGCTCGCCGGCTTCTTTCTCGGCTCGGGTCAGAACCTGGCCGCGGTGTGCGTGTTCCTCGGGCTGTTCGGGTTCTTCATGGGTATGCAGGGAGTCACCTTCAACTTCCTGATGGCCAAGGTGATCCCGGTCGACGTGCGTGGCCGGCTCGCGGGCCTGCGCAACGCGCTCGCCGGCGTCACGTCGTCGAGCGTCGGGTATCTGTCGGGCGCGTACTTCGTGCAGCACGACACCCTCGGCAACGGCTACGCGACGACGTTCCTGGTGGCGTTCCTGTTGACCGAGATAGGGCTCTTGATGATGTGGTTCATACGCGAGCCCGAGTCACCCGGGGTGAGGGCGCGCACGGGAGTCACGACGCGGTTGCGCGATCTGCCGCCGCTGCTGCGCGAGGACCCGAACTTCGGCGTGTTCCTGTTCGCGTGCGTGCTCGGCAGCCTGGGCCGGATCGCGATGCCGTACTACGTCCTGTACGCCGGCGAGCGACTGCACATCGGCGGCAGCGAGCTCGGCGTGCTGACCGCGGCGTTCCTGCTCTCGTCCACGGTGCTGAACCTGTTCTGGGGCTCGGTCGCGGATCGCATGGGCTTCCGCGCGGTGTTTCTCGGCTCGCTCGGCGTCTGGATCGCGGGGACGCTCGCCCTGTTCAAGACAGACACCTTCCTCGGTGTCGTCGGCGTCTTCGTCGCGATCGGAACTGGCTCGGGCGGCTTCATGATGGGGCAGCAGAATCTGGTGCTCGAGTTCGGGCGGCGCGAGGACCTGCCGCTGCGCATCGGCGCCGCAAACTCCACCACCGAGGCGATGGGCGTGATCGCGCCGCTCGCGGGGGGAGTCATCGCCACTCGCTACTCCTTCGCGGCGCTCTTCGCGCTCGCGATCGCGTTCAAGCTCGCGGCGGCCGCGTTGATACAGCTGCGTCTCCGCGAGCCACGCGAGGCGTCTGCTCGACGCTAGACTCCCGCTCGTGTCCCCGCTGACCCGATCCGCCCGCTCGAGACCCGCGCGGGCCTCACTGGGCCTCGCCGCCGTTCTGTGTATGGCCTGGCTCAGCGCATCCGCGCGGGACACCCGTGCGGAGGAGGTGCCGCCACCGGCGCCCGCGCCCGCGGCGGTGGAGCCCGCCGAGGCCGCCTCCCTTCCGGCCACGATTCCCGCGCCGGAGATCGTGACTCGCGCGGAGGACGCCAAGGCGCTGGTGCGCCGCATCCTCGAGCAGGCCGACGCCGACGACGTGCCGCGCGACATCGCGGAACAGCTCCCGCGGACGGCGGAGAAGCTGCGGGAGCGCACGGCGCGCGCCAACGAGATGCTCGAGCTCTCGCCCACGTTCGACGCGGTGAGCGACCTCGACAACGAGTGGCGCGCGCGCGCGCAGCGACTCGCCGCCTGGCGCATCGCGCTGACCAAGAGCGCGCAGCGGGTCGAGACCAACCTCGCCTCGCTGGAGCGGGAACGGGAGCTCTGGGAGCGCACCCGCGCCATTCCCGAGTCCGCCGCGCTCCCGCCCGCAACGCTCGCGCGCGTGAACGAGACGATCGAAGCGCTCGCGCGCGCCGAGCAGAGGGAACGGCGCCGGCGCAGCTCGATCCTGACCTTGCAGAACCAGGTCGCCGAGGAAGAGCTCATCGTCGACGGCATGGTCGAGCGGGTTTCGAAGCAGCGCAGCGAGCTCGGCAAGCGCATGTTTCAGCGCGACGCGCCGCCGCTCTGGAGGACGCAGGCATACGCGCCGTCGGGTGACTCGGCGTTCGTGCCCGAGAAGCTGCGGGGCGCGGTCGAGCGCAAGCTCGATCTGCTCCAGGAGTTCGCGAGTCTCTCGGTCTGGCGCCTCGAGCTCGAGGCGCTGTTCTTCGCGGCGGTGCTCGGCGCGCTCTTGCTCGCGCGCCGGCGCGTGCTCGCGTCGCCGCAGGCGCAGGCCGACCCAGCGCTGGCGCTGCCCACGCGGATCTTCGATCGGCCGATCTCCGCGGCGCTCGTCGTGTCGATCGCGTGGACGACGTGGCTCCTGCCGCGCGCGCCCGGGATCTTGTCGGAGGCGGAGGCGCTGTTCGTACTCGTTCCCGTGATGCGCCTCCTGCCGACGGAGCTGTACGGCGAGCTGCGGCCGGGCTTGATCGGGCTGGCACTGCTCTTCGTCGCGGGCTCCGTGCGCGGAATCTTCTCCGTCGTGCCGACGGTGGAGCGCTTCCTGATCGTGCCCGAGACG
>WNFL01381689.1_pt2 | contig 14181 bp, 13 predicted proteins | sample 5400361 | NCBI WGS metagenome assembly WNFL01 (sample SAMN13153351, study PRJNA577476) | soil metagenome | isolation source: 40 cm soil on Douglas fir-dominated hillslope | place: USA:California | collected 2013-09-17
GGGGAATTGGGGAATTGGGGAATTGGGGAGTAGCAGTCGCCCCCAACTCAATTACCCAATTACAAGATTACCCAATTACCCGATTTTCAATCCTTCACGCAAGTCACCAGCGACCATATTCTCGGGACGTTGACCTTCTCGATCGACACGGGGCTCAAGTCGGCCTGTGCGAGGAACGCCGGCAGATCGAGATCCGATTTGAAGCCGACATGCACGGTGAAGGGCGAGAGGCCCCGTTCGATCCACGCGAGCGCCGGATTCGCGCTGCGGAAGTGATTGAGGACGATGATGCGGCCGCCTGACCGGCACACGCGGTACATCTCACGAACGACGGCGACAGGATCGGGGACGACGCTGATGAGATACGGCGCGTAGACGATGTCGAAGGTGCCGGTCGCGAACTTCAGATCGGCGGCGTCCATTTCGAGCAGGCGCACGTTGCGAATGCCTTTGCGCGCGATCCGCTCACGCGCCTTCTCGAGCATCGGGGCCGACAGGTCGATGCCGGTCACCTTGCAATCGCGCGGATACAGGCTCGCGTTGATGCCGGTGCCGACTCCCACCTCGAGCACCCGATCGCCCGGCGCGATGCCCATGCGCTGAATCGCCTGGACGCGGCCCGGGTGCAGCGTGGGACCAAAGAACAGGTCGTAGCCCCACGCGATGTTTTCGTAAACGCGGGCAACGAAGTCGTTTTCGACTGCGGTTACGGACAACGCGCGAGTGGCGGCGTCTGTCCCGAAGAACTCTTCGCTCTCGCGCGAAGACGGCGGATCAAAGAGGGCCATGTAGGCTCCGGGGACTATACATCAGGCGAACTGGGATTGGGTAATTGAGTGATTGGCGTCGCCACATCACGTGTCGATGCGCTCGCAGCGAAGGGTTTCCGAATGAATCAGCAGGTACGACTTGGTGACCATGTCGAGGCCGATCGATCGGATGCCGTGGCGCTGTGAATCGGTGAACTCGTGGTGGTGGCCGAAGAGATGGAGCCGCGGACGCATGGCGGCCAGCACATCGTTGATCACCGTCTTGCCGCTGTCGATGCGGTGTCCGGCGGGATAAAACGGGCGCGGAGCCTCGTGCGTCATGAAGACATCGATGCCCGACAGGGCCTTGCACGCCAGGACTTCTTCTTTGACGAAATGCCGGCGCTTGTCGTCGCGGCTCTTGCCGAGCTTGAGCGCGGGCGCGTTCGCCCGGCGGCCCTTCGACGCGGGCAGATTCGACGCCAGCGTCTGATACCAGCTCGGCGCGAACGTCCCCCCGAGCGCGGCCACACGCCACGGTCCGACACGATGCGGTCCCCCATTTCTGAGATAGTTCAGCGTCGGCGCCGGCGGATGGCCGGCGATGGCTGCGGCAACGACGTCGAAGTCTTCGTTGTTGCCCTTGATCCAGTAGAGCGGCGCCACCGGCGTGAAGTATTCGCCGAGATTCGACGCGACGTCGCCCACTTGCAGCCAGAATGGCACGTCGGAATGCCGCGTCATGATTTCCTGGACGGTGTCGAATTCGCCGTGGATGTCGCCCAGAGCGCCGATCAACATGCGATCGCGAGGGCTGGAGAGGCAGGGCGGGCAGGATCGGCAGGATGGGAAGAACAGCTCCTGCCCATCCAGCCTACGTGCGAGGCGTCGAAGCCGGAACGAGCAGGTCGGCCTTGTCCCACACGAAGTCGTCTTTGCTGTACACGGCCAGCTCGTAGTCCTTGCCCATGAAGATCGCGCCGACCGGGCACGCCTCTTCGCAGTAGCCACAGAAAATGCAGCGCGTCTTGTGGATCTGATAAACGGCCGCGTACCGTGGGCCGGCCTGGACCTGGCCGGTGTTCTCCGCCGCTTCGAGATAGATGGCGTCGGCCGGACAAGCCACCGAACACAACCCGCAGGCGACACACTTCTCGAGGTCGTTCTCGTCGCGCATCAGCACCTGTTTCCCGCGGTACTTTGGAAACATCGGCACTTTCTGTTCCGGGTAGTTGACGGTAACGGCTTTCCGGAAAATATGCTTGAAAGTGGTGGCAAAACCGACAATTAGCGGGCGAATCACAGCCATTGCCCTCAGTTTACTCGGCCGTTAAGATCAATGTAAATCAGATGCCGGTGCCGGCCGCGATCTCAACCGACCTGTCGACCCACCAGCTCCTGCTGACGACGCTGCTCGTCAAGCTGGCCGTGATGGCGGCATCCGCGACGATTCTGGTCCGCTTCAGGCGCTTCCGCCATTTTCTGATCTTCGAACACCGCCCGTCGCCCGACCGCCTCGCGTTCGCGTTGAGTCTCGGCATTCTGCTGTCGGCCGGCGTCGCGGCGCGCCTGATCCTGCATTACGACGCGGCCGATCTGACGCTCGAAGGCGCGTTTCTCGCCGGCTTGATCGACGGCCCGTACGCCGGCGTCATCGTCGGCGCGCTCGTCGGGGTGCCGCCGCTCTTCCACAACGAGTTCGCGGCGCCGCTGTTCGCGATCGGCTGCGGATTCGCCGGCGGCGGACTTCGAGAGATCTGCCCCAAGGACGTGCTCTGGCAGTTCTCGCCGTTTGTCTTCATCAGCCTCCCGCGGCGGGCGTGGCAGATGCTGCGGTCGCTGAAAGTCGACTGGCAGGTCGTGCTGCTGCTGGCGCCAATCGGACTCGAAGGCATTCGCCAATGGGTCGGCTGGCGATTCGGCCAGCAGCTGTTCGATCTGACGCCCTCGCCCTGGTCGCTGGCGTGGTTTGCGTTGATCGTCCTCTCGACGGTCGTCGCGGTGGCGACGCCGATCAAGATCTGGAACAACGCGCGGATCGAACATCGGCTGCAGGAACAGGAGAAACTGCTGCTCGCTGCGAAGCTCGAGGCACTCGCGAACCAGATCAACCCGCATTTCCTGTTCAACACGCTGGCCTCGATTTCCTCGCTGATCCGTACGCAGCCCGAAACCGCGCGGATGCTCGTCACGAAGCTGTCGGGCCTGTTGCGGCGGCTCCTGCGGAGCACGGATCACTTCGTCACACTCCGTGAAGAGCTCGAGGCGATCGACGAGTATCTGCACATCGAGCTCGTGCGGTTCGGGCCGCAGCTGAACGTCGACAAGCAGATTCATCCCGACACGCTCGACGTGATCGTGCCCAGCCTCATCCTGCAGCCGCTGGTGGAGAACTCGATCAAGCACGGGCTCTCGCCGAAGATTGGCGGAGGCCGCATCACGATCAAGAGCGCGCTTCGCGACGGCCACGCGGTTATCGAAGTCGTCGACGACGGCATGGGCATGACGGACGAGCGGCTCCAGCACGCGCTCGGCGGCGGAATCGGCCTGAGCAACGTGAACGAACGGCTGCGCACGATTTACGGCGCGCACTACGAGTTGAAGTTGAAGAGCGTCCCGGGCTCGGGCACGTCGGTCAGCATCGAAATTCCCGAGCTGGCCATTCCCGAGCGCGTCATCGCATGAACTCGGGGCTCGCGGCATGAATTCGGGGCTCGGGGCTCGGGGCTCGGGACTCGCATCCGGCGGCTCGGAGTTAACCGCGGTGCTCGTCGACGACGAGGAACCGGCGCGCGACGAGCTGGGGTTTCTGCTCGGGCAGGCCGGCGGCGTCACCGTGGTCGGCCAGGCCGTCAACGGCGTGGATGCGCTCACGACGATTTCCAGACTGCGGCCGGACGTGGTGTTTCTGGACGTGCAGATGCCCGGCCTGACGGGTTTCGAAGTGGCGCGCCGGATGATCGACGCTGAGTTGCCGTCGCACATCATCTTCGTGACCGCGTACGACCAGCACGCCATCGAGGCGTTCGAGGTGAACGCGGTCGACTACATCCTGAAACCGGTGGATCCCGTCCGGCTGGAGGTCGCGGTCCAGCGGGCGCGCCGGCTGATCGCGTTCGAACGCGCGCCGGACGTCGCGGGCTCCGGCGGCATCACGACAGCGCAGCTCGAGAAGATTGTCGACCTCGTCACGGAACGCAAGAGCCACCGTGACCGTCTGGCACTGAGGGTCGGCGAGCGCTTTCTCCTCGTCCAGGCCGAAGACATCGTCTACGCTTCGCTGGCAGACGATGTCATTACGGTGGTGGCCGGGCGGCACATCGGCGCATCCAACTACCGGACACTCGACGAATTGCAGGAGCGGCTCGATCCGGCCGTCTTCTGGCGTGTGCACCGCTCGCACCTCGTCAACATCAACAAGATCAAGGAGATTGTCCCTTGGTTCCACCGGAACTACATCCTGAGAATGAAAGACGAGAAGGCGACGGAGATCGCGGTCAGCCGAACGCAGACGCGCAGGCTCAGGGAGTACCTGAAGCTGTAGAACCGCGGCTGGCGTTCAGCGACGAGCCCGCGGCGCCGGTGACGCCGCCACCAGTCGAGCCGCTTGCCGCGGCGGCGGTTCAGCAGCCGCCGCACGCCGCGAGCCCCGGCACAATTCGTCTGACCGAAGTGAAAGAGGAGCTGATGGCGTGGGTGAAGACCCTGCTGTCGGCCGCTGTCTATGCCGTGCTGATCGTGACGTTCGGCTTCCAGGTTGCCCGCGTCGAAGGCCAGAGCATGGCGCCTACGCTCGAAGATCAGGATCGGCTGATCGTCAACAAGGCGATTTACCGCATCTTCGAACCGCGCCGCGGCGACATCGTCATGCTCTATTACCCGCTCAATCCGGACAAGTCATTCGTCAAACGCGTCATCGCGGAAGAAGGCGACATCGTCCGCATCATCGACGGCCGCGTGTACGTCAACGACATCCCGCTGCAGGACGACTACGTCAGATCCGATTATCGCAGCCACGACGACTGGGGTCCGCAGACGATCCCGGAAGGCTACGACTTCGTGATGGGCGACCACCGGAACAACAGCTCCGACAGCCGGCACTGGGGAATGGTCCCGAAGAAATACATCATCGGCAAAGTACAGGTCCGATGGTGGCCGGTGCCGACAGCGCGGGTCTTCTAGAGATTCGAGGGCGGAGGTCAGGGGTTAGGGACGTCGTGCGATCCTGATTTCGAACAGTTTCGGCCAGTACTTTCCCGTGACGAACAGGCGATCCCCCGCCGCGTCGTAAGCGATTCCGTTCGCTACGGTGTTGCCGTCGTTCTGACGCGGCAGCATGCCCCGCAGGTCGATCCACCCCGTGACGCGGCCGCTGGACGGGTCGATTCTGGCGATGTAGTCGGTCGTGTAGACGTTGGCGAAGATCTCGCCCTTGATCCATTCGAGCTCGTTCAGGTACTTGATCGGCGCGCCGCCATCGGTGACGGTGATGCGGCGCCGCTCCTTGAACGACGCCGGGTCGATGAAGCGCAACTCCGCCGTCCCGTCGCTCATGATCAGGCCGTCGGCATCATGCGTCAGCGCCCAGCCCTCGCCCTTGTAGTCGAATGATTTCTTCGACGCGAACGTCTTCGCGTCGTAGACGAACGCAATCTGCGAGTTCCACGTCAGCTCGAGCAGATCGTCCTTCCAGAACGTGATGCCCTCGCCGAAATAGTTGCGGCTGATGTTGCGGTTCTGCACCACCTCGCCGGTTTCAAGCTTCACTTTTCTGATTGAGGATCGGCCGTTGAGGCCCGTGCTCTCGTAGAGAAACCCGTCGCGGAACTCGAGGCCTTCGGTGAAGGCCTCGGCGTCATGAGGGTAGGAGTGAACGACGGTGTAGTTGTAGATCGGAGCACGCGATCCGACAGGTGGGATCGAGGGCATCTGGGTGGAGACGCGAACGAACAGGAAAGGCAGGACGGGCAGGACGGCAAGGACGGGCAGGAGAGGCAGGACGGGCAGGATGGGCAGGACGGTAAGAGATCTGATTTTTCCCATCCTGCCTATCCCGCCCGTCCAGCCTTTCCAGCCCTTCCTGCCTTCCCCGCCCGATAAGTGCCCGACCGTCCGCCACTCTTGTAAATAAGGCGGACGTCACCAATCACCATCGCCTTGTCCACCGCCTTCACCATGTCGTAGACCGTGAGAGCGGCGACAGCCACGGCCGTGAGCGCTTCCATTTCGACACCGGTTTGCGCGGTCGTGCGGACGCGCGATTCGATGTCGTAGCCGCGCGAGGTCGGCGTCAAGTCGACGTGAACGCTTGTCAGCGGCAACGGATGACAGAGCGGGATGAGCGCCGACGTCTGCTTCGCGGCCATGATGCCCGCCACGCGGGCCGCCTGCAGCGGATCGCCCTTCTTGATTTTTCCGCTCCTGACGATCCGCCGGGCCTCCGGCGACAGGCGAATCGATCCGCGCGCGATCGCCTCGCGCTCGGTCACGGGCTTCGCGCCGACATCCACCATGCGGACGCGTCCTCGCTCGTCGACGTGCGAGAGACGTTTCTTACTCACCTTCACCTCGAGGCTCTCCAGCGAAACGGTGAGATCGACGCTCTTCAGCTTTACATCCAGCGGCACGTCGAGCGCCCCCGGGGAGAAGTTCAGCACGGCCTTGATGCCCGCAGCGACGACGAGATCCACCACGGGCTGTGCGGCCGCGGCCGGAACCGCAATCACGGCAATGCTGATCCCGTCGCGCTTTGCGGTCTTCTTGAGATCGCGGATGTCGTGAATCGGCACGCCGTCGCGCGAGTGCTGTCCGACTTTCGAGCTCAGCGTGTCAAAGAGCGCGAAGATCTCGAACCCTTCCTGACGAAACCCCGGATAGTCGGCCAGGGCGAGCCCGAGGTTGCCGGCGCCGATGATCGCGACGCGCAGCTTGCGATCGAGGCCGAGAATCTGCCGCAGGTGCCGCTTGAGATCGCGGACGTAGTAGCCGACACCGCGAACGCCGAACTCGCCGAAGTACGCGAGGTCCTTCCGGATCTGTGCGGCGTTCAGATGGAACTGACTGGCGAGCGCCTGCGACGAGATGGCGCGGACGCCCGCGTCTTCGAGCGCGTTCAGGCAGCGCAGGTACACCGACAGTCGATTCGTGGTGAGCTCAGAGACCTGTTCTTTGTTCAGGCTTTTCACAAACTTCTCGGAATTGTAGCAAAAAGCCGCGTGCTAATATCCCGCGCATGGCAACCACCGCTCCGACGTCTCGCGGGTTTCAGCCGTACGTGCCAGCGTCGCAGTCGCCCGCCGAGTTCACCGTCAAGGCGGTCATCATCGGCGTCCTGTTCGGTCTGCTCTTCGGCGCCTCCACGGTTTATCTCGGGCTGCGCGCCGGCCTGACCGTCAGCGCGTCGATACCCATCGCGGTGCTCGCCATCTCGGTGCTGAAGCGGCTCGGCGGCTCGACGATCCTCGAAAACAACATCGTCCAGACCATCGGATCGGCCGGCGAATCGGTGGCAGGCGGTGTGGTGTTCACCATACCTGCCCTGATCTTCCTGCTGCCGGACGGACCGAGCTACTTCAACTACTACCAGATCGCGATGCTCGCGTTCGCGGGCGGCATTCTCGGCGTCCTGATGATGGTGCCGCTCAGACGCGCCCTCATCGTCAAAGAGCACGGCGTGCTGCCCTACCCGGAAGGGACGGCCTGCGCCGACGTGCTGATCGCCGGGGAGCGCGGCGGCAAGCTCGCCTCGATGGTGTTCAGCGGCGTCGGCGTTGGCGCCTTGTGGAAGGGCCTGTCGTGGGTGTTCAACGTCTTCCTGCAGGAGCTTGATTACTCGACGCCGCGCGGGAGCCAGTTTCCAAACGCGACGCTCAACGTGGACATCTCGCCCGAGTACATGGGCGTCGGCTACGTCATCGGCCCGCGCATCGCCAGCATCATGTTCGCCGGCGGCGTGCTGTCGTGGCTCGTGCTGCTGCCGCTGCTCTCGATTCTCGGCGAGTACATCAACGTGCCGTTTCCGCCGATCCATCCCAACTACGCCAATAACCCCGCGACCGGCATGCCGTTTCTCATCAGGGAAATGGCGGCCGGCCAGATGTGGAGCGCGTACATCCGGTACATCGGCGCGGGCGCCGTCCTGGCGGCCGGCCTCATCACACTCGGCCGCACCCTGCCTACGATCATCGCGTCGGCCCGTGAGGGCTTGAAGGACTTCGGCGCAGCCTCCGGCGCGCGCGCGCCGCTGCGCACGGAGCGCGACATCCCGACGTCGGTCGTGCTGGTCGGGTCGCTGCTGCTGGCGGTATTCCTCGCGGTCGCTCCGAAGATGCCTATGCAGGGGAATTTCCTGGCGGCGATTCTCGTCATCGTCTTCGGTTTCCTGTTCGTCACCGTGTCCTCACGCATCACAGGGCTCATCGGTACCTCGTCGAATCCCATTTCCGGGATGACGATCGCCACGCTGATCCTCACGTGCCTGCTGTTCGTCGCGCTGGGCTGGACCGGCAACGCCTACGGCCCGATTGCCATTTGCGTCGGCGCGGTCGTCTGCATCGCGGCCGCGAATGCCGGCGGAACGTCTCAAGATCTGAAGACCGGATATCTGGTCGGCGCAACGCCGTTCTATCAGCAGATCGGCCTCGTGATTGGCGTGGTGACCTCGGCAGCGGTCATCGGTTGGACGACGCTCTATCTGCATCAGGTGTTCGGCATCGGCTCGAAGGACATCGCCGCGCCGCAGGCGACGCTGATGGCGACAATCATCAAAGGACTGCTCAGCCAGAACCTGCCGTGGGGCCTGGTGCTGGTCGGCGTCTCAATCTCGGTCGTGCTCGAGCTCTGCGGCATCCGGTCGCTGTCATTCGCAGTCGGCTCCTATCTGCCGATTGCGACGACAGCACCGATCTTCGTTGGAGGGCTGGTGCGCGCGTACGTGGAACGAAGGACCGGGGCGCCACAGGAGTCGGATGTGAGCTCCGGCACGCTGTTCAGCTCAGGCCTCATCGCCGGCGGTTCATTGTGCGGGATTCTGTACGCCGTTCTTGTCGGCACAAAACGGATCGGAGGACCGCAGTCCATCGGCAACCTCCTGCCCTTTCTGCACGACGGCGTGAGCGGCTACATTGCGAGCGCTCTGTTGTTTATTGCGTTGGCTGCGTTGCTCGCCCGGCAGGCGCAGAAGAAGGTGATGTAGGGCGGGCCTTAAAAAGGCCCGCCGCGGCCCTTTCAGGGCCGCGCTACAAAATGAGAAAACTCGCGGTCGTCATAGCACTCGCCACCACATCCGTGTCGGCGCAACCGGCCACGCGCCGGCCGACGAATATCGCTGCGCTCGTCGCCCATCCGAGCTTCTATCACATGCGGCCGATCCTGATCGTCGGCACGGTGACGACGACCGACAAAGGCGTGCGCGTCTCGGACGACAACGGATCCCTTCGCGTGCTGTCCAAGGGGACCGCCGTGCCGGACGGCCTGGACGAAATCCGCGGCGAGTTCTGGGACATCGGGCGCATGAAGGCCGACGACCCCCAGCTCACCAGCTACGACCTTCAGCGCACGTTCGGCATCGATCCGAATGGCTCGTGGCCGCGGCCCGGTGAGGTGACGGCGATCATCGCCACCAACGTGAGCCAGGCGCAGCTGCCGGTCGCGCCGTCGATTCGCGCCATCGTGCTGCATCCCTCGCGCTACGTCGATCAGAAGGTCACCGTCACGGGACAATTCGGCGGCCGGAACCTGTTCGGCGACCTGCCGGATGCGCCCGGCAAGAGCCGGTACGATTTTGTGCTGCGCTCGGCCGACTCGGCCATCTGGATCAGCGGCGCGCAGCCGAAAGGCAAAGGATTCAACTTCTCGCTTGATTCCCGGCTCGACAGCGGACGCTGGCTGGAGATCACGGGCACGCTGAAAATGGGACGCGGGCTCGAGTGGCTCGAGGTCGCCGGAGACGGCATCCAGCTCGGCAAAGCTCCGTCGGAAGCGCCTCCTGCCGAGGCGGAACCCATCCGGGTGTCCGCGGCGCCGCAGCCGGAAGTCGTCTTCAGCGCGCCGACGCAGGACGAAACGGACGTGTCGATGAGCACGAGCGTCCGGATTCAGTTCTCACGCGACATCGATCGGAACACGCTCAAGGGGCACATCATCGCGCACTACCTGCAGTCGCAGACCGCCGAGCGCGGGGAACCTGACACACCGACCGCCGAGTTCACGACGCAGTACGTCGCCGCGACGCGTGTGCTGGAGTTGAAATTCACGAAGCCGCTCGAGCGATTCAGGACGATCAAAATCGAGCTGAGCGACGAGATCCAGGGGACCGACAAGCAGCCGCTGAAGCCGTGGACGCTCAGCTTTGACCTGGGCGGAGCGCAGTAACAGGCCGCGGACATCGTGGTACGCCTTCCGGAAGGCCCAGGATAGCTGCCGGACGCTCCTTGTACGTCTCCGGACACTCCTTGTACGCCTCTGGACGCTCCTTGTACATGTCCGGACGGTCCTTGTACATCTCCGGACGCTCCCTGCACATGGCCGGAAGCGCCTCGCACACATGCGGAACGGCCTGGACGCCTTCCGGAGTCACCTCGACATCTCGGCAAGCTCCCAGAACAAGATCGCAAGTGGTTTGGTCAGTTCTACGGGACCACCCGGAAGGCGGCCATCATGCGCGTGTCCCCGGCAACGACTTCAACCACGTAGTCCGCCGGCGCCAACGGCGCGAGTGAGAGTTCGGCCGTCGCCCAGCGCATGCCGTCGCCCTCGCTTCGTGTGGTCGCGGTCACGGGCACGGCCAACAGCTTGCCCGTGCGATCCAGGAGCCGGCCCGTGGCGGTGTCGGCCGTCGAGGGCAATTCCACGCGAATGCGATCGCTCCGCCGGAAGCGCAGATCGGCGGTGGGCACGTCTTTGTTGCCCGTCGATGGGCCACGCCGGATGAAGACCGCTCCCGACGACTGATTGACCGCCGGCAAGGAGACCGGGATCGACACGGTTTCGGATCCCGACGGACTCTGGCTGCGCACGCGAATGATGTAGTCGCCGGCCGCGACCGCCCGGTCGGGCACGATCGGGACGAGGGCGCTCGTGGATCCGGGCGCGATCCGGCCGCGCGCCGTCGTCACGCTGTCGCCCGCGGCCGTGGTCAGCACGACGTCGAGGTCGCTTCCGGGAATTCGATCGACGACTTCGCCAACCGTCCAGAAGGCCGCCACAGGCTGTCCGTTCGCGCCCGGACGCCAGCCGGCTGTGACGTGCACGCGCAGCGGCAGATCGCGGGCGAAGGTCACGACCTTCGATACGGCCGACGAAGCCGCGGCGGCGATCGCCTGTTCGCCGGTCACGGGCGCGGCAACTGCCGGGCTCGTCGTCGTCCGAGCCCTCGCGACATCGCCTTCCTTCAGCGCCTGATACCCACGTCGCGCCCGCACCGACACGCCCGGCCGCTTCACGCGCACATTGATTGAGTGGAATTTTCCGTCGAGCTTTCCGGTTGAGTAGTAGCCAAGCAGATAGTACGAGCTCAGGTCGTCGACGATGCGTTTGAGGCCGTTGGCGATGTTGTTGGTGGCGACGACTGCCGTGCCGTCGGTTCCCTCGGCAAGTCTGCGAAGGCTCTCCGAGCGATTCATCAGGCGGCGTCCCTCTTCCTGCAGCGGCAACGTCGGATTGGCTGCCTGTCCGACGCCGATACCAGCGGAAGGAAAAATGCCCTCGTCGAATACGGTAAGGCCGCGAGGATCGACCGGATAGAACGACGTATTGGAGCGGTTGGCTTCGTCCATGATCGTCCGCAGCCGCTGCTCGTGGTCGATGTGCGAGAGCGCTTCGCGATCGCGCTCACATTCGCGACGGTCCTTCGTGGTGCCGGCATCCTGGGGATCGTCCGGAGCCAGCCGGCCATTCCGCGGGTCGATCCCGAACACGGGCACCGGTGGCTTCGCGTTGTCCAGCGGGCGCGTCAGCGTATCAGTCGGCCGGTACAGCAGCCAGCCGTCGGTGATCGCGATCACGGCCTTCCGCTCCTCGCGTGCGTTGCGCAGGTAGCCCATCAGATCTTCGAGCGCATCGAACGTTTCCTGCTCACGGCGGCGAAGGATCATCTCCTGTGCGATCCCTCGATCGGAGGGCGGGCTTCCGTCCGCTTTCGTCACGGCCGGGTAGCAGAACGCGTACGTCTGCTCGACGGGATCCCTGAAGACCATCTCGTCTCGCCGGCCCCACCATTCCTTCCGGAGCAGGCTTTCGATCACCACCGTCTTTCGTCCGAACGTCACGTCGCGGCCTCTCATCGGCGGCGCCATGAGACCGACGTAGTCGTCCGGCCCGACGAGCCGGTTCAGGAAATTGATGAGCGTCTGCGAGATCTGCCGGGACGTGCCCAGCTCGACGTGCGCCGGATCGAGGAACAGGACGAAGACGCGCGCCCGGGGATCCAGAATCGCCCGGCGCGACTCCGCGACGGTATTCGGCTCGGGGCGCCCTTCGGCTGACCCCGCCGCGCGAATGAGGACGCGCTCGAACTGCTCGATCTTCTGGGGAGCCTTGTCTTCGAAGACCTCGAAGTCGGCGGCGGTCAAGTCGGGAACGGCGGCGCCGTCTCGCGTCGGAAAGACGTCGACGCGGACGTAGTTGGCTTCGGCCCGGAAGGTCGGCTGCGGCAGCTGATCTTGAGCGGCAGGGACGGCGAGAAGCGCGAGAGCACCCGCGAGCGCAATCGCGCCGGCGCGTCTTCGGTTCGCCATGGCGTGAGTCTACAACGGGCCGAGGGCGAGCAATGTGGAGATTTCGTGACGCACGCGCTCGATGAGCGCGTCACGCTGCTCGACCGTGACGTCGCGGGTTTCGACCGGCCGGCCGATGCGAATCGTCAGCGTGACGGGGCGGATGACGAAGCTGCCGCGCACCATGGCCGCCCGGCCGCCGGAAATCGCCACGGGCATGATCGGCGCGCCGGCTTTGATCGCCATCCGGAAGCCGCCCTTCTTGAACGGCAGCAGGTCGTCGGTCTTGCTGCGCGTCCCCTCGGGAAAGATCAGAAAGGAGTGCCCGGCACGCAGGGAGGCGGCGCCCATTTCAATGGATCGCATCGCCGATTCCTTGTTGTGGCGATCGATCGGGATGAAGCCCGCCATCCGAAACGCGCGCGCGAGCAGCGGAATCCGATCGATTTCCTGTTTGTAGAGGACATGCAATCGTGGGTGCACCGCTCGATACAGCACGGGCGGCTCGACGTTGCTCTGGTGGTTCGCGCAGAAAACCGCGGCGCGACCCGGCGGCAGGTTGTCTTTGCCGGCCACCTTGAACCGAATGCCGGCCAACGACAGACCAAGCTGGGCGCCGGCATGGCCGAAGATGTACAGCAGATCGGTCCAGCCGAACGTCATGGCCAGGATCATCCCGACCGGCGCCGCCACGAGCACGTAAAGCGAAACGGCAAGGTATGCGAGAAACGATCGGATCGCGGCGATGAGCACCGCGGCGATCATAAATGAAAACGCCCGCCACAGCTGCTGGCTGCGACGGGCGCTCTTTCGTAGGTACTGGGTACTAGGTACTGGGTACTCGGTGCTAGGAGGCGCGAGCTGCGCGACGCTGCGGCGCGGCTGTCGCCACCGCTCGAGGCGGAACGACTTTGGCCACCTTGGCGCGAGCCACCGTTCGAGCGCGGTTCAGGAAGCAGCGTTCCAGCGCGGCATCCACGCGCGACTCGATGTCGAGTGCGGTGAGGCGCATCACTTCGGAGACTTCCGAGATGATGAGGAACTTTGCGCGATCCAGCATCCGCTTCTCGCGGAACGAGAGGCTCTTGGACTTCGCCAGGAACGTGAGGTTCTTCAGCACGTCCGCGACGTCGTAGATCGAGCCGCTGCGCATCTTGTCCGAGTTGTCCTTGAAGCGGCCCTTCCAGTTCTGATGGTTGTCGATCTTCCCATCGCCGAGGAGGGTGAACAGGCGCTCGACTTCTTCGTCGCTGATCGCGCGACGCAGGCCGACGCCATCGACGTTGCTCAGCGGAACGAGGACGATCGTTTCGTTCGCGACGATGCGGAGGTGATAAAAGCCGCACGTCGTGCCGAGAATGGTTTTCTCTTCGATCCGTTCGACGATCCCAAGACCATGATTCGGGTAAATGACCTTGTCACCGACTTCAAACGTCACGGTTCCCCCTGTGTGGAGCGCTGTATGGCAGGCGCTATTGCGTCGCGGCGGTCTGCTAAATATAGCGTACTTGGGCGCTCAAAACAACGAGAAAGGCCTGAAAACAGAGGCTTTCCGCGCTTCGCGTCGGATGCCCGGAGTGTGTTTGTTCACGGCAGAGGCCGGCTAAGTGGCTTAGTCAGCCGAGTTTGAGGGATATACTACTTTTCCGCGCCCCACTCGACTCCACACCGCCGGAGTGGTGAAACTGGCAGACGCGCGGGACTCAAAATCCCGTGGG
>WNFL01053024.1_pt1 | contig 14180 bp, 6 predicted proteins | sample 5400361 | NCBI WGS metagenome assembly WNFL01 (sample SAMN13153351, study PRJNA577476) | soil metagenome | isolation source: 40 cm soil on Douglas fir-dominated hillslope | place: USA:California | collected 2013-09-17
CATATTCTGCCTTCATGATGCGAACCTGCGGAGGTCCCTTCGCCAGCATTACCTGGAGCAGGTTCGATGGGTCTCCTGCGCTCCCGCGCAAAACTCTCAGCCTTCGGCCCGCGTGTCGGACCCGGTCGGCTCCCCGTAACAAACCGCAAACTATGTCGGGCCTTGGCGACCGTCAAGGCCGCAGAGGACTATCCTGATTCTGCTTCACGTTGGATATCGGCTGTTGACGTCATTTGTATTGCCCCCTATCCAAGCCTCTGCTTCCATCCGAAAAATCTCCATGAATAAGCGCATAGCTTTCCCGTTGGGTCGAGCGTTGGCCCTGTTTGCTCTTATGCATCTTCTGCCGGCCTCTTCGGGCGCTGAGTCGAGCACCGTTAACACGAATGAAACGTTCTGGCTGATTCCTCACACGCATTGGGAAGGCGCTGTGTTCAAGACGCGCGAGGAATATCTGCAGATCGGTTTGCCAAACATTCTCACAGCCTTGCGCCTGCTCAAGGCGTATCCCAACTACCGATTCACCCTGGATCAGGTCGCCTATTTCAAACCATTTCTGGAACGCTACCCCGAGGAAGCCGCTGCCTTTCGCAAATTCGTCGCTGAAGGACGCCTGCAAATCGTTGGCGGGATGAATGTGATGCCGGACGACAATATGCCGAGCGGCGAATCGTTCGTTCGCCAGTTGCTCTACGCCAAGGGCTATTGCCGCGAAGCGCTGGGGGTGGATGTCAAAGTCGGCTGGCTGCTCGACACCTTCGGACATCACGCGCAGATGCCTCAGATTCTCAAGCTGGCGGGATTCAATTCGTTTTGGTTCTTCCGCGGTGTGGAAAACCGCAAAACCATGCCATCGGAATTTCTCTGGCAAGGTTTGGATGGCATCCGGATCCCGGCTTTCTGGCTCCCTTTCGCCTATGGCCATCTCTACGGGCCGCCCAGGGACATCGCGCGATTCACCGACTTCATGAAGAAGCGGTATGACGCCCTGGACCCATTCTCCCGGGGCGGCGACCGCGTGGGTCTCGCGGGAGTCGACGTCTCGGAGCCCGAATTGCACGTCGCGGCATTGGTCGAGCAGTTCAATCGGCAAACTGACAGGCCTTTCACGCTGCGCATCGGAGTACCAACCGATTTTGAGCAAACTGTCGCGAAACGCACTGACCTGCCGGTGATCGCTGGCGAGCGCAATCCGATTTTTCAGGGCATCTACAGCAGTCGAATCGAGTTGAAGCAGCGGATGCGCGAGATCGAGCGTCTCCTCACGACAGCCGAAAAACTTGGCGCGCTGGCCAATTTGCCAGGTCAGCCTGTCGACGACCAAATGACCTTGCGGGCCTGGGAGCCCTCGCTCTTTAACGTCACGCATGATCTCGCATCCGGCGTGATGACCGATGCGGTTTATGAAGATACGATCCGCAGTTACGACTTTTCCACCCGTCTGGCCAATGAGCTGATCGAAGCGCGAGCGAACAGATTATTCTCCCAAATCGACACTCGCGGAGATGGCGTGCCGATCGTCGTTTTTAACAGCCTGGGCTGGTCCCGTACCGACGTCGCGCAGGCAGACGTTGGGTTTGCCGACGGCAGCATCACCAACTTCAGCGTGGCTGGTCCCACTGGCAGACTTGTCCCGGCGCAGCTTCTGGAAGCAGAACGTTATCGCGACGGCGGATTCAAGCGTATCAAACTCGCGTTTATCGCACGCGATATCCCGCCCCTCGGTCATTGCGTGTATCACCTCCTGTCAAAGCGCTCAGAGCCAGCCAGCCAAATCGACACACCGGATAACACTCCGGCCAACTTGCTGGAAAATGAATTTTACGCCTTGCGCTTCGATCCGGCGGCGGGCGCTCTCACGAATCTCCTCGTAAAGTCCGGCGGCTGGGAGGCATTGGCCGGGCCGGCCAATGTTGTGGTGCGCGAAGTGGACAACGGCGACTTTTGGGAATTGTACAAGAACCTCGACGGCTTCCAAAATGTCATGATGACTCGCCCCTTGGGCGTGCCCCAGAGCGGCAAAACTCGGTTCAGCAACGAATTGGGAACAAATCAACCAACCGCGTCGTTACGGCGCGGTCCGGTGTTTTCCGAATACAACGTGAAACATCCGTTCGGTAACGGGAAATTCGCGACGACAGTGCGGCTCTATGCCGGTGTTCCTCGCATCGATTTCGAAACGAAAATCCTGAATAACGAGAAGTCTGTGCGCTACCGCCTGCTCGTTCCGACAGCAATCCGAAATGGCCGCGCCTTCCACGAAATTCCTTTCGGCGCGATTGAGCGGCCGACGTCCCAGGAATTTCCCGCTCAAAACTGGATCGACTGCAGCGACGGCCAACGCGGCGTCGCCTTGCTCAATCGGGGCCTGCCCGGCAACAACATTTCCGACGGCACTCTTATGCTGTCGTTGCTGCGTTCCACGCGCATCCAGGCCTACGGCATCGGTGGTGGTTTCGAGGGACAATCGAGCGACTCCGGTCTGGAACTCGGAAAGGAGCTGACCTTTCATTACGCTCTGGCGCCTCATCCGGGTGATTGGCGCTCCGCCGGCATCACTCGAGCCGGCCTAGAGTTCAATAATCCGCTGCTCGTCCAAAAGGTTGCGCCGCACACAGGCAACCGCGGCAAACGCTGGGGCCTGCTGGAAATCTCTCACCCTGACGTCGTTCTCTCGGCCTTCAAAGCAGGCAAAGCCGGCACAACCATCCTGCGCGTTTACGAGTCGATCGGACAGGAAACAGGCGGCATTGCGATCAGGTTTTTCGCCGACGTCAGCAGCGCCCGCGAAACAAACCTGATGGAAGATCCGGGCGCAAAATTGAAGATCTCCAAAAACACATTGCGTTTCACTCTACATCCATTCGAGATCAAGACTATCGAGCTCAAGCTTCGTTCCTCGCCAAAATAAAATTTTCCCGCTGCCGACGGGTCAAAGAAATGCCTCGGGAATTTGCGTTGACGGAAAGTTGGTCGACACCTAGTGTCCTGCGTTAATCCAATTTCACCATGGGAGGGTGTCTATTCATGCCAACTTGCCATCCAAAAATGCAGAGCCATTCCACACGCAGACACTCTTCGTGGTCGATCGCCGTCAGCCGGAGTTCCGTTAGGCGGTCGCTCTGGCTATTGATCCTCGCGGCCGTGACAGGGGTTTCGTTTGGGAAAGGCGGCGTGGTCCCGGGGCAGATGCAAATCAAGGGCGTCCTCTTCCCCGTTTATCTGGACTCGGATGGCCAGCCAGTTGCCATTTGTCGCGCGAAACACGTTTTCAGCGACTACCAGCGCAGAGGGTTTTTTCGCATGGGCGTTCTGCCGCTGCTGGTGATCGACGGGTTTGCCATCGAGTTGCGCGATGCGTCGCACTTGTCGCCTGCGCTCACCGTGGTGCCCACGCATGTAGTCTTCAAAGATTTTGTTCGACAGGCTATTGAAGCCCGCGATTTTTCCCTCTCCTCTACTTCCCGGGAACCGTTTCTGGTGCAGGCGCGATTGGCTCGCCTGGAAAACAGTGATCTGTGGCGTTTGCAGGAGGGCACGGTTCAACGATCGAACAGCGCACAGTTAACTTTTCAACGCGCTACGCTTAAGATTTCCGGTCCGCAGGCTGGCCAAATGACTTGCGAAACCACCAGCGGTGTCATCCACATCCGCCTTCTCTCGGAAGCTCAAGCTGTAACCGTTAAACCCTTACCGCCATGAAACTCGTCCTTATCTTCTGCACTGTCGCAATTACCGCCTGGACGTGCCTCGCGGCACCGGCAGATGATCTTATTGCACAAGGCCGTGCCTATCTGGCCGCGCGCGATTTAACGAATGCAAATGCGAGGTTCGCCAGTGCAGTAGCCGCCGACGGCAACCATTCCACAGCGAATGTTTTTCGCGCATCCACTCGGCTGCTGACGCTGGCCGATCAGGCTGCAGGCAAGGCATTGCTGGATCGCCTGGGAATGGGGCCGACAAATCGCAGCGTCTATGGTTGGACCGCGGACCTGGCGCACGACACCAACGGTATCGTGCAGGCCCCGGCCAACATGTCCGCCGCCGAACTTAGCGCGTTTTTGCGGACCAACATCCTCGTCGAGATCGCCGCGGCTGGGTCGAATCTGGCGGTCGTCACCGATCCAAACTTCGCACTGAGTCTCACCAGCAATGAAACGACCATGATTGATGTAACACTCGATTATGCGGACCTGTTGATGGTGCGTGCGGCTCTTCGTTTCGCCCAATACCTCGGTTACACGATCCATTCCTGGAATTTGGACATCCAATTCACGGCCCTCAGGGCGGTAATGCTGGATCAGAACTCCACCACCGAGACATTCCTCGCCCAGTATCCAAATCTGTTTACGTTTGCCACCACGAACGACCTTTTTGCGGCCCGGCAGGCTTTCAGCGACGGCGTGACCCTCTACATCGGAGCCTCGGACATTATCCGCAGTCGCACCAACGTCACGCGCCTGTTCAATTTTGATCCAGGCATGGCTGAGAAGGAGTCCGCGTTTCGAATCACTTTGGATGAGCTAAATCGTTCTTTGAACGGACCCGTTGTCCTTACGCCCAACACAAATCTCACCGTCAACTTCGCGCAACACTTCAACCCCACAAATCCTGTTCGCTCCTTCTTCCCAACATTTGCAGGCAACGCGATCATAGCCGGAACGTTTCCGGACGCCACGTTTGGCGGGCTGATTCAAGGCCTGCCCTCCTACGAATTCGAAACAGCCATCAGCCACCATAAACATCCGGAGGTTCACTTTGTTTCGCAATTCAAGACGCCCCGGCGGCTGCAAAACGGCAGCTTCGAAATTACGCTCGACGCTCTCGATGGCGCGTTTTTCGCCATAGAAGTGTCCTCAAACCTGCAAAGCTGGACCAATCTCACTGTTGGCGTGGTGAATCACGGAGTGCTCGGCTTCGTCGATCCCGCCGGGACGGGTTTGAATCATCGCTATTATCGGGCCCTGGACCTTTCTGATGTCACTAGCGTCAGCGGCGCGGTCTACGATCTGGTCACCGGCAATCCAATCGCCGGCGCGCTGGTTTCGCTCTCTTTTCCCTATTCTCTTACGCCGCCGGTCAGTGCTCTTTCGGATGCGGCAGGGAATTTCGTTCTCTACAGCACCCAGGCGCCGCGCTACGCATCGCTCCAGGTAGATGTCACGGCTGCTGGCTTTGCGCCGTTTCAGTTCAGCGGCTTCCCTTATCCATCCTCGCACCTTTCAGTTACCGCTTATCTCGGCCCGCCCGGCTACCATCCTCCAAACGACAATTTTGCGCAGCGCCTGCCGATCACCGGAGCGAATTCCACAGTGTCCGGATTCAATGTGGGCGCAAGCAGAGAAATCAACGAGCCCTACCACGCAGGAAGTTTTGCCGAGCATTCGGTATGGTGGACGTGGACTGCTCCGGCTAACGGTGCCATCAGCCTGGATACCGTGGGAAGTTCCTTCAACGGCGTGCTGGCAGTCTACGCGGGCAATTCCCTGCCCAGCCTGATCCCCATCGATAGCGACGGAGGAAGCAGCGGGAACGGCAGCAGCAGGGTCGAGTTCTTTGTGACAGCGGGAACCGTATACCAAATAGCCGTAGACAGCTCATATGACGGTCGCACTGGCCGGATCGTGCTAAACCTCCGGTCAATCCAACCGCGCCTGCCGCAGATCGTTTATCAGCCCAGGAATCAAACTGCCATCGAAGGCAACGACGCTTTTTTCAGCGTCACCGCCACCGGAACAGACCCTATCAGCTTCCAATGGCAGCACGATAATGTCGATCTCCCGGGCGCTGTGGGCTCGTACTTTAGCATATATCCGGTTCAACTGAGCGACGCTGGCGCGTACCGCGTGATTCTTGGTAACGCGGCGGGCAGCACTACCAGTTCTGTTGCGACGCTCACCATTACGCCGATTCCGAGGCCGCCGAACGATGCTTTTTCGAACCGCATCGCGATCACAGGTTCGAGCAACACGGTTACCGGCTTCAACGACAATGCTACGACCGAGTCGGGCGAGCCGTTTCCCTGGTCCAACTCCGCAGGCCAATCCGTCTGGTGGACCTGGACCGCGCCCGTAAGTGGCGCAGTGACCTTTGATACCTTTGGTAGTTCCTTCCCTACCGTGCTGGCGGCTTACACAGGCGACTCGCTGCCAGGTTTGGCCGTAGTTGCAGCCGATGAGGATCTTGACGGATACGGGTATGCCAGCCTCGACTTTTCTGCCACAGCCGGCGTTACCTACCAAGTCGCAGTTGACGGAGCGTACTTCGGCGCCTACGGGCAGATCACTCTTAATCTGCAGCCGACCGCTTCACGAGCGCCGCGCATATTAAGTCAACCCGCCTCGATCACGGCCATAGTCGGTGACGAGGTCTTTTTTGACGTTCTTGCCGTCGGAACCGATCCTTTGAGCTATCAATGGCGACGGAACGAGGCAAATTTGCCTGGCGCCAACGAGGAATTCTATGACATCAGCTCGGTACAAACGGGCGATGCGGGCAACTATACTGTTCTCGTCACCAACATCGCCGGGAGCGCGACCAGTCACGTCGCCATCTTAACCGTCATTGTGCCGCCCCCCAACGACGCCTTCGCCGGTCGTATCGCCGTCACTGGAGCCAACATCACCTTGACTGGCTCTAATGTGAACGCCAGCACCGAAGCGGGCGAACCGTATCACGCTTTCGAAATCGGTGGCAGCTCGGTTTGGTGGGCGTGGACCGCGCCCAGCAACGGCGTAGTTACATTGGATACCATTGGCAGTTCGTTCGATACGTTGTTGGCCGTCTACACGGGAAGCTCCGTTTCGAGTCTCAGTCCGGAAGCAAGCGATAACGACGCCGGTGGCAACGGTACCAGTAAGCTTACGTTTACCGCCCTGGGAGGCTTTGTCTACCAAATCGCTGTCGATGGCTATTATGGCGCCAGCGGCGACATTGTGTTGCATCTACGGCAGGCACCGCCGACCCCTTTGGATTTTTGGACCTCGCAGAATTCAACCACTGCGAATGATCTTGTGGCAACAGCCTTCGGGAACGGGCAATTTGTCGCGGTGGGAAATTCCGCCTACAACAACCGCTCTCTTTTCACCTCTCCCGACGGTTCGAATTGGATTCGTAGAACCTGGGCCAGCAGCGATCCTCAGCCGTATGTCGACTGTGTGGAGTATCTCAATGGCCTCTTCGTTGCCGTCGGATCTGGTTCCATGATACTCACGTCGCCTGACGCTACCAACTGGACCGAACGCGCACAGGGTAGCCAGCTCTACGGGGCAGCCTACGGAAACGGCCGATATCTCGCGGGAGGCAGCGGACCGGCCCCCGGCCGGGTGCTCTCATCGATCAACGGGACGAATTGGACCGAGCTCGCTGGCGACTCGCACATTTTTCGGTCCATTGCTTTCGGCGCCGGATTGTTCGCCGCCACGGCATACACCTACGTATCGCCGAATTACTTCTATTGGATCGTCACCTCACCAGACGGTACCAATTGGACCGTCCGCTATTCGCAAACCAATGGTTTTCTCGATAAAATGCGCTACCTGAACGGCCAATTCATTGCGGTGGGTGATACAATCCTTACATCGGCCAATGGCATCAACTGGACCACTCGCAGTTTCCCAACCAGCGGCCCAACCTCTCTCCAGGACGTTGCCTACGGCGACGGCGCCTACGTGGCGGTGGGCTACAATTATTCGGCGCCGCAGCCGATCCTCACCTCTACGGATGGCCTCAATTGGACCCCACGCAGCGCGGGAACAACTCAGTATTTGCTCGGCGTCTCCTATGGAAAGCGCCGGTTTGTCGCGGTCGGATTCAATGGCGTTATTTTCACCTCTGGCACTTTTCAGAACTAATTCAGAAACATCGGGACCGGTTTTACATACCTGTTCCCAGAGCTAATTAAAGCGAATCACTCCGTCCCAGGCGGCGGGCCGGACGGCCATTTTGCGCCTGCGGACGATTTCATCGATGTAGAATTCGGACGGCCCGTCGGGCGCGCAGCGAAGCTTCTCGACCTGGCGCATGAGACTTTCGGCCTCGTCCAGATTTCCGGCTGCGAAAGAGCCAACGCCTCGCTCGAACGCGGCCATCCATTGGACATCCCGCGAATCACCCGGCAGGAAGACTTCGTGCACTCTCGTCGGTTGAGTCATTCCTTTGACCTGAAATGAACCGAGGAATCGAACAGGGATCTCGCGACTCAATCCGTCCCGTGTGGATTGGCTAATCAGGATTTCCGTCCCGAGCACTTTGTTGAGGCCTTCGAGACGCGAAGCGAGGTTCACGGTCGTCCCGACGACGGTGTAATCGAAACGAAACGCCGAACCAAGGTTGCCGGCCAGCGCCAACCCGGTATTGATTCCAATTCGGGTGCGGAGTTTGTGTCCGGCTACGTCACTCTGGCCGGATGCAATGATTCGACGTGCCGCCAGCACGGCCCGCTCTGCATGTCTGGCATCGGCAATGGGCGCGCCCCATAAGGCCATGACTGAGTCACCGATGTATTTCGTGATAGTTCCGTCCTCGACCAGGATTTCGTGAGTGGCGCGTTCAAAGTACGAAGTCAATATTTTGGAAACCTCGGTCGGGGCGAGCGTCTCAGCCAAATTCGTGAAATTCTCCAGGTCAGTAAACATGACGCTCACTTGCACCTCCTGACCCCCGGGAGCGAGATCGAATTCGCTGTCGGCGATGCGGTCGGCCAGGTGCGGTGAGAGGTACGCCGAAAAGGCTCTTCGAAGCTGTCGTCGCCTCCGGGATTCGACACCATATTGCCAGCCCACCGACCAGACCAATGCCAGGGGCGTTTGCACTGCGGCTGCCACTGTCCATGACCACCAGAGGTGCTGATGTGTTTGCAGATAACAGGACGCGCCGCCGACGCTGGCCGCCGCCAGGATCGCCGCGAGAGAGGAAATCCACGGCCGCAGAAACAACAATCCAAGGCCGATCAGCCCTCCGTAAGCCACGACCAACCAGGCTTGTTTCGCAGTCGGCATCCGTTCCAGCCAGTCGCCTCGGACGAGGTTGAGGTAGGAAGTGGCCATCATTTCCACGCCGGGCGCGAAGAGTCTTTCTTCGGGATTGTCTTTGTCCCTGGCTCGGCCAAAACGGGTATAGGGCGTCGAGAACAGATCGCGCTCGCCCGTGATCGTAACGAGAGAGGGATGTCCTCCAATGAAGACGGCTTTGCCCCGGAAAAAATTGGTGGCTACTCCATCGGCTGCCAGCGCGTCCCGTAAAGTGACTTGGTCCAGAAATCCCGGGCCATAAAAATTTATCCACCGCTCAGCCGATCGGTCATGGGGACCGCGTGTCACCGCCGCGCCGGAAATTCGCGCTGCGACCCAAACGGCCGAACCCTGTTCAGGCACGCCCGCAAAGATCCGGCGTGCGCCGAAATCGAAGTCGAGCGGTTGAACTTTGAGCAACCCCCAACCGGCAGCCGCCTCTCGAAGCAGGGCATTGGGCCGCCTGATCTGTCGCACGGCGGCGCTCGGATGATCCCCCGCCTGCACTCGCGTATTCTGATAATCACCGCCGAGGATGACCGCGCCGTGCTCGCGGATGGCGGCCGCAAACTCAGGATCGGCGGGATGGTCCTTGAAGAAAAGCACATCGTAGAAAACAAGCTTCGCTCCCTGCTGCGTCAGCCGGCGCAGCAGGTCAACATGAAAGCGCCGATCCAATGTTCCGCCCGCGGGCTGAAGTGTTTCCATTGAACTTCTGTCGACGTAAATGATGGCGGCATCGGGCACGAGAATTCGACTGCGAAAGAGGTAGGGAAGATCGTAGCTCAAATGCGCGAGACCATCTCCCAGACGCGGGAATACGATTAACCCGAGGCCCGTCAAAACTGTCAGCAGCACCGCGCCCACTGAGCCTGCAATTCGTTGCCTGGCAAACTTCGACCACATCAGGTCTAGAGATTGATCTTTAGACGCGCGTAGAACAAGCGTTCGCGCGGCAACTCGGAGTAAGGATTCAGGGGGTTCAACCGGTAATCCTGGTCTGTGACGTTAAGGATGCCAATCGTCAATTCACCGCGGCGTCGCGGAAACAGGTAGCCCGCGTAAAGATTGATTTGCTGCAGGCTCTCGCCGCGCAGACCCGACGAATCACCGAGGTTGTGTTGGATGAACCACCATGATTCGGCCCGCGCAAACACGCCGCAAGGATGGATGTAGAGCCCGGACAAGCCGACCTGCTGCATCTCCGCGCGTCCGGAGGTGTGAGCAAATGCGTTGGCGCTCGATGGAATAGCGGGATAGTCATCATCCAATTTCGAGCGGGTGATCTTATACTGCGCTTCAAAAAACAGATCATTGGCCACGACCTGGTTCAGTGTCACCTTTATTGATTTTTCAGTGTAGTCCAGTTGTTCGGGCGTCGACGTCGGCTGGATTGGAGGTGGCGGAAACGTCAGGCTTGTATAACTGAATGCGCCGACGCTGCGCCGCAAATCCGACTGCAACCATTGCGCTTCAACCCCCAGATAGGTGCGGGTCGGAAATTTCAAATCAACCGCCGCGCCGCCCACGTCGTAAGCGGGCGCGGAGACGGAGCCAACCAGCGATTCTGAGATGACGGAGCGGAAGCTCTGCCCGAAACCGGCCAATTGCGTCGGCTCGAGCCGAACGCTCTCATCGTAACTGACGCCGCCGAGCGAGCGAAGATACGCCCCGCGAAAAGTCACTTCCGATCGCGGCCGCCAAATCAACGACACCTTCGGGGAAAGCCGATCCCGGGTACTATGGCCCGCACTGATCGGCGAGACGCGAAAATTGTCCGGATAGGTGACGCGGTCATACGAAATGCCAGCCGTCAGAAAAACCCGGTCGATCATCTCCCATGTATGATAGCCGTAGGCGGCGATTCTCTCGAATGGTTCGTCGGTCAAGGCTCCCGCAGGTGGCGAGTTGAAATAGGGTCCGAACACCGAGGCTGGATCCAGGGTCAATCGATCTTGCGTGTCAAAATGCCCCGTTTGATAGCGTGCGCCGAGGACGTCGGTGTGCCTTTCGCGTTGGATGATCTGATTCGCCTCGAACGAATAAATCTCAAACTCGCTCCGGTAATCGACATTCATCGGCAGCGAAAAAACGTTGGTGACACCAGCCGTCGTTGCGTCCAGGGCGAGCAAAGTCTGATCGCGTCCTTCGTCGCTGTAATGCTGGTCGTTGACGAGGCGGCCACCCAGAAGCAGCGTATGCACTCCGGGAGTCCACTCACGATGATATCCGGCCAGCACGATTGGCTCCTGTTTCTCGGTGAGTCTGAAATTCCGCCGAGCGGTCCCCGGGTCGTAATACTGAAAATTATCTCCGCTCTCGTAATCCTGGTATTTCGTCAGCAGGAAAAGCGAGTCTTGTTCCGTCAATTGCTCTTTGACGCGCGTATACCACTCGACTCGTGACAAGTCATTGTTCGGGCGCACTCCGCTTTTCCGATCGTAATCCAAATCCATTGCATAGCTCGTCTTGTCGAAGGTGCCGAACTGGGAGGCTTGCTGGCGGACTTCGCCCTCGCTGAAATATTCCGTCGAACTGGTGAATCCAAGGCGGTTTTTTTCCTCGAATGGGCGCGAGTATTCCTCCTGGGAAAGATGCTGCGACAACGAAGCTCCGCCCCCCTGTTGCAGCAGATTTGCCAGCAGCAATTCGTGAAACCAATCGCTCTCGTGGCGCAAATTGAACCGGGTTGGATCACGCAACGCATTGAAACTGCTCGCCAGATTGTAATGTGCGGAAGAGTTGCCGTAGTCGTAAGTGACCGCGGCGGCTGATTCACGCAGGCTCACCTCTGTCATCCCTGCGCTCTTGTAAATATTCGCGAGATTCGCATTGCGCACGGAGCGATCCTGATCGAGCAGCAGGCGCGAGCGGTAGACGGCTCGATTCTGATTTCGGTCGATCGATTCCTCCAGATCGTTGACCGCTTCCCCGATCCGGTTCTTCTGGTAGTCCAGCAGCGCCGAGTAAAGCCAGGGCGTCGGGTCGTTCGGGTCCTTTGCCCTGGCAAGCTCGAGCTCGGCCAGCGCTTTCGCATCCAATTCTTTTCGCAGAGCGCGGCTGCTCGCTTTGTCCGCCGCGTTCGCGTAGGCCTTGCCGAGATAGCTGCGGAGCAACCATCGGTTCGGTTCGAGAGCGGCGGCCATCTGCAGATCGGCGCGGCCTTCGTCTGCGCGCCTTTGACGAATCCGGGAGAGGCCACGGCCCAGCCAGCCATTTGCGAGGGTGTTATCGAGCCGCAGAGCTTCCTCGAACGAAGCCACCGCGCCGGAGAGATCGTCGCGGCCAAGGAGGAGGAATCCCTTGAGCGCATGCGCCTGTCCATTGCGTGGAGCAAGAGCCAGCGCACGTGTCAGGGCGGATTCGGCCGAGGCGAGTCTGCCAAAGCTGAACTCCAGTTCAGCCACCCGTTCCCAGCCGAACGCGAAGTTCGTCGAGCGCGCGACGGCCTCTCTGGCCGACCTCACCGCCTGCGACAGCAGGAACTGCGACTGGAAATAGTACGATTGTCCAAGAAGCTGACTGGCGTTGGCAGCCGGAGCAAACTGATTTGTTTGCAGTTTTACTGCTGCGACCATGCGGGCGAGAGCGGAAGTGAGAGGATGGTTGGCATCCACGGTTTGCAGGAGCGCTTCGTAATTAGTAGCGCGCCCGGCACAGAGCACGAGGCCGGCATAATAGATCCGTTCCGCAGGTGACGCAGCCACGCGGCCCGCCGGATAGTTCGCCAGCGCGGCCAGCAAATCGCCGCTTCGATATGCGGCCAGTGAAGCCCCCAGGGGCGCAACGCCATCCAACCCAAGCTCAGCCGGATCGAGCACGCCTGGATAGTAAAGACTCCATTGGATGATGTTGACGGTTTGCACGACCGCCGTTTTCCGTGGTGGCTGGCCCGGCTCGGCAATGCCCTGTTCGCCTGCGCCCAGGGATACTCCGCCAAGGGCATTGGTCAGACCGACTTTCCCGTCGATCATTGTGAGGACCGTGACATTGTTCGCATCAACGGAAAGGTGAAATTCAGTCCCTTCAATCGCTGCGGTTGCATTGGGCGTTTCGACTTCGATCTCGCGCGGGCGATTGCGATGAAGAAAGTAAAGCGCGCCCGATCTGAAATCGAGCCTGGCCTTGGCGCTCCCCTGTCGCGGGGGCAGGATTTCCAGCAAGCTGAGTTCGTTAACCCTCAGAACGGAGAAATCCTGGAGCTCAACACTCGCGCGGCTGAGTTCAAGAGTCCGTAGAAGGTCGTTGATAGCCAACCGTTGGCCGATGGGCGCTGAAGTCCAGTTGGTCGCCCGGCTGGTCGTGTATTGCACCATCCCCTGGCTTGTGACCAGTTTGGCCGCGGCGTCGTTCGTCGCCGCGTCGAGCGACAGCACGCCGGTCAGGACCCATGAGAGGACAACTATTGTGACGGTCCGCACGAGGTTTACTACGACGCAAAGGTCTTTCCATTACAGAATTGTGCATTTTGTGCATCACTCATGCGCTCTGGGCAACCGAGTCTGTGCAATCGGGCGTTTCTTTCAATCTGAAAAGCCTTCGTTTGGTGGAGATGCTTTGATGTTGTTTGCGCGGATCGAGTTCGGTGGAAGGTTGAAGGCGATGCCGTTAGCCTTGAGCACTGCGATTGAATAGGCAGGTCGCCAGCCAGTGCCAGGGCTGCAGAGGATTGCGGCCAATAAAAAACTTCGAAATTTTTCTGACATTATCCCGTAGTTTCTTCGACGGTGACCGCGCCTGTAGTTAATTGGATTGGGGATATCTCGTTTGCGAAGGAATTTAATTTGATGCCAGATTTGGACAGCTCTGATATTGTCGCGGCCTCCACCCGATCTTACCCGGGGTGTGAAGTTGTGACGTGCCAAATGCAAAAAGGAACCTCCAGAGCAGGAAGAGCCGTGTCGCCCGGCGCGTCCTCCCCGATCGGCTGGCGGTCACCCGGAATCATAAACAGAATAGTAATTCGATGAAGTATATCGTTGCTCTACGCGTGGTTCTCTGTTGTGCGACTATTCTCGTCTCAACCACATTAACTCGCGCGCAGTCAGGCGGTTTGGATCGCTCGTTTAATCCGAGCAGCGGCCCGGACAGCCTGGTGTATGCTGTCGCCGTGCAATCGGACGGCAAGGTTCTGATGGGCGGGTCGTTTACATCGGTCAACAGCAGCAA
>WNFL01319917.1_pt1 | contig 14179 bp, 12 predicted proteins | sample 5400361 | NCBI WGS metagenome assembly WNFL01 (sample SAMN13153351, study PRJNA577476) | soil metagenome | isolation source: 40 cm soil on Douglas fir-dominated hillslope | place: USA:California | collected 2013-09-17
TGAGCGCGGTTACGCCGGAGAGATGAAGTATTTGCACGATCCACGGCGCGCGGATGTGCGGACGGCGATGGGCGGCGTGCGCAGCGTAATTGTCTGCGCGGTGAATTACAACTCACCGGAAAAATATTCGACGGAAGTTGCGAGCAAACCTGCGGAAAGAGAAACGCCGCGGGGATGGATTTCGCGTTACGCGTGGGGCGCCGACTACCACCAAGTGTTGTGGGAGAAATTCAATGCGCTGGTTGCGGAAACGCGGAAGAGATTTCCAGAGCCGTTTGAGGCGCGGGCTTCGGCGGACACAGGTCCGGTGCAGGAGCGCGTGCTGGCGAAGCATGCGGGGCTGGGCTGGATCGGGAAAAATACGCTACTGCTGAATCAAAAAATGGGCTCGTGGCTTTTTCTGGGCACGATTTTGACGGACCTGGAACTTACGCCAACGGTAGAGAGGCAGGATTCGCTGCCCGCGGATTTGTGCGGGACGTGCACGCGGTGCATTGAGGCTTGTCCGACGGATGCGCTCGTGGATCCTTACGTGATGGATGCGCGGCGATGCATTGCGTATTTGACGATTGAATTGCGCGGGGCGATTCCTTCGGAGTTTCGCGAGGCGATGGGAAATCACGTGTTTGGGTGCGATATTTGTCAGGATGTCTGCCCGTGGAACCGGAAGTCGCCGCGAACGGAAGTAAAGGAGTTTCAGCCGCGTGGCGCAGACGCTGCAAGAAAATCCCTATACCAACCCGAGCTGGAATGGCTCATCAATCTGAGCGAAGAGGAATACCGCGAAGTTTTTCGGGGCAGCGCAATGAAACGCGCGAAGTGGCGGGGAATTTTGCGAAATGCGTGCAACGCGCTGGGCAATGCAGGTTTGCGGCGCGGCACGAAGTCCGGCGAAGAAATTGCGGCGACACTGACGAAGCTCGCCGCTTCTGACGATGAAGTTATTTCTGAATCTGCCCGATGGGCGCTTTCGCGCATCAAATAGGGGCGACATGGCTGACCGAGGCGCCGATGGGCACTGGTTCAGTTTGAATTTCGACCCCTTGTGTCACGATTCAGGAAATTCAAACTGAACCGGTAAGCGCCGACGCGTTTGGTTGGGCCGATTCCGCGGACGGCGCTATACTCCTTGGCGACCAAGCAAGTGGCCCGCCTGTTGGGAGCTTCGCATGAAACGAAGAGAGTTCGTGGCGGGCGGCAGCATCGCTGGCGCCGGCCTCTTGGGAGCAGCGATTCTGGCTCCCGGCGTTTTGCATGCGAGTGAAGGAAAGGATTTAGATTCAAATTTCAATTCGGAGGAAAAACAAAACCAGTGGCTTTTTCTGTTCCCCCCCTGACGTACCCATTCGACGCACTTGAACCCTACATTGACGCAAAGACGATGGAGATCCATCACGACAAACATCACGGCGCTTACGTAACGAACTTGAACAAGGCACTGGAAGGTCACGCCGATTTGCAGGCGAAATCGATTGACGACCTGCTGAAGGGGCTCGACTCGGTGCCGGAGAATATTCGGAATGCCGTGCGCAACAACGGCGGCGGGCACTGGAATCACACGCTGTTTTGGACGCTGATGAAGAAAGGCGGCGGGGGCGAGCCGAAAGGCGGCCTCGGCGCAGCGATTGCGTCCACGTTTGGATCGTTCAGCGCGTTTCAGGAAAAATTTGCAGCGGCGGGACTCGGACGATTTGGCTCCGGCTGGGCCTGGCTGCTGGTGAAGGACGGCAAGCTGGCGATCGATTCGACGCCGAATCAAGACACGCCGTTTATGCTCGGCGGTAAGGCGGTGCTCGGGCTGGACGTTTGGGAACATGCGTACTACTTGAAATATCAGAACGTGCGCGGGGACTATATCAAGGCGTGGTGGAACGTTGTGAATTGGGACAAAGCGGCGGAACTTTACGCTTCGGCGAAATAATTCGAACGACGCGAAGAATAAAAATGGCCCGGAGGAGTTTGCTCCGGGCCATTTTTGTTGGTTGAGGGAAGCGCTAAACAGTCATTTCCAAATTCGCAACGGGAAAGACGGACGGTTGGCGTTGCGATGCCGCGACGCCCCGCACGTGCGTCATTGCGGGACGAGTTTCCCGGGCGACGGGCGCAGCGGGTTTGGTCATAGCCCAATTTGCGAAGCGAGAGGCCTCGCGAACAAGTTCCATGCGGCCGCGAACGCGGAATTTGGAAAGGAGGGAAGAGACGTGGAATTTTACGGTGCGCTCGGAGAGGTTTAAATCGCCGGCGATTTCCTTCTTGGCAAACCCGCGCAAGATGCCGCGGAGAACTTCTTCTTCACGACGGGTGACTTTTACTTCGCTCTTCACCGACTGACCCGCTTCGAGAAGTTTCCGCGCTTTTTCGACCAGGCCGAGGGTGTGTCCCTGATCGGCTTCGACCATGACGAGGTAATCTTCGGGCGACTGACCGCGAACCATACAGTGCATGGCGAGCATGCAGGCGGCTTGCTCGAGCGGTAAAGTGCCATCCGACTCCGCAGTTATCTGGAAATGAGTGACGCCGGAAGTTTTTTCGTAAAAAAGAAAAGTGCGGTGAGTAGGAACGGGCTGCGCGGAAACAATGGACGGCAACGAATGCGATCTGCGGACGACTTTCACCTGGAATCCTCCCAATCCAGCCTCGACGTATGGCGAAGCGTGCGAACAAATTAAGCGACACGCGGCAGCGCAGGGAGCAGCACGCGAATCACGACACGTCTGATATTTGACAAACTAGCGCTGCGACCGAGGGCATGGTCGAAGCCAGGGTCCCCGGGAACGAGCGAGGCGCGAGAAGGAGGTTTACGCCTGTAACCGTTCCACCGAACTAGTACCGCGGTTGCACGTCAAATGCCAAAAATTGACTGGGCAAGTCATTCAAAATGGAACGGTTGCAGGAGGAATAGAAAGGGAATTGCCAGGTGGGCCGGTAGGAATTGCACGGCGGCGGAAAAAAATCCATGAAGGATGAATTTCTTACAAGGAGCTATTGGGGTGTGAGGACTCGCGTTTCGTTAGGCGAAATGAGTTCGTAGCGGATGCCGCGCCAGCGAATGCGGCGAGAAATGAGCGATGTGACGAAGTTGGCAAGATATAAAAACGGAAGGAAAACGCCGATGGTGATATAGATCCAGGACTGCGCGTTGATTTGCGCACGGTAGCCGGATAGGAGATCGGCGACGGCGATGACGCGAAGGGCGCTGCGAAGCGAGGCGAGGAGGAGCGGCAGAAAGGTGAGAGCGGCGAGATGCAGGGACGGGAGCGTGGCGACGACATCGGCGAGGGTGAGGATGAGGCCGAGGGCGAAGGTAAGGCAGAAAAGAAAATGAGTGGCAAAAGCGGTGGCCCACATTTTGTGAGCGTAAACGCGAGTGATGAGAATCTGGCGATTGGTGAACTCGAGGAGGCCTTCGAAAGAAGTGTTGACGAAGGAAACGACGAGACACTCCGGCAAAAATTGAATGGGTTTGCCGCGACGTTCGAGAGCGTTGGTCATGGAGTAGTCGTCGCTGACGGAGCGCTGCCATTCTTCGAGCACGCCGCATTGATCAAACTCCGATTTGCGAATGGCGGTGCCGCCGCCCCAGCAAAAATTATTGGATTTCTCGCCGAGCATCGTGACGATGGGAGCGTTCCACGCCGTAAGAAGCATTGTCGGAAAATTGGCGGCGGTCGGAATGAGCCAGCGCATGGTGGTCGTGGCGCCGTAGCGGACATCGTGGAGAGGCGAGACCATGCGGCGAAGCCAGGATTTTCCCGGACGGCCATCGGAATCGACGAACACCAACGCTTCGATATCTTTGGGCAGCTGAGTTACGGCGTGGATCAGGTTGTTGACCTTTTCGCCGCGGCCGTCGGGCCGGCCCGCGAACAGGACCGTGGCTTTGACGCGCGACTGGGCGGCGACGCGCTTGACGGTCGGCGCGGCGGAATCGGATTCCGACGCGAGGACAAAAAAGAGTTCGTAATTCTGATGATCGAATTCACAGAGGGCCATGAGATTTTGCTCGAGGCCAGGTTCGGAGCCGCGGCAGGGACAGATGACGGCGGTACGGGGCGCGTAAAAACCAGGGTCAACCATGGTGCGGCGCTTGGCGTAGGCGAGCCACATTACGCCCTGCACGGCCAAGTAGAGGCCAAGCAGAATTTGAAGGACGGCGAGAATCTCAAAAAGAATTTCCACGCAAGGCGAGCATAGCAAAGCAGGACGGCTCGCGCACCGAGCATGTAAACGGGTAGAATCGCAGGCGTTAACGCTTGAGAAACGAGTCAGGCGCTCGCAGCGCAAAGGAGAGCACATGCAAGGGCGAGTCGATTCATCGATGGTGACGACGGCGATGGAGTTGCCGGGCTACCGGATTGTGAAGAATTTCGGCGTAGTGCGGGGAATTATTGTGAGATCGCGGAGCGTGATCGGAAATCTGGGCGCGGCGTTGCAGACGATTGTGGGCGGCAACATTACGATCCTGACGGATCTGTGCGAAAGAACGCGGAGCGAAGCATACGAGCTCCTGCTGCTGCACGCGGCGGCGCATGGAGCGAATGGCGTAGTGGGATTCCGCTACGATGCGACGGAAGTGATGAACGGCGTGACGGAAGTGCTGGCGTACGGCACGGCGGTGCAAGTGGAGCCACTATCCCGATAGGCGGGGAGAATCTCCTGGGGCAAAGATTTAACACCCCTGCGGCCAGGTGCCATCACGTTTTTGGCTGAGGTGTTTTCGCAGGGCGCACCGGCTCGGAGGCCGAACGTTCGATGACGTGCGCAGCGAGGTCGTTAATTTCCGCCAGCGCGCGGGTGGCCGCCACGCGGGCGCGCTCCATGAATGACGAATCGAGTACAAACGCGCAGCGATCCACGAAGGGATGGTGCGCGGATTCGAACGGTTTGCGCGCGCGGCGCGGGCCGGAGTTGCGCGACAGCACGTCTTGATAAACCTGCAAATCGTTCTGGAAATCGAGTGCGTCGCCGGCGTTCCATTTTTTCTCGCGAGTTATTGCGAGCAGAAATTTGCGGCGGAAAAGGGACGCGTCTTTTCGGGCAAGGGGCGAGGGCTTCTTGCCCGTCACATTGCCCGTCACAGGACCAGCCGCGACCTGGTCCATGAGGCTGATGGCGGCGGCGAGCAGTGCTTCGCGTTGCAGTAGCGTTAATAAATCGCGGTAGAGCGGGGCGTGGACCTGCAATGCGTGGCGGCCGTTTTCAACGACGTAGGAATCCACGAAGCGTTGCACGACGCGTTCCTGCGAAAGAGCTTGTAGCAGGTCGGCGGCTAGGGTATTTGCGTCCGGTAGCGGACTTTTGGTCGCGCGAGGCATCGGTGCATTTTGATGGTAGCAGGATGAGCCAACGATTCGTTGTGCTGGAGTCTATTTGACGAACTGGGGCGATTGGCCGTTGGACCACGGGTCGTAGGTCAGGCAAAGATTGACGCGATGAGCGACGGGCGGGTGATCGTAAAAGAGAATTACGTTGATGGGATTAGGGTCTGGCTCGACGAAGACTTGTTCGCCGTACATTTGGTAGGAGGTGGCGCAGGACTGGCCGGGGTCAAGGACGAGACCGTGAGTGACTTCAAGCGAGTAGATGTCCGCTTGATTTTCCTGGTACCGGCTGAAGTTGGCGCCGATGACGTTGGCGATAAATCCAAAAAGGGCGACGACGAAGAGTAGCGCGGGTAGAGCGGCCCAATCATCGAGGCCGCGGAGGCTCCACCTGGCAGCGTTGCGAGAAAGTAGCGGACCGATTGCGCGATAGGTGGTGTAGAGCAACAGCAGGCTGAGAAGGGAGGCAAGCGCGAGTCCCTTTGGAATGTGGTTCAGGGCGTAGTGGCCCATTTCGTGGCCGAACATGAGAAGGATGCCGTCGGTTGTTTCCTTGGCGATGCTGGTGTCCCAGACGATGACGCGTTTGGTTGCACCGAAACCGTTGACGGAGGCGTTGGTGTAGATGGTTTTGTCGCTGGCGAGCATCCAGAACATTCTTTCGGGTGGGATGGGCATGCCGCCGCGAATGGTGATGCGTTCGAGCTGTGGAATGAGTTGCGGAGCCTTCGCGGAGAGCGGGGCGTACTGATTGAACATGGGATCGATGACAACGGGCTGGATGAAAAAGACGAAGAGGAAGATCACGTTCGAGACGATCCAAAAGTGGAACCACCAATGCTTGGAACTGCAGCGGATTACTGCTAGAAGAATGCGGGCGAGGATGATGCCGATGATTACCGTGAGGAGAAGGCCTTTGAGCCAGTCGCCAGTCCAGGCGCCCCAGGGCTGAACCGAAATGCCATAATGTTTGCGAAGGGATTCGTCAAAAAGGTCGAGAGGAAGTTGTAGGAAGCTGAAGGAAATTGCAACGAGAGGCGCGAAGATCAGCGATTGAAGGGTGACGCTGCGAGTGGCGCGCTCTGCTGCGTCGCGGAAGTTTGCAGACCATTTGGCGCGCAGGATGAGCCAGAGGGAGAAAAGGGAAAAGATGAAACTGAAAATGCGGAATGAGAAGCGAATGCGAGCGAGCGTTTTGGCTTTTTTGTAAAGCTCAGGTGAAAGAAAGTAGCCCGTGTATTTTTTTAAGGGAGGTACCGGCACTGTTTCGAGGGTAGAAGTGATTGCTGACGCCGATGGCTGAGTGGCTTTGGGAGGCGAAGGTTGCGGCGTCTCCGCGGCGCCAGTGGAAAAGGCGAACAGGGACAGTAGCGACCCAGCGAGCACGTGGACGCGCATCGAGCCTCCGTTGAGGTGAATGCAGGCGAGAATGGCGCGGAGTATAGCCGACAGACTGGATGAATGGGTAGCGGTGAGAAGCGCTGCGAGAGTAGTGCTAAAACCAGTCGGAGCGGTAGGCGATCCACCAAGCGGCCATCCCGCACGGAATTGTTGCCGCGACGGCCCACCAGAAGGGCAGAGCGAGGTCGGCCATGAGGCCGAGGGCTGTGAAGGACAGCCAAAAGACTTTGCGCTGCATGAAGCAAGTGTAGCCGAAAAGAATTGCGCGCGAGGTTGCGTGCGTTTTGCAGGCTCGCAGCCACTCGGCGAACAAAATGAAAGGCCGGAGCGGAGGCTCCGGCCTTTTCGAACTATCTTAAGCTTGCAGGGGAAAACCAATTCCTCAGGGGTTAGAGCCCATATTACCTAGGCACTGAATGCCGGAGCTAAAGTCCCGACCCCAAACTGCTGGCCGGCTTTAATGAATCGCGCGCGGCGAGTCCGGCCGCTTTTGTTTCGGCGCGGCTTGCGGAACGATCGGCGGAGCAACGCTCTCTTTTTCGAGAGCGTGCTCCAGCGCTTCGTCGAGCGTGTGGACGTACGTGATTTTTAGATCGCCCAGAAGGTCCGGCGGAAGATCGGCTGTGGCGTTCGGCTCATTGTCCGCGGGGAGGAGAACTTCCTTCACTCCGGCGCGTTTTGCGCCGAGTACTTTTTCCTTAATTCCGCCGACGGGGAGAACCACGCCGGAGAGCGTCATCTCGCCAGTCATCGCGAGGCGGTTGCGGACTCGACGTCCGGTGAGAAGGCTTACGAGCGCCGTGACCATCGCTGCGCCGGCGGACGGGCCGTCTTTCGGAACGGCCCCCGATGGCACGTGAATGTGAATATCGTGCTTGCGGAAGAAGTCCGGATCGATAGCATATTTTTCGGCGTTCGACCGAACCCACGTCAGGGCGGCGGTCATGGATTCCTGCATCACTTCGCCGAGATGACCCGTCGTCGTGAACTGTTTTCCACCGCGCATGCGGCTTGCTTCGATGAAGACGATGTCGCCGCCGACGGGCGTCCAGACGAGACCGACGGAAACACCGGGCTGCTTGACGCGCTCGTCGATTTCGCGCTCGGTGCGAAACTTCTGCACGCCGAGGAATTCGCGAACGATTTCCGGCGTGACGATCATCTTGTCCGTTGTGCCTTCGGCCATTCGCCGAGCCTGCTTGCGCGTGATGGTGCCGATTTCGCGTTCGAGATTGCGCACGCCGGCCTCGCGCGTGAAGCTGTGAATGATTTCCTGCAAGCCGGGATCGGTGAACTCGATATGCTCGCCCACCTTGAGACCGTGTTCGGTGGCCTGCTTGGGGATCAGGTATTTGTGCGCGATGTGAAGTTTCTCTTCTCCCGTGTAGCCGGGGAGTTCGATAATTTCCATGCGGTCGCGCAGCGGTTCCGGGATCGGATCCATCCAGTTCGCGGTGGCGATGAAGGTCACCTTCGACAGATCGAAGGACACGTCGAGATAGTGATCGCGGAACGTAGCGTTCTGTTCTGGATCGAGCACTTCCATTAACGCCGCCGAAGGATCGCCGCGGAAGTCGCGGCCAAGTTTGTCGACCTCGTCGAGCATCAGGACGGGGTCATTTGTCTCCGCGCGCTTGATGCCCTGGATGATTTGTCCGGGCAATGCGCCGATGTACGTCCGGCGATGGCCGCGAATTTCGGCTTCATCGTGCATACCGCCAAGCGCAATGCGGACGAATTTGCGGCCGAGGGCCCGAGCGATGGATTTGCCAAGCGAAGTCTTGCCCACGCCCGGAGGTCCGACAAAGCAGAGAATCGGGCCCTTCATTCCGGGCTGCAGTTTTTTCACAGCCAGATAATCGAGAATGCGCTCTTTCACTTTTTCGAGATCGTAGTGATCCTCATTCAGGATGTTTTGCGCCTTAGGAATGTCGATTTCCGCCGACCCGGAAGACTTGCTCCACGGCAAGGAAGTCATCCACTCAAGATATGTGCGCGAAACCATGTACTCTGCGGAAGCTGGCGTCATTTTTGCGAGGCGCTTCAATTCGCGGTCGCACTCTTTCTTTGCCTCCGCGGTCATTTGCGCTTCTTCGACTTTTTTGCGTAGCTCGTCGATTTCCTGCTGTGAATCGTCGACTTCACCCAACTCTTTCTGAATCGCTTTCATCTGCTCGCGCAGCAAGTATTCACGCTGATTCTGGCTCACTTGCTCTTGAACCTGTTCGTGAATTTTGGACCGCAATTCGAGAACTTCCAGTTCTTTGGAAAGTTCGCGGATCAGTGTTTCCAGACGCTTGCGAACATTGGAAGTCTCGAGAAGCTCCTGACGCACGAGGGTTGAAAGCGAAGGCAGATTGCCGGAAACAAAGTCAGTCAGACGGCCAGGGTCTTCGATATTGGAAGCCGCCGTTTGCAGGTCGTCAGACAGTTGCGGCGAGCGGCTTACAACGTCGCGAAACAGCTCCTGTGCGTTACGTTGCAGCGCCTCCAGTTCGTTGTCCTGTTCGCCTGCCACATCGGGCAGTGCTTCCACTTGCGCTTGGAGATACGGGCGGAGGCCGATCAGGTCCAAAACCTGAATACGCTGAATGCCCTCGAGAAAAATGACTACGTTGCCGTTCGGCATTTTCACGGTCTTATGCACTTTTGCGAACGTTCCCACTTTGTGCAGGTCGGCAGCCGCAGGATCCTCGACACGCGGATCCAGCTGGGCGATCACGCCCAAATACTTTTCTTCATCCGTCAGAGAGTTGACCAACGCCAGCGAGCTTTCGCGCCCAACGGTGAGCGGAAGGATCGCACCCGGAAACAGGACGGTGTCCCGAACGGGAAGGATGGGCAAAGTCTCTGGCACGAGATTGCGTTTATCAGCCATGGGGTCCTCAGTGCGGCCTAGAAGGAAAGAATCCAACGGGCCGTGAGACGTTAGATGCAGAGCGGACTAGAAGGGTACACAGCTATGCATCAGACTTACAGAAAATCTTAGTTAGCGACACTCATATTCTACCATGGGTTCCAAATGATCCGATACTCCAGATTTAACTATTGTAATTACAGCAATTTACACAGATCCCCGTTGGCGGCGCCACCGAGAGACTGCTTGCCTGCTGTGATCGGCTGCGCGACAAGAAACTTCATTTTCGGCTCCCGGTCTTAAGGGCGTTCGAGGCCAATTTTAGTGCTTCTTCGCGCGTCTGAATGGTTCCTTCGAGTTGCGCGTCTTCGACCGTGCGCAGCACCTCCTTGAATTCTGGACCTGGCGAAAAGCCCATATGAATCAAGTCGTCGCCGGTTAGGAGCTTGGACGGGCGCACCTCGTCAGGGGGAGTACGTTCGAGAAATTCACGGACGAATTCGTACGTATCTAGATGGCGGTGGCTTGAGAGGCAATCAAGTTGGTGAAGCGCCAGATGTTCGTCGAATTTAGCAATGCGAACGAAACGCTTTAGCGTGGCCGATCTCATCTGCTCGACATCTTTGAATTTCATGTGATTGGCGATTAAAGCCAGTATCTGTTCGGTTTCGTCGTTCGACATCTTCAATCGCCTGCAAATTTCTTCGGCCATGCGAACGCCCACGTCGACGTGACCGTCGAAGCGAATGCGATCGCCTGTATCCGCTGCGGAACGGAAGGTGGCTGGCTTACCCACGTCGTGGAGAAGGACTCCCCAAGCGAATGTCGGGCTACTGCCGGCCGGAATGCCATCCAGCATCATGCAAGTGTGCAGCCAGACGTCGCCTTCGGGGTGATATTGAGGCGGCTGTTCGACGCCTTTCATCGTGGCGATTTCCGGCAGGACGTTTTGCAACAACCAGGTTTGGTCCAGCAGACGAAAGGCGTTGCCCGCGGCGCCTTCCGTGAGCATTTTCGTCAGCTCATCGCGCACGCGTTCCGAAGAAACTTGCGAAATATCTTTCGCGTGCTTGCGGATAGCGCGAAACGTATCGGCTTCGATTTCGAACGAAAACCTCGCGGCGAAGCGGACGGCACGCAGGAGACGGAGCTTGTCCTCTTCGAACCGCTTGTCCGCGTCGCCAATCGTGCGGACGACTCCGGCATCCAGGTCGTCACGGCCGTCGACAAAATCGAGAATCTCATCCGTGTCGTGCCGCATCAGCAAACCGTTGATCGTGAAGTCGCGGCGTTGCACGTCTTCTTCGGCGGATTTTGTGTAGATCACGGCGTCGGGCCGACGTCCGTCCGAGTAGCCGACGTCGGAACGGAATGCCGCGACTTCGACCTTGAGTCCGTCGCGAGGTATCAGAATCACACCAAACTTTGCGCCGACCGCGACACTTTCGGGAAACAGCGCCATGACTCGATCCGGCGCAGCGTCGGTAGCGACGTCGTAGTCAGCCGGCTCGCGGCCGAGGAGCAAGTCGCGAACGCAGCCGCCGGCGAACATCGCCTGAAAGCCCGAGCGAATCAGCTGATCACAAATCGAATTGGCCAGTTCTCGCGATGTCACAAGCCGATTATGCACCGGGGGCCCGAAGAATGCGGAAAATTTCGGTTTGGCGCGAGACTACTGGCAGCGAAGAACGAGGCAGGTGATGTCGTCGAATTGGTGGGTGGCGCCGACGAAGGAGTCGACCTGGTGCATGAGAAATTGCATGGACTGGTGTGCAGTTTGTCCTTGCAGTGATTTCACGCAAGAGACGAGGCGGCGGTCGCCGAACTCTTCGCCAGCGTGATTGAAGGCGTCAACCATTCCGTCCGTGAACAGGAGCAGCAAATCGCCGGGAGCCAGTTCGACCGAACCTACTTCAAATTTGGAGTCCAGATCGATGCCCAGCGGCACGCCGCCGGTTTCCAGGCGAACGATACCGCCATCAGTGCGGTGAAGAATCGGGTTGTTGTGGCCAGCGTTTATGTATTCGAGGCGGCGAGTGGCCGGATCGTATTCGGCGAGGAGCGCGGTCGTAAAACGGCGGCCATCGAGGCTGTGGGCAGTAGCGTAGCGATTGAGGCGCGTGACCAGATCGGCGAGCGAAACGCCCTCGCCGGTGATGGTGCGAAGGCTCGCCTGAAACGTGGCCATGAGCAGCGCGGCGGGGATACTTTTTCCGGCGACGTCGGCAATGACGAGAAAGAGTTTTTCGTCTCCGGCCGCGTTTCCCAGCGGATAAAAGGCGTCGTAGTAATCGCCCGCGACGGAATTTTGCGGCCGCGTGGCGAAGGCGACGTCTGCGTTCGTTACCGTCGGAGGCTGCGATGGAACGAGCCACGACTGAATTTCACGCGCGATTTCGAGGTCGCGCTTCATGGTGACCTTGTCCGCGAGCTCGAGGGAAAGCAGGAACAGGAATATCAATGCGGCGAAGAGCTCAAATCTAACTTCGAGCCTGGACTGGTTGGCAAATTCAAACTTGAAGCCCGACGACACCAGCAAAACGAACGCGATGACGAGAAGCACGCGGCGTACGGCGCTCAATTTATACAGCATCGCTGTAAACATGGCGCGCGCGATGTGCAGCGGGCGGTGCCAACGCGGCAGCTTATCGATTTCGTCCCAGTCGACATCTTTGCGATAGAACCCGTAGCTCGCCCGCGCGTCGGCGGTGAATTGGGACCAGAGTTCGTCAATGCGGCGGCCCTCGCTCAGGCGGCCCCAAAGACTTTGTTCCTGCGCAGGACGCGGGGCGGACGCTGGATTTGAGGTCGATTCACGATGCGGCATGGCAAAAGTATAGGACATTCGAGAGGAAACGCGAGGGCGCGAAGGGAACTATTCTTCGCGTTTGAGCGAGCCGCCGAATTGAATTTTGCCAAATCCAAAACGGTCGCGAAGTTTGTCGGTAGCTGCAGTGAGCTTTTCGAGTTTCTCGCGAAGCGGCGCGTCCAGGAGATCGAGCTGTTCTCCGCCGTGAGTGAAATTGCTTAGAGCCGTGCCGAGCAGTCGAATTTTTCGTTTTTTGTTTCGATGTTCGTCAAAGAGCGACAGAAAGACGCGCTGAATGTCTGTGTCGAGATGCACCGGCTCGGGCATGGTGCGCGAGCGTGTGTAGGTGTCGAATCCCGCGTAGCGAATCGTGAGAGTGAGTGTGCGGGCGGCAAGGCCCGCTTCGCGAAGGCGCTTGCAAGTTTTTTGCGACAGATGACTGAGCATGGAATTTAGTGTGGACAGGTCGTCGGTATCTTCGCCGAAAGTGTGATTGTGCGAAATCGATTTTGGCTCGGCATCGACGATGAATTCGTAGGAATCGCCGCCGCGCGCTTTGCGATAGAGCGCCGTCCCCCACTGACCGAAAATCTTTTCGAGTTTTTCGGAGGAGTGCTCGGCGAGCTGCGCGACGATCTCAATGCCGAGCGCGCGGAGGGCGCGTTCGGTGACTTCGCCGATCCCCGGGATTTTGCGGACGGGAAGAGGCGCGAGAAACTTTGCTTCCTGGCCGGGTGCGACCCAGACGAGGCCGCGGGGTTTGGCTTGATCGCTTGCCACTTTCGCGGTGAGGCGAGTCGTGGCGAGGCCGCCGGAGCAGGGAAGCCCGGTCTCTCGCGTGATGGTGCGAAGCAATTTGTCCGTGGCGGCGAGCGGAGGACCGTGCATGCGCTCGGTGCCGGAAAAATCCAGGTATGCTTCGTCCACAGAAACCATTTCCACGACGGGCGAGAAACGCGCGAGGATCGAAGCGATGCGATCGCTCCACTCGGCGTATTTCGTATGGTGGGCGTCAAGAAAAACTGCGTGCGGGCACAACTTTCCGGCGGTGCGCAGCGGCATCGCGGAATGAATGCCGTATTTGCGTGCTTCGTAGCTTGCAGCGGAAACGACGCCGCGTTGGTCGGGACGGCCGCCGACGACAACGGGTTTGCCGCGCAGATCCGGGCGGTCGAGAAGCTCGACGGCGACGAAGAAGGCGTCCATGTCGACGTGGAGAATGTCCGCGACGGCAGACGTCGCGAGGTCATCCGCATTTGCATGGAGCGCTCGAAATCGAGCCAGGGGCGGCATGAGGTTAGCCTACGCCGGGAAAGTTGCGGCGACAACCTAAGTGCCCTCAGCGGAGATGACGCGGGGGATTCCGGCGAGGTCGTTGGTGACGCCGACGTTGGTCCAGAGAGGAGGTTCGAGAAGCGGCCGAACAGCGGGGAGGGAATTGTGGCCAAGTTCGAGGACGAGAAGGCCGCCGGATTTGACACGCAGCGCCGATTGCGCGATGAGGTCTGCGTAAAATTCGTAGCCCTCTTCGCCCCCGAACAGAGCGAGGGCGGGTTCGTGATCGCGGACTTCGCGAGCGAGGGAGGGTGCTTCGCGGCGGCCGATGTAGGGAGGGTTGGAAACGATAACGTCGAAACGTGTCGGCTCTTCCGGAGCGCGGAGGGTCGACTTGTTAGCCTCTGTAGGAATGACGTATCGAATGCCCAATGCCGAAAGCCGGTCGAAGAGATTCGATTCGACGAAATGGACGTGCGTGGACACGGAGTGTTCGTCGGCGTTGCGTCGGGCGAC
>WNFL01210201.1_pt1 | contig 14177 bp, 11 predicted proteins | sample 5400361 | NCBI WGS metagenome assembly WNFL01 (sample SAMN13153351, study PRJNA577476) | soil metagenome | isolation source: 40 cm soil on Douglas fir-dominated hillslope | place: USA:California | collected 2013-09-17
ACGTTCCCGAATCACATAGGGCCCGTGGCCTTTGGCTTCAAGTTCCGGCATGCCAAGTCGTCCGGTGAAATCAAATCCTTGCCCGTCGTCATCAATCATGAGCTTCCATCGCCCCTGAGCAGCGCGGAAACCAATCGAGACATTCCGCGCGCCACTATGTTTCCTGACATTCAGCAACGCCTCTTGAACAATCCGCACAAGTTCGCCAGCAACTGCAGGAGGCGGTGAAATTGGGTCGCCATGGGAAACAAATCGCACCGAAATGCCTGTGTCATGCTCAAACTCCGCAGTCAAATCCCCGACGTACTCGACAAAGCTTTTCGGGCCAAGATCGAAAGGCCGTCCCTGGTCAACAATTTCCCGCAGTTCCATTGCACTCCGTTGTACGAGGCGCTGAAGTTGATTGAGATCCCCAGAAAAATCGCTGGACAATACAGATATCCTGCTTTTCAAATTAGCTAAACGGTACTCCGCGGCAAAGAGGCACTGGATCGCGCCATCATGGATTTCCCTTGAGATGAGCGCACGTGCGCGCTGCGCCGCGCGGGCGGAACTCTCCCATCGTTCTGCAGCAGCCATTTGGGTGAGTTGCCAGAGGAGGCCGGTGGCAAACACAATTAAGCCCGCAAAAGAAACATAGGCGGCGCCCGGTCGAACTGCGTCCTGGGAAGAATTGACGGCTGGCGTCATCGACATGGTCAGGAGCAATCCACCACACAAGAGGACCGCAAACGCTCCAGCTGTCCAGATCAAGTGGATCGGACCCCAACGTTGCACCGAGGCGACCAGCACAAACAACAACAGCAATGCGAGAACGGCCTCGGATGCGTGCACTAGCAGTGCCACAAGCACGACTGCGAAGACGTCCATGCAATGAAGGATGAGCCGGGTACTCTCCGGCCACTTTCGATGCTTTCTAAGCAGAAAAATGATCAGCAAGCTATAGAGGGTGAATGCGACCGCGCCAATCAAGGCCCGATTTCGCAGCAAATCTCAGGCGAGCCGAGTTCCAAGAGGTCTAAAATCAGAACACCGGCAGCAGTCCAGAGACGTCCAAAACCGACTGACCGCTCGGGACTAGGCCCGCAACTCGGGTTACACTGGTGCCGTATGCCGGTGGATCGAGGGCTGGGTGCCAGATCCATGCGCACTTCCTATTATGGTTATGGCGGCGAACTAGAAAAGCTAAGCCGCAACTTGGGTAATCTCAACCAAAAGCGATTGAGAAAATACAAGCTGTAGCGCTCTCATAGAACGCACGTCTCCAAACGTAAGTTTGAATCTTTAAAACAGGGCCCCAGGACGTAGGCCCCGCCGTGCCCTCTCCACCTGGAGAAGTACACGCCCTAAGGCATCTATGTACTTCATATCAAAGGCGAAGTCAACTATTAAAGTTGAATGCAATGGATTCTAATTTGTGGGATTTGGGACTTGGCTTGGGCCATTCTTGATACATTCTCTTAGAGATAAGTTACCGTCTAATTACATCCAATAATTGTTCATCCCCCAATTCAGTTTCGTGTCTGTTTCAGAGTGACGCATTGGCGTCGAGCTGATGTTCCTTTTATCGGGAGCGACACGATGAACGGATAGCACCATAGTGCCCCCCGTGGGCCACCCCACCTTCGTGCAATTGACGAAATACAAAATCGCTTTAGGATTCGTGCTCAGTTGGCCTGAAAGATCTTCATTAAGGCAGGCTAAATGTTGCGAGCGATGACTACAAATTGAACTCTATCCGCTCCAAGTTACTGACGCATGAATGAAAAGTGAATTTTCATGAACGGGCGGATTGAATCGAGGCGATCGCAACGCTTCCCGATCAAGATTCCGCTTCGCTATCGAGTATTTGGCGAAGGCGAGTGGCGGCGCGGGAACATTGTGAACATCAGCTCATCCGGGGTGTTTTTTCGATGCCACCTGTCGCCGGATCGCGGGACACGAGTGGAGATGAATTTCGTTTTGCTGAGTCCCCGGGCTAAGGAGTCGGGTCTCGAAGTGACGTGCAAGGGTGAGGTCGTGCGACTGGAAGGTTCGCCGAGCACAGAATCCCAGGCCGCACTTGCCGTGAAGATTAGCGACTATCGGCTGCTCCCTCTCTCTGCAGGCCGGGCGGATCTCGGTGATCCGTTTGGCCAATCCGAGGCCGAGGAATGATGAAGTACCGGCTGTGAACGATCGGCGAAAACACAGGAAACGCCGCTCATGAGTTTTGGCGTTAGTGAAGCGAAGATTTTTTAGAGAACGTTAATTGTAAGTCACAGGACGGAGGTGTATTCGAATGACTCCATCGGATTCGCCGCAAGAGCAATGCGGACGGGCGAACTGGTACGCCCTCTACACCCGTCATCAGCATGAGAAAACTGTCGCCGAAAGCTTATCAAACAATGGGATTGAAGTTTTTCTACCAACGTATAGCGCTGTCCGCCAGTGGAAGGATCGAAAAAAACTTCTCTTGTTGCCGCTCTTTCCCAGCTATGTGTTTCTACACGGAGAGCTTCACCGGCGTGTAAAAGTCCTGTCCACGCCTGGCGTTTATTCAATCGTGAGTATTGGTAGCCAGCCGGCGGCAATTCAAGAGACCGAAATTGAAGCGATACGCAAGGCTGTAACAAGCAACCTCCGGGTCGAGCCTCATCCGTTTCTTCGATGTGGCGACCGAGTCCGGGTCAAGGCCGGTCCGCTCGTCGGCATCGAGGGCATTCTCATCCGAAAGAAGGGTTCCTTCCGGCTGATTCTATCCGCTGAATTACTGCAGAAGTCCATCGCGGTCGAGGTCGATGCATTCAGTGTTGAGCCCCTCCCGCATCGGACTGCTGCCGGGCTCTCGTCGTCTTCCCGGCAACTGCCGGCGGCTCTTTATGAATTCGGAGACCGAGCCGCGTCATTCGAGACTGCTGAAGGTTGAGGAGCGCGCTTGCGATGACGTATAAAATATTGCGACTTTGTGCGACGGCATTTCTAATGGCTGCGAGCCTTTGTCCGGCTGCAGCCCAAAAGACGTCAGCTGTCACGACCGCTCAGACATCTCAAATGGTTCCGCCAGATGACTCGCTGGATAGCACTTCAGCAACTCGACCAACATTCGCGCAGCGATATCCGCGCTATCTGCTGCGGCCCAGTGATGTAATTCAACTCGCCTTTCCCATAACTCCCGAATTTGACCAGACGATCTCCGTCCAACCCGACGGCTTTATCAGTTTGCGTGGAGTGGGAGATTTGCACATCGCAGGAAAATCGCTTCCGGAATTGTCGGAGGCGCTGCACAAACTTTATGGAAATTTTCTGAACGATCCGATCATCAACATTGAGATGAAGGACTTCGAAAAACCCTACTTTACGGCCGGCGGCGAATTCGGCAAGCCTGGAAAGTACGAACTTCGGGGAGATACGACGGTTGCGGAGGCCGTTGCGATCGCGGGCGGATTTACCGAAAAAGCAAAGCACTCCGAAGTCTTGGTCTTTCGACGTGTCCCAGGCGGGTGGGAGGCCGCAAAACGGCTGGACGTCAAACAAATGATGGTCAAGGGAGACCTTGGCGAGGATGTTCACCTCCGGCCCGGTGATTTGATCTACGTGCCGAAGAACAAATTGTCCAAGATCAAGGACTTCATTCCCGTTCCTGGAATGGGATTTGGAATTCCATAGCCACGCGCTCAGAAGGGAAGGAGATTCACCATGGAAGAGATACTCATCCGCAAAAGAAGTACCCGGCCACCGCTGACTCAGTTGCGCGATGTGGTTGCTATCGGCCTGCGGCATCGCCGCTTGGTAGCTATTTCTTTTCTTGGCTTGATGGCTGGTGTACTACTCTCCCTTTTCTTGCTGCCGCCGCGGTACAAGGCAACCACCAAGATTCTCGTGAAGCGTGAGCGCGCCGATTTCGTCGTGACCGCCGATCGCTCGGACACGCAGCAACAGGCCCCCACGGCCGTCTCCGAGACGGAACTGAATTCGGAAATTGAGTTGATGAAGAGTCAGGATCTGCTTGAGAAGGTCGTCACGGCCTGTGGACTGCAGAACCTATCTAGCCGTTCCGGCTGGATCGCCTGGCTTCATATCTCGAGTGGAGCGGAAGATTCCCACAAGGTCCTTGGCGCCGCAGTGCGCAACCTGGAAAAATCGATGGACCTGGGGCTCCTGCCCAAGACTAGCCTTATTTCGATCAGCTACGAGGATTCCGATCCCCAGCGTGCTGCCCATGTGCTCAACACATTTGTCAATTCCTACATGGAGAAGCATCTGGCCGTGCATCGCCCGGCCGGAACCTTGGCATTCTTTCGGGAACAAACCAAGCAGTATGGGGAAGGCCTGAAGGCTGCCGAATCCCGACTGGGCGAATTCAGCCAGACGCAGGGAACGGTTTCGCCAGCCCAACAGAAGATCTCTACGTTACAGAAACTTTCCGAATTTCAGGCGAATTTGAAGGAAGCACAAGCGGCAGTCGCAGAAACCGAACAGCGGATTCACACCCTCCAAAACCAGGCGTCGACCGTGCCGAGCCGCCTGACCACTCAGGTGCGAACAGCAGACAATCCTCAACTCATGCAACAAATGAAATCAACACTCCTGAATTTGCAACTGAAGCGCACGGAACTGCTGCAGAAATTCGATCCGTCCTATCGCCTGGTGCAAGAAGTCGACACGGAAATCAAGCAAACACAAGCGGCCATTGAATCTGCGGAAAAGTCCAAGGTCCTGGACGAAACGACCGACAGCAATCCCACCTATCAGTGGGTGGACTCGGAGCTGGCAAAAGCGCAATCACAGCTATCTGCGGAACGAGCGCGCGCCGAGGCTTTATCGAGCAGCGTGCAAGCGTATGAAATGCAGGCCAACAAACTGGACCATGAGGAACTTATACAAGAAGGTCTTTTGAGGGATAAGAGCACAGAGGAAGCGAACTACTTGCTCTATATGCGGAAGCAGGAAGAGGCGCGGATTTCCGACGCGTTAGACGAAAGCCGGATCATCAATGTGGCTATGGTCGAACCCGTTGCGGTCCCGGTTGTGCCGTCCAGGTCGCGTCTGTTGGTTGTCCTCCTGGGGCTTCTGGCCGCAATCGTCGTCAGCCTGGGTGTTGCGGTGGTGGCCGAATATTTGGATCCCTCACTTCGGACGACCGAGGACATTAAAGAATTCCTGGATTTGCCGGTGCTGGCATCGGTTTCGAACCCTGGACGGTAGGGAGACACAATGTTTCTAGAATACTACGGATTGCGCGAACAGCCCTTCGGGGTCACTCCCGACCCGCGCTTCCTTTATTTCGGAGCGACACACCGCGAGGCGCTGGCTTCGTTGTTCTATGGAATAGAATCCGGATGTGGTTTCATGGCCTTGATTGCGCCGCCGGGCATGGGCAAGACGACGCTGCTCTTTCACCTGCTCGAAAAGCTGCGAGGCTCCGCGCAGACCGTATTCCTTTTTCAAACGCAATGCGGCTCGCGGGAACTGTTCCGTCACTTGCTCAGCGACCTCGGAATCGATTCTGCCGAGCAAGACTTGGCGGCCATGCATCAGTCGCTCAACTCTGTGCTGCTCAGCAATGCACGCAAAGGGCGGCGCGTCGTACTGGTCATCGACGAGGCGCAAAACCTGAAAAATTCAGTGCTGGAAACCGTGCGTTTGCTGTCTGACTTCGAAACTCCGCAAAACAAGCTTTTGCAAATCGTTCTCTCCGGTCAGCCGCAACTGGCGGACAAGCTTTCTCACCCAGTTTTGACCCAACTGCGCCAGCGGATTTCCGTCATTGGCCGACTGCACCCATTTACACGCGTAGAAACAATGGTCTACCTCGAATATCGTTTGTGCAAGGCCGGATATTCGGGGCCACCTCTCTTCAGCTACGGCGCCGTTGACCTGATCGCGGCAAACAGCAAAGGCATTCCTAGAACCATCAATAACCTCTGTTTTAATGCGCTGACACTTGGCTTTGCCAAGCGCCAGAAGCAAATTGATGCCATCACCATACGCGAGGTAATGGCTGACTTCGATCTCGAAGGCCTTAGCGCCGATCGCTCCCCTGTGCCGGGAGTCTCTGAAGACGCGCTATCTTCGTTTGATGGGATTTCACCATCGAACGAGCTGACTTACCAGGATTTCCACGACGCTGTCCGCGTCGCTTGGGGGAATGGCGCACCATTAAAAAGCGAAGATAAGCCGGCGGGAGATAGTCCAAAGTTGCCAGGGACGAACGGCAAACCGCATTCTGTTGACGCGGTTTTCCGGATGAGCCTGCAGCCGGAAGGAACTGCACGAACACCCATCGAGTTACATGATCCGCAAGAAGAAGATGACGCGAAAAATTTAGGCTCTTCGCGGATTTCCTCGGGTCCCCAGTTAGGTTTGGCCGATGGGATCTCCTCGCAGGCGCAGCGGGATGAAAGTCGGAGCGCGCAAAGCCTCACACAAGTCGCCGTAGCGGAAGCAGCAGAACCTGTCGCTGAGCCTTCAATAATCGAGCATCAACCGACGCAACTTGAAATCATGAATGCTTTTCGCGGAAGTCTAGTCGTGCCGACGATGCCTGTTACATCGTCTTGGCTGAACATCAAGGGAAAATTGGACTTCGTGGTCCTATCGGCACGATGTGCGGCTGGATTTCAGACCTTGCGGGATTTCTTCAAAAATAGGGAGCGGATTGCGGATAAAGCTCGAGCCATCCGCGGTGGTACTCTGATCGCTGTTGTCGTTGCACTGACTGTTAGCGGCCTCGCATTCGCTTGGCGCTATCCCGAATTCGTGCGGACACCTCCCAATGCAGTACCGGTCTCGCCTTCGCCAGTTTCAGTAGCCCCATTGCAACCGGCCGCGGCGTTTCATGCCAGTCATGGTTCCCAAGCGCGACCTGACAAAGTGTCTGCAGCGCCAGCCAAGGGGAAGCACATGTCCGGGCAGAGAGGCGCACGCAACCGTGGACACGTCAGTCCGGAGGTTACCCCAGAGACTCAGGTTTCGAATCCAGAAAGTAAGAACTCGGAGATCCTATTCCAAGGCACGCAACCCCGTTTGTCGGGTCAGCCAGTTCATTCCGATACCAGTACTCCCTCCTCCGGGGAAGTTCTGAATCGCGCGGAGGAGAAGCAATGAGCAGAACGTTCGAGATGCTGAAGCAGGCACAGCGGGATCAAGAACTTCTCAAACAATCTGCTCCGCTAGCCGCGACCCACAGCCGGAATCTTGATGCCTTGCACCGGGCTGGAAGGGATCAGGAATTGTTCGACGTTCCCTCAGTTCCGGAGACTTTCCAAACTGAGCCGGCGCCACCACTGACAGGATTCTTGCGCGGTGAAACCTTTAAACTGATACAGCACCTCTTTCTGGCCACGAACACAGTGTCTCCCAGAGTGGTCGTGTTCTGCGGCGTGGATAACGAGGTGGGACGCGACTGGATCTGCGCACACACCGCCGAGCTTTTGGCCAACCTAAAAAAAGATTCCGTATGCATAGTAGACGCAAACCTGGCCAGCCCATCTTTGCACTCCTATTTCGGCGTCGCGAATGATTATGGACTATCGGCCGCCTTGGTCGAGTCCGGACCGGTGATGGACTTTACACAGCAAATCGGTCGCGGACGCCTCCGGCTTTTGAACGCCGGCGAACCATCCATTGGACTGAATTCGGGTCCGGTCCTTGCTTCTGCCCGCCTGGCGGCCCGAGTGCGCGAACTCCGGGCAGGTTTCGAATATGTGTTAGTGAATGCTCCTCCAGCAACCCGCGACTCGGTTACAGGGTTCCTGGGCTCAATGGCAGACGGTGTTGTCCTGATCGTTGAGCCAAGTTTCAGCCCGCGTGAAGCAACACGCGAGATTAAAGAAGAAATCGAAGCCGCCGGAGGCCGAGTACTCGGCGTTGTCCTGCACCGGCGTGCACTGTCATTGTCGGACCTGACGAATTTGCAGGAACGGAAGCCGGCACGCGGCCAGGCACGCTGACCGCGGTCTCAATCATTCCTCTCTTCAATTTGGTTGTCCAAGGAAATAGAGGTCCCAACGTGGGCATCACGCGTCGCTACGTCCTGTCAATTCTGTTCAAGCTCTTTGACTTGACGTTCTTGGTGGGCTCCCTCGTGGCCGCCTCCATAACGCGTCTGCGTACGGTCAGCGCGATTTCCGTGACCAAATTCCTTGCTATGCGGACCTCGGTTCGCAACTTCGTGCTTTTCATGACTCTTGTGGCGATCTGGCATGGGCTGTTTGCCTTTTTAGAACTGTATGAATCCAAGCGGCTCCCGCGGCGATATACCGAGGCAATTGACGTCTTGCAAGCGACCTCGCTTGCAACCGTTGCCCTCTTCCTGGTGGGTAGTATCTTCGTCCCAAGTATTATCAATCCGCTGTCCCTCGCCATATTCTGGTCCCTGAGCACGTTCTCGATATTACTGAGCCGCCGCCTATTGCGGATCTTGCTCGGGCAATTCCGGAGACGTGGGCGCAATACCCGCCAAATATTGATTGTGGGCACCAATCCGCGCGCGGTGACGCTTGCCAGGGAATTGGAAGCTCAACCCGTGCTCGGCTATCGCATCCTTGGATTTGTCGACAAGAGGTGGCCGGGAACGGAAGAGTTTGTCAAATCGGGGTACGCGTTTGCTTGCGACTTTCAAGGCTTTCAGCCTTTTGTGCGCGCCAACGTGGTGGACGAAGTGGTGATCACACTTCCGATCAAATCCTTCTATCCTGAGGCCTCAAGGATTGCGGCAGTCTGCGAGGAGCAAGGTGTAATTACTCATTTCCTTTCCAACTTATTTGATCTCAAACAGGCGCACACGAAAGTCGACTCCGTCGATTACGATTCCTTGGTCACGCTCAACGCGGGACCGTCGCAAGGATGGGCGTTGGCGGTTAAACGTGTCCTTGACGTCGTTATCTCGTTGATTGGCATTATTTGTGTTGCGCCTCTGCTGTTGTTCACCGCTGCACTGATCGCGCTTACCTCTCCCGGTCCGATCATTTTCACCCAAAAGCGAGTGGGTTTGAACAAAAGACCGATCTCTGTCTATAAATTCCGAACCATGGTGGCGGACGCCGAGGCAAGATTCGGAGAGGTCGAGCATTTGAATGAAGTCAGTGGTCCCGTCTTCAAAATCAAGAATGATCCCCGTGTCACTCGAATTGGAAGGTACTTAAGAAAATTCAGCATCGATGAACTGCCTCAGCTCTTCAACGTGTTAAAAGGCGAGATGAGTCTCGTGGGGCCCCGGGCCATGGCGGTGAGGGACTTTGCGGGATTCGGTCAGGATTGGCACCGGCGGCGCTTCAGTGTCCGCCCAGGAATTACCTGCCTCTGGCAAGTGAATGGTCGCAGCTCTGTGCCCTTCGAGAAATGGATGGAGCTCGATATGGAGTATATCGACAAATGGTCCTTGTGGTTGGACCTGGAGATTCTGGTCAAGACTATCCCCGCAGTTTTGAAAGGTTCTGGCGCCGCCTGAGATGAATTCAGAGACACACATACCCACAGCTACGTCTCCACTAAGTACTGAGCCGGTGGGTGCTCAGGAATGGCGGCCGGATCTGCGCGGTTTTTCCCGGACGCTATTCCAACTACTGGAAGAACTCGGCCTGCGCTATTGTCTGCTGCATGCACCCGCTCGGGAGACGAGCGATTCACCTTGCGGCATCGAGTTGACAATTCATCCAGATGACCGCGAACACTTGCCAGTATTGATTCAAAATCTGCGAAAAGCGTATTTATTTATCCAGCGGGTCCCGCTGGCAGCGAATGATTTCAGGTATGACTTTGCATCCTCCATGAATGCAGATGCGCGGTTCTACAGCCTGACATTACGTGAGAACTTCCCTTCGGGCCATTTGATTGCCAGCCACGATGCAATCTTCGCCCGACGCAAAAAACAAGGTGACTTCTGGGTGCTGAGCGAGGCCGATGAGTTCCTCTTCCTGCTCTCAAGAATCAGTCTGGAAGGCCAGATCGGACCGAGCGAAGAGAATCGTCTGGAGCAACTCGCCAAAATTCTCGGTCCTACTGTCGTGGGGGAGTTCGTTGCTGGTCTTTTTGGCGATGTTCCACAGCAGAAAATCATGGCCGCATGCGTCGACGGTCAGCTGAACAAAGCCCTGCACCAATCCGGAAATAAACTTCTGCGCCTCAAGTTCGGGCGCTCCCCGATCGACTGCCTTAAATATTTGCTCTTGCAATTTCGTTGTACCCTGCGGCGCTGGCTGCACCCGTGTGGCGTTTTGATCGTAATTTTAGGGCCGGACGGAGCCGGCAAGAGCACTACGGCGCGCAAGATTTCCGAGTTCTTCGCGCCTTTGTTCACCGGCAACCAGACTATCCTGTGGCGGCCGCAGGTCCTGATGCCCAGCCCGAAAATTGAAGTACCCCTGATAGATCCTCCTCACACGAAACAACCACACGGCGCTCTAAAATCGGCGATAAAGCTGTTCGCCGTAGTTGCAGACTATTGGTTGGCGTATCCGACTTTAATGTGGTCGCTGCTGTCACGCGGGACACTCATCACAATCGACCGCGACCTTCATGACATTCTGGTGGATCGAGTTAGGTATCGCTACGGCGGGCCAGTGTGGCTCACAAAAATTGCCGTCGCGCTCACACCCCTGCCAAATCCGATCTACCTGATCCTGGATGCAGAGGACGACATTATTCTGAACCGCAAGAACGAACTCGCGCCAGAGGAACTCCGCCGTCAACGAAAGGCCTACGCAAATCTGGCCGCCAAACTCCCGAATTCAAGTGTGATTCTGACGGACCGAAGTCCTGAGGACAGCATTTCCGCAATCGCGAAGGCGTTATTGACCTACATCTCTAATCGCTACGAATCTCGGCGAAATGTGGACCTAAATCCGGGATTACCCACGGGCGGAAAAAGCCAGGCAACCCAGCAAACGACTTGCCACAATACGTCCGGTGTCTCAGAATTCCCGCCCCATGCGCGAACTCTGACTAATGTTTGGGGCACCGTAAAGTCCTGGATACTGAAGTGTTCGACAGCCATTATGGACCATGGGCTGATCTCCGCGTCCAATTTTCTCCTGGGCATCGTTTTGGCCCGGTACTTGGGATCGGAGCAATACGGAGCCTATGCTCTCGCCTTTTCAACGTTTGTACTGCTCTCTTTGATCCATTCTGCCTTGGCAATGGAACCGATGTCGGTATTTGCTCCTTCCATTTATCGAAAAACGCTCCGGGAATATCTAGGGCTATTGTTATGGGTGCAGTTAGTTGCAAGCGCATTCATAGTGGTCTGTGGAGGAGCGGGCGGGGCCGTTTTCCGTTTACTTGGGGAGCCTGGTCATTTCGTGTCCGCATTCGAAGGAATAGCCCTTGCCTCCCCCTGTGTCTTGATTTTTTGGTTTGCACGCCGAGCGTTCTATCTGCAACTCCGTCCTGCGCAAGCACTGATAGGATCGCTCATGTATTCAGCGGTCCTGTCCTCTGGAATCTGGGCTTTAGCTTCGGGCCATTTGCTTTCACCCTTCGCAGCCTTCGTGGTCATGGGAGCCGCCGCATTCCTGACAACCCTTCTGCTTTTATTTCTGTTACGGCCAACGATCAGCAGGAAAGCAATCGCCAAAGTTCTTTCGGTGAGGGAGGTTGCCGCGCGTCACTGGGAGTACGGACGGTGGGCCTTCGCGAGCGCGCTGTTTATCTGGGTTCCATGGAATGGATTTTACTCTGTAGTTGCTCACTTTTCGGGCCTAGCCCAATCAGGGGCCCTGAAGGCATTGCTGAACCTGGCTATGCCAATGACGCAAACTTTTGCCGCATTCTCGTTGCTCTTCATTTCACAGGCAGCTCGCCTCGGCCACGAAAAAGGGTGGGAGGCAGTCAAGGTACAGGCCTGGAGAATTGCAGGGCTGAATACCCTGGGATCAAGCGCTTACTGGCTACTCGTATGTATCTTCCGCACCCAACTCATTAACTTTATGTATGCGGGTCATTATAAAGAGATAGCTCCTCTGGTGCCGGTAGTCGCAGTGGCTTCGATCTTGTCGGGTGCCGCAATGGGTCCAACCATTTCGATTCGGGCCATGCGATCACCCGCAAACGTGGCTGCGATTCATTTCGGCTCAAGCCTGGTATGTGTCCTTGTTGGAATACCGGCATGTCGGGCGTGGGGAATGCGCGGAGCCGTGTTAGGCATTCTGCTCTCCAGCATTATTTCCGTATTGACCGGGTTCCTGATGATCCGTTCCAGCAAACTAAGAGAGCGAATGTCCGCGTCCGGTACCGAGCTTGCTGTCTCACGAGTCATTTTCGATCAGTAGCCAGGGACACACGCAGTAAATTGCGACCGCCAAAATGTCGACTTTCATAGTTACTAAGCTTCACGACGCACGGATAAATACGAAGACCGTACTTGGTTTCGCGATTGCCACAGCACTGGGCGTGCTTTTAGCAGCTTACCCGCTGATTAGTTTAGCTGCGCTGGCGGTTTGCCTCATTCTGTTTGGACTTTTTCAGTGGTGTCGACAGCAAATGGAATGGTGGCAGATCCTGGTGTTGTTAGCCCTGACTCCTTCCATCATTCTGAACTACGGGTTTGATAATTTCGCCGTGGGCGCCGGTAGGTTTAATTTCCCGGTTGGTGACTTGCTGATGTTCCTGGCGCTTATCCTGGTCACCTGGCAATTCGGGCAAGGCGCCATCAAAAATATTCTGCTCGATCCTCCCATTGCCTGTTTGATGGTATTGCTGTTGATGTCGTTCTGTCATTTGCTCGTCGATGTGCCACGGTATGGATTTTATGCCGTACGAGACTCTTCTAAGTTTTTCGAGGCGGTCATTCTGATCCTGGGAGTGATGTGGGTGCAAAATCCGCTGAACATACGGCTGCTGAAGCGCTGGCTGTTTTATGTCGTCTTCATCAACCTTTTTTACAGTTACACGTTTATCTGGGGCGAGAAAATACAAGCAATGTCGCCCAATGTTGGCGTCTTTCATCCGGTTCCTCTGTTGGGAAATTATCAACAGACCGGTCTGTGGTTGCTCCTGGGAGTGATTTACTTCATCTGGATTGCCCCATCGATTGTTCGATGGCCGCGCTGGATACTGATGCTCTTGGCTGCGGCTCAACTGGGCGGCTTGGCCATCGTGCAGTCGCGGTCAACGTATGTCGGAATAGCCGTCATTCTCCTGGTCCTGGTTCTTTTCCGCGAAACCAAAAAATTGGTCGGGTTTGCGTCCACGATCGCATGTGGAATCGGAGTGTTGCTGGCTTTGCTCCTGGTTGTCTCTGCGCTGGGCATCAAACTTCAGGGACGCGTGGGGCCGGTCACTCTCTCTTTTGTCGAGGAGCAAGCCAAGACCGTCCTGGCAGTGGGCGATCCGAATACGCGGATGTCCCAGGATGTTGATCGCGCCGATATGTACAGCGAAGCTTGGGATCGCCTGCGTTCAAGCCCCGCAAACATGGTGGTCGGCGAAGGGTTTGGGCAGGTCCTCGTCAGTCTCGTAAATGACGAAGGCATACAAGTTCGCGAACCCCACAATTCCTCACTCTCCGTGCTGGCGCGCCTGGGCTTCGTAGGCTTGTCGTTCTGGCTTTTGTTCATCTGGCTGGTTCTGGTGCGCTATGTTCGGGTCCTCCGGATGCGGGAGGGAGCCACTGCCACTATCTTATGGTTATTCCTTTGCTTTCTCCTATATCTCTTGACAGCTACCGTGCAACCCACGTTCGAGTTTTCCCACGGCTCCATGCCGTTTTACTTCCTGGTGGGCCTTGGCATCGGGATCATGGGACAAAGGGAATACAGCTTTAATCCTCAATCCTTTGGTGCACGTGCCCCGCGCACAGTGGGCGCCTGACGGTTTTTCCTTATCAAGCGAAATATGTCTCAAAAAACAATCGTTACCACGAGCTGGGATGACGGGCATCCCTGCGATCTTCGACTCGCCGAGGCTCTCGCTAAGAGTGGATTACCGGCGACGTTCTACGTTCCTCTGTTTGGCGAGCAGGGGAAACCGGTACTGGCACCGACCGCTCTTCGCTCGTTCCTGAAACAGGGAATTGAAATTGGCGCACACACGGTAACGCATCCAGTACTGACCACGCTAGATGATAAGGCACTGTCAAGCGAAGTATCCGGGTCAAAGCAGCTCATGGAGGACCAGCTAGGCGATGAAGTGCGGATGTTTTGTTATCCAAGAGGGCGCTACGACAATCGAGTCATCGACAGTGTACGAGAGGCGGG
>WNFL01337617.1_pt1 | contig 14176 bp, 18 predicted proteins | sample 5400361 | NCBI WGS metagenome assembly WNFL01 (sample SAMN13153351, study PRJNA577476) | soil metagenome | isolation source: 40 cm soil on Douglas fir-dominated hillslope | place: USA:California | collected 2013-09-17
GGCGAGCGCCTTTTCGGCGTCCTCCCTTGTTGGATATGGGCCCGCGCGCAGCCGATTCAAGTCGCCCCGGCGCTCGACGTAGTGCGGGATCCTGGCGGCCGCCAGTTTCTCGTGGGCCTGCTGGAGCTTGGCTTCTTCCTTGAAGGCGCCGACCTGGACGGCGAAGCCGACCAGAGCGGGCTGGGTCCCCGCCTTCGCGGCGATGGCATCCGCGGTCGGCCCTTTGGGCCCCGCTTCCGATGTCGCTTGGGAGCTGGGCGGCGTCACCACCTTGGGCGCCGGGGTGACGGAGACAGCGGCCTTCGTGGGAGCGGGCGGTGGCAGCGGCGCCACCTTGTCCTTGGGCGGGATCTCGAGGGAGGGCTCGGCGCGCTTCTGGCGCGGCTCGGAGTCCAGGATCATCGGGACGAAGACGACGGCGAGGACCACGAGGACGATGGCGCCGATGAGTCGGCGCCGGCCGCGACGGCGGATCTCGCTCGCTTCGGGAGAGGCATTTGTCGCCATGTCGAGTCAGCGCGCGGCCCGCAGCGCTTCCGCTACGGTATAGAACGAACCGAAGACGACAATTCTATCATTCGGGCCCGCATCACGACGTGCTGCATCGAGAGCGGAAGCGACGGTGGCGAACATCCGCGTGCGATCCGCGAGGTGTCGCTCGAAGAGGATCTCGGCGACCTGCGCGGCGCTCGCCGCGCGCTCGGCCTGCGCCGCGCTGACATACCAGCGATCGATGCGATCGCGCATGGCGTCCACGACACTGCCGATGTCCTTGTCGGCGAGCATGGCGAAGACCGCGAGCGTGTTCTCCGCGAAGGGCATGTCGCCCAGGCCCGAGGCGAGCGAGCGCGCCGCGTGCGGGTTGTGCGCGACATCGAGCACGATCGACGGCCGCCCGGGAATGACTTGCAGGCGGCCCTCGATATGCGCGAGTGTCAGGCCGCGCTTCACTTCCCCGAGCGACACCGGAACGCGGATCGCGATCTCGTCGAGGGCGGCCAGGGCCACGGATGCGTTCTTGAGTTGCCACGCCCCGCGCAGGCCCGGCATCGGTAGCGCGTACTTGGTACCCCTGCGGCCGATGAAGTCCCACTGCCCGGGCTTGGCCTCGTAGCGGAAATCGCGGCCGAGGACCTGCAGCTGCGCGCCGATCTTCTGCGCGTGCTCCACGAGGCGCTTGGGCGCCTCGAGGTCGCCGAAGATCGCGGGCCGTCCGGCGCGGAAGATGCCCGCCTTCTCGAATCCGATGGATTCACGGTCGTGGCCGAGGAAGGCCTGGTGGTCGAGATCCACGCTCACGACACAGGCGACGTCCGGATCGATGATGTTCACGGCATCGAGGCGCCCGCCCAGTCCCACCTCGAGGATCACGACCTCGGCGCCCACGCGTTCGAAGAACGTGAACGCGGCGAGCGTGCCGAATTCGAAGTACGTGAGCGGCACGTCCTTGCGCGCCTTCTCGACGCGCTCGAATGCCTCCACCAAGGCGTCATCGGTTGCCTCCTCGCCCTTGAAGCGCACACGCTCGTTGTAGCGCAGGAGGTGCGGCGAGGTGTAGAGGCCCACGTCGTAGCCCGCTTCCAGCAGGATCCGCTCGAGCATGGCGCACGTGGAGCCCTTGCCGTTGGTGCCGCCGACGGTGATCGTGGCCCTGGCCTCGTGCAAATCGAGTCCATCGGCCACCTCGCGCACGCGATCGAGCCCGAGGGCGATCGTCGCCGGATGCTGCGCCGAGATGTAGTCGAGCCAGTCTTCGAGCGAGCGGCGCGTCAAGCTTGCGGGGCGGGCTCGCGCTTCAGCAGCGTAATGAGCCGCGCGACCTTGTCGCGCAGCTGGCGGCGGTCCACGATCATGTCTATCGCGCCTTTCTCCATCAGGAACTCCGAGCGCTGGAATCCTTCGGGGAGCGTCTCGCGCACCGTCTGCTCGATCACGCGTGGGCCGGCGAACCCGATGAGCGCGCCCGGCTCCGCGATCACCACGTCGCCGATGAATGCGAAGCTCGCCGACACGCCGCCCATGGTGGGATCGGTGAGCACGGAGATGAAGGGCTGCCTCGCGGCGGACAGCTGGTGCAGGGCCGCCGTGGTCTTGGCCATCTGCATGAGGGACAGGAGCCCTTCCTGCATGCGCGCGCCGCCCGTGGCGGTGAAGCACACGAAGGGCAAGCCCTCGTCGCAGGAAGCCTGCACGCCGCGCACGAAACGCTCGCCGACGACCGAGCCCATCGAGCCGCCCAGGAACCCGAACTCGAAGGCCACGGTGACGACGGGCACGGTCTTCACCGAGCCCTGCATCACCACCAGCGCATCGGTTTCGCCCGTCTCCTTCTCGGCTTCATCGAGTCGCTCCGAGTATTTCCTCGTGTCCTTGAACTTGAGCGGATCCAGCGGCACGACTTCGGAGGCGAGCTCGGCGCGCGTCTCGGGATCGAGGAAGAGATCGAGGCGCTGGCGCGCCGACAGGCGGTTATGGAAGCCGCATTTGGGACAGACGTGGAGGTTGTTCTCGAGGTCGGTGAAGTACAGCACCGCCTCGCACGACGGGCACTTGCTCCACAACCCTTCCGGGACCGCCTTCTTCTGCTGAGTGGCCTCGTGCTTGATCTTGGGAGGCATGAGCTTGCGGAACCAGCTCATGCGTGCACTCCCTGCTTGTCCATGGCGCTTCGGAATTCGGCGGCGAGCTCGCCCGCCTTCGCGACCGGGTCCTTCGCATCGGCGAGCTCCTGCACGATGCGGGTGCCGATGACCACCGCGTCGGCCACGCGCGCGACGCGCTGCGCCGTCGCGGCGTCACGGATGCCGAAGCCCACGCCCACCGGCACCCGGGTGTGCTTGCGGATGCGCGCGATCATCGCCTCGACGTCGCGCGTGTCGATGTTCGCCGCACCCGTCACGCCCTTCAGCGCCACGTAGTAGATGTAGCCCTTCGCCACGCGCGCCACCAGGTCGATGCGCGCATCACTGGAGGTGGGCGAGAGCAGGAAGATGGGATCGATCGGCGCGCCCTTCAGCGCGGCCAGCCAATCACCGCTCTCCTCGGGCGGGTAATCGACGATGAGAACGCCGTCCACGCCCGCGGCCTGCGCATCCTTCACGAACATGGCGAGGCCCATGCGCTCGATCGGATTCGCGTAGCCCATCAACACCACCGGCGTCTCGCCGCCGCCCTTTCGGAACTCCGCGACCATGGAGAGCACGCCGCGCAACGTGACTCCGTTCTTCAGCGCGCGCTCCGAGGAGCGCTGGATCACCGGGCCGTCGGCCATCGGATCCGAGAACGGAACTCCCAGCTCGATCACGTCCGCGCCGTTCTTCGCGAGCGCATGCATCACGCCCACGGTGGATTTCGCGGACGGATCGCCCGCGGTGACGAACGGGATCAGCGCGCAACGGTGCTCGCGGGCGAGCTTCTCGAACGTTGCGCCGATGCGGCTCACTAGAGCGCGATCCCCGAAGCCTTGCCCACGGTATGCATGTCCTTGTCGCCGCGCCCCGAGAGGTTCACGAGGAGGATCTGGTCGCGGCCCATGGTGGGCGCGATCTTCATCGCGTAGGCGATCGCATGCGCCGATTCGAGGGCCGGGATGATGCCTTCGTAGCGGCAGAGGTCGTGGAATGCCTGCAGCGTTTCGTCGTCGGTGACCGCGACGTATTGCGCGCGGCCCGAATCCTTGAGCCACGCGTGCTCGGGGCCTACGCCCGGATAGTCGAGGCCCGCGGAGATCGAATGCGTGTCCTGGATCTGGCCGTTGGCGTCCTGCAGCAGATAGGTCCGGTTGCCGTGCAGCACCCCGATCGTTCCCGCGCAGAGCGACGCGGCATGCTTGCCCGTCTCGAGTCCCAATCCACCCGCCTCCACGCCGATCAGCTTCACGCTTTCCTGCGGCACGTAGGCGTAGAAGATCCCCATCGCGTTCGATCCGCCGCCCACGCACGCGATCACCGCGTCGGGCTGTCGTCCCGCCATCGCCGGCATCTGCACCACGCATTCCTTGCCGACCACGGAATTGAAATCCCGCACCATCATCGGGTACGGGTGCGGGCCCGCGACGGTGCCGATGATGTAGAACGTGCTCTCGACGTTCGTCACCCAGTCGCGCATCGCTTCGTTCAGCGCGTCCTTCAGCGTCTTCGAGCCGCTGTCGACGGGAACGACGGTCGCGCCCAGCAGCTTCATGCGATAGACGTTCTGCACCTGGCGCGCGACGTCCTCGGTGCCCATGTAGACGACGCATTCCATCCCGTAGCGCGCCGCCACGGTTGCCGTCGCGACACCGTGCATTCCCGCGCCCGTCTCGGCGATCACACGCTTCTTGCCCATGCGCCGGGCCACGAGGGCCTGGCCCACGGTGTTGTTCACCTTGTGGGCGCCGGTGTGGTTCAGGTCCTCGCGCTTGAGGTAGATCTGCGCGCCGCCGGCTTTTTCCGAGAGGCGCCTGCAGTGGTAGATCGGGCTGGGGCGTCCGACGTAATGCTCGAGCTCATAGGCGAGCTCGCCCTGGAACTCAGGATCTTCGCGGCACTGCGAGTACGCGAGTGTCAGCTCGTCGAGCGCCGCGCGCAGCGTCTCCGCGACGAAGACTCCGCCGTACGGGCCGAAGTGGCCCTGCGCGTCCGGCAACGCATAGCGGGCCCACTCAGGCGGATTGCCCTGCATCTTCACGTCGCACGCTCCGAATGAATTCGATGATCTTCGCGGGATCCTTCACCCCGCGTGACGATTCCACGCCGCTCGGATCGCGCGGCCCACGTTCGCTGCCGTGAGGCCGCCTGAAAGGATGAGCGGCGCCGGATGCTTCGACGGGAGCTCAGCCCAGTCGAAAACCTTACCCGTTCCGCCCCGCTGGCCGGGCACGTGGGCATCGACCATCAATGCCTTCGCCCCGGAAAAACGCTGTCGATATTCTACCAAATCGACCCCCTCTTCCATGCGCACCGCGCGCACGTACGGGATGCCGAATTTCGAGCAGAAACCGGGCTCTTCATCGCCCTGGAATTGCAGCAAGCCGAGGGGCACTTCCTTCAGGATCGCGCGGACCTCGGTGGCCTTCGCGTTCACGAAGAGTCCCACCGGCGTCACGTACGGCGGCAGCATCGAAGCGATCTTCTTCGCGCGTGCCACGGTCACGAATCGCGGGCTTTCGCGAAAGAACACGAGCCCGATCGCGTCGGCGCCGGCCTCCACGGCGACTCGCGCGTGCTCCGGCTCCTTGATGCCGCAGATCTTGATGCGCGTGCGTTCGATCACGGAAATGCTTCGCGGAAGGCGGGAAGACCGAACGAGGAATCATACTCGACGCCCGAGAGGTACAAGCCGTCCGGCATGAACGTGGGCGCGGCAAGCCGCCGGTCGCGCGCGAAGATGAGCTCCCTCATCCACCCAGGCGGATGCTTCGCGGCACCCACGTAGACGAGGCAGCCCACCATGTTCCTCACCATGTGGTGCAGGAACGCGTTGGCGCGGAACGTGAACACGAAGAGGTTGTCCGCCTGCTCGACCGAGGCCTGCTGGAGGTGTCGCAACGGCGACTTCGCCTGGCACTGGGCGTCACGGAACGAGCTGAAGTCGTGCTCGCCCTCGAGGATCTGCGCGGCCTGCCGCATCGCGCCCAGGTCCAGCGGGCGGTGGTACCAGCCCACGCGTCCTCGCATCACCGCAGGCGCCACGGGCTCGTTGAGCAGGACGTAGCGATACATGCGGCTGCGTGCGCTGTAGCGCGCGTGGAAGGCGTCCGGGACGCCCAGGGACCACAGGACGCGCAGCGCCGGCGCGAGCGTGCTATTGGTGCCCCGCACCCAGGCGTTGTCGTCGCGATCGGCTTGCGTATCGAAGTGCGCCACTTGCGCGGTCGCATGCACGCCGGCGTCGGTGCGCCCGGCGGCGGTGACTTCGATGGGATGTCCTGCGATTTGCGCGAGGCCGGACTGGAGATGATCCTGGACGGCACAACCGCCGGGCTGCGTCTGCCAACCGCAGAACGCGGCCCCGTCGTACTCCAGCCCCAGCGCGATGCGCAGCTTACAGCGAGGCGATCAGCTTCTTCGCCTCTTCCTGTTGCGACGCGGAGCCTTCCTTCGCCACCTCGTGCAGGATGTCGCGCGCCCCGTCCTTGTCGCCGATCTCCAGATACGCCTTGGCGAGCTCGAGCTTCGTGCCGACGGCCTCGCCGCCTCCACCCGAGGATCCCGAATCGAGGCTGAGATCCGCGAGGTTCATGCCGCCGCCGGAACTCGAAGGCGCGGCAGCCGCGCTCTCCTTCTTGCCGCCGGGCAATTCGAGGCCCGACAGGTCGAAGTCGAACGAGGATTTTTCTTCCCTGGGCGCCTCGATGGGCGCCACGGGTGTTCTGCTCGTGCCCGTCGCCTCGATGTCGAAGTCCATCGCCGGCGCGGATTCGGTGGCCAGGTCGGGCCCGGAAGCAGACGCTCCCGAGTCGAGGTTGAAGTCCGGTGCAGGCGCGGAACCGCCGCTCGTATCCGCGGCAAAGTCCACGTCGGGCTTCGCGGCGGGAGCTTCCGGCGTGTACCCACCGCTCGCTCCGGCATACAGCGGGTTGTTCGGATCGATCTGCGCGCCCATCGCGGCGGCCTTCTGCCACAGCGGGCTCGAATCGCCGGCCGCTGCGTGCAGCTCTTTCGCCACGCCCTCGAACGCCGGGGCGCTCTTGCGCGCGTGGTAGATCTCGAGGAGCTTCAGCATCACCTCGGGGCGATTCTTGTCGCGGGCCATCGCCTCCTTGAGGATCTCCTCGGCCTGCGTGTCGCGGCCATAGGCGATGTAGACCTCGGCCTCCGCGATCGGATCGACCTCGTCGGTATCGACCGCGCCGGGACCGGTTTTGTCGAAGTCCGTCAGGAAAGACGAGTTTCCGGTGTCCACCAGACCACCGCCCGCTTTCCCCGTACCTTCCTCGGGCTTGAGGTCGGAGGGGAAGGCGCTCGTCATCGCCGAGCTTGGCCCCGCCTCAGCCCCCGCCTTTCGTCGTCGTACGAAGAGGAAGCCGCCGATCAATCCGACGAGCAACAACCCTCCGCCTGCGATGTAGATCCAGTTGTCCGCGAGATCGTCCATCCAATCGCGCGGCGGCGCGGCCTTCTTGGGCGCAGCCTTGGTCTCGGTCTTCGGTGCTTCTTTCGGTTCGGTCTTCGCGGGCTCGGCCGGCTTCGGCGCTTCCGCGACCTTGGTGTCCGTCTTCGGCGGCTCCGGCGCTTTCACCGGTTCCACGGGCTTCGGCGCTTCCGCGACTTTCGTCTCGGCCTTCGGCGGCACGGGCTCGACTTTCGCGGGCTCGGGCTTCGTCGGCGCCGCGGCGGTCTTCGTATCCGGCGCCTTCGTGGGCGCTGCGGCCTTGAGATCCATCAGGCGCTGCATGTCGCGGATCTGTTTCTCCAGGTCCGCCACGCGCGACTGCGATTCCCTCAGCGCCTTGTCCTTCGCGGTCACTTCTTCCTGGAGCGCGTTGACACGGGCCTGGTTGTCGCTGCCGCCCTTGCTGGCGGCGCCACCGGCCTTGCCACCGCTCTCCGACTTCGAAAGCTTGAGGACTTCAGAGCCCCCGGACGACGACGGCGGCGGCGTGACCGCCGCGGTGGAGATCTTGCCGCTCGCGACCGACGAGCTTTCCGCGCGCGGCGGCAGCGTCGAGACACCGCCCGCGAGAGTTTCGCGATACGCCTTCCAGTCGGCGACCTGCGTGCGGATTTCCTTGTTCGCTTCCTTCTGCTCGACCGCGGCGACATCATCGGCGGTCGGCACCTTGAGGATCTGGCCCGCCTTCAGGCGGTTCATGTTGCTGCCGGAGAACGCGTGCTGGTTTTGCCGATACAGCGAGACCAGCATCTGCTCCATGCTCACCGTAGAGGGCTTCACCTGCTCGGCGATCTTGCGAAGCGTCTCGCCCTTCTGCACGGGGCCGTACGTATCCGTGGCCGCTTGCGTGCCTTCGCCACCGGAAGTCCTCGGCATCTCGGAGCTCGCGGAAGGCGAACCGGGGGGAGCAGCCGACGCAGTTGTGGGCTCCGAAGACGTTACCGCCGGCGTTGCGGCCGGCGGCGTGGATTCGACGCGCGCAGTGGCTGGAGGTGGCGGTGCCGCGACCGCGGGCGGGCTCGCATTCCCCTGCGCATAGCCAGGAGGATCGAGCAGGATCGGATACTCGCGCAGCACGCGGCCCTGCGGCCACGACACTTCAATGAGGACGTCGAGGAACGGCTCGTTGATCGGGCCGACGCTCGTGACCTTCACATAAGACTGTCCGCTGGCGCGCTTCTCGACGGAGAAGCGAAGGAGGCGAAGCGATCCGCCGTATTCGATGCGAGCGTCGCGATAGGCCTCGGGCGGAGCGACACGCGCGTTCAGCGCTTCGGCTTCACCCTGCTGAAGCGAGACGAGATCGATCTCGGCGTTCAGGGGTTGGCCCAGCGCGGAGGTGACCGTGAGCTTGCCCAAGCCAGCGGCTTGAGCCGCTGCCGCGAAACCCAGCAGCAGCGCGATGGCTATCCCGCCTTTGAGAGTCCTCACCATTTTGCGCCCCACTCCCCCGTCTGACGCTAGGAAATTGCACATTAGCATCAAGGGCTTATTTGTTCAAGTTCACCTTGATTTTCACATTATCTCCTAAGCCGGACATATTACAAGCGTTTTCTCCCACCAACACAGGGGTTTACGCGACAGCTCCGACAGCCACACGAGCCTTCAGGAGGATTCCCAGCATGCGCCGCAGCGGCTCGGCCGCGCCCCACAGGAGCTGGTCGCCGACGGTAAACGCGGAAACATACTCCGGCCCCATCTTCATCTTGCGAACGCGGCCGATGGGAACGTCGAGCGTGCCGGTGACCGCGACAGGCGTGAGCTGCTTCAGCGTTTCCTCGCGGCGATTGGGGACCACGCGCACCCACTCGTTGCCTTTGGCGAGGATCGATTCGATCTCGGCCACCGGCAGGTCCTTCTTCAACTTGAGGGTGAGTCCCTGGCTGTGGCAGCGCATCGCTCCCACGCGCACGCACAGGCCATCGACGGGGATGCGCCGGTTCTCGCGGCCGAGGATCTTGTTGGTCTCGGCATCGCCCTTCCATTCCTCGCGGCTCATGCCGTTGCCCAGATCCTCCGCGATCCACGGCAGCAGCGAGCCGGCGAGCGGGACGCCGAAATGCTCGGTGGGGAAGCTTTCGTCGCGCAGGATTCCCGCCACTTCGCGATCGATATCGAGGATCGCGGAGGCGGGATCGCCGAGCATCGACTTCGCGGCGCTCGCCGCCTGGTAGGTCATGGCACTCACCCACTCGACCAGGTCGTTCTTCAGGAGCCCGTCGATGGCCATGAGCATGAGGCTCACCGTGCAGTTGGCGCCGATGTAGTTCCTGACGCCGGAGGCGATCGCCTTGTCGATGACGGGGCGATTCACCGGGTCGAGGATGAGGACTGCGTCCTTCTCCATGCGCAGCGCCGACGCCGCGTCGATCCAGTAGCCGCCCCACCCTGCCGCGCGCAGCTTCGGATGGATCGACTTCGTGTAGTCGCCGCCCTGGCAGCTGATGAGGACGTCGTGCTTCGCGAGCTCCTTCACGTCGTTGGCATCCTTCAACGCCGCCACGGGCTTGCCAATGTTCGGTCCCGCGCCACCCACATTCGAAGTCGTGAAGAAAGTGGGGTCGATCGGGTCGAAGTCCCGCTCCTCGCGCATGCGCTCCATCAACACGGAGCCCACCATGCCTCGCCAGCCAATGAATCCAACGGATCTCATGTCTATCTCACTATGTTTTGTTGGTCATCCCTGACGCCGCAATCGCGGTGCTGATCAGGGACCCAGGAAACCAAGGGTGTGGGTTAAAGCGCCTTGACCACCGCGGAACCCATCTCCGCAGTGGTCACCGGTTTCGACTTGGGAGAAGCGATGTCGCCCGTGCGAAGCCCGGAAGCCAGCGCCGCGCGAACCGCCTTTTCGATGCGGTCGGCGATCTCGGCGCGATGAAAGGTGTAGCGGAACATCATCGCCATCGAGAGGATCATGGCGAGCGGGTTGGCCTTGCCCTGCCCCGCGATGTCGGGCGCCGAGCCGTGACTGGGCTCGTAGAGGCCCTTCCCGTTCGCGTCGAGCGAGGCGGACGGCAGCATCCCGATCGAGCCCGTCAGCATCGACGCCTCGTCGGAAAGGATGTCGCCGAACATGTTGCCGCACACGATCACGTCGAATTGCCTCGGGTTTCGCACCAGCTGCATGGCGCAATTATCCACGAGCATATGTGAAAGCTGGACGTCCGGGTACTCCGGGGCCATCTCCTCGGCGATGTCACGCCAGAGCTGGGTCGTCTCGAGGACGTTCATCTTGTCCACGCTGGTGAGCTTCCTCGATCGCGCCCGGGCCGTCTTGAATCCGCTGTGGAGGATGCGGGTGATCTGCGGCTCCGTGTAGGTCATCGTGTTGAACCCTTCACGATTCGGAGCGGTGCCCTTCACGCCACGCGGCTGGCCGAAGTAGATGTCGCCCGTGAGCTCGCGCACGATCATGATGTCGAGGCCGCGCACCACTTCGGGCTTCAGCGTCGATGCGTCCACGAGCTCCGGGAAAACCACGGCGGGCCGCAGGTTCGAGAAGAAGTCGCACTCCTTGCGAAGGCCCAGGATCGCCTTCTCCGGGCGCTTGTCGCGCGGAAGCCTGTCGTGCTTGGGGCTGCCCACCGCGCCAAAGAGAACCGCATCGGCCTTCTTCGCGAGCTCGAGCGTCCCGGGCGGCAGCGGATCGCCATGCGCGTCGTAAGCCGCGCCGCCGACCAGCGCTTCCTCGGTTTCGATGCGAAGCCCTTCCTTCCTCAGCACATCGAGGACGCGAACGGCTTCTCGCATGATTTCGGGGCCGATGCCATCGCCCGCTAGCAGCGCGATCTTCACGGTCATCCCTGCGTAGGCAGGGATCCAGAGGCCGAAGCGGAGCGTCTCATTGGAAGATCCACGGCTCTTGTTTCTTGCGCTTTTCCTCGTACGCCTTTATCTCGTCCGCGTGCCGGAGCGTGAGGCCGATCTCATCCCAGCCATTGATGAGATTCGTCTTCTGCGTCGCGCCGATCTCGAACTTCATCGGCATGGCATTGGCAGCGGCGACCGTCTGCGCAGGCAAATCGATCGTGAGCTTCATCGGCGCGTGCGCCGCCGCCTCGCTGAACAGGTGATCGACATGGAAGTCGAGAAGGACGATCGGCAGCAGCCCGTTCTTGAAGCAGTTGTTGTAGAAGATGTCCCCGAACGACGGCGCGATGACCGCCTTGAAGCCGTGCTGCTGCAGGGCCCAGGCCGCGTGCTCGCGAGAGGAGCCGCAGCCGAAGTTCCTTCGCGCAAGCAGGATCGTCGCGCCCTTGTAGATCGGGTTGTTGAGGATGAAGTCCGGGTTGGGCCTGCGCTTCGACAGGTCCATCCCCGGCTCGCCCACGTCCAGGTAACGCCACGCGTCGAACAAATGGGGCCCGAAGCCCGTGCGCTTGATGGACTTCAGGAACTGCTTCGGGATGATCGCGTCGGTGTCGACGTTCTCGCGGTCGAGCGGAACGACGCTGCCCGTGTGGACGGTGAACTTCTCCATGGACCCGAAATTATACCGAGCCGATGAAGCGTTCGACCTTCTCCAGCTCGGCCCGCAGGCCGGCGAGCGTTTCCTGGTATTCGTTCGGGCGACGGCTCGCCATGGCGACGAATGTCTCCTCGCTCGCGCGCAGCTCCTCACGCGCCTGGCGCGCCGCCTCGAGGGTCGAGACGGACTTCGGCGTGGCGTGCGGCGGCATCAGGACTACGAGCTCTCTCATGCCGCAAGGGTATCATCGTCGCCTCTCCCGAGGCACCTCCATGGCTACCCCCCACGAAACCAAGAGCATGGCCGTCTTCTGCGACTTCGAGAATGTGGCGCTCGGCGTGCGCGAGGCGAAATATGACCGGTTCGACATCGCCCGCGTCCTCGAGCGGCTGCTCCTGAAGGGCAGCATCGTCGTGAAGAAGGCGTATTGCGACTGGGAGCGCTACAAGGAATTCAAGGCGCCGATGCACTCGGCATCGTTCGAGCTGATCGAGATCCCGCACATCCGCCAGTCGGGCAAGAACTCCGCCGACATCCGGATGGTCGTGGACGCGCTCGACCTGTGCTACACCAAGTCGCACGTCGACGCGTTCGTGATCGTGAGCGGCGATTCGGACTTCTCGCCGCTCGTCTCGAAGCTGCGCGAGAACAACAAGACCGTGATCGGCGTGGGCGTGAAGAAGTCCACCTCGGATCTCCTCGTCTCGGCGTGCGACGAGTTCATCTACTACGACGACCTGGTGCGGGAAGATCGCGCGCGCAAGAAACCGGCCCCGGCTGCCTCATCGTCGCCGCGCCGCAAGCCCGCGGCCGGCTCCCCCGCTCCCGTCGAATCGCCCGCGACGCATCCCAAGCTCCAGGAAGCCCTCGACCTCATCGTCGCGACGGTCGAAGCGCTGGTCGAGGAGCGTGGCGAGGACGAGCCGGTGTGGGGCTCGATGGTCAAGCAGACCCTCAAGCGCCGCAAACCCGGCTTCAACGAGCGGTATTACGGGTTCGGGTCGTTCAACGAGCTATTGGAGGAAGCGCGCACGCGCGGCCATGTGACGCTCGAGCGCGACGCGAAGTCCGGCGGCTATATCGTGCGGCCGGCCTGAATGGTGTCGGACACCAACGGTGTCTGACACCAAACGGCTACTTGATCCACGCCGCGATATCCGACCCTTCCAGCTTGTAGGTCGTGATCGGGGCCTTCGCCGCGGTCGCTTCCGAATCCGCCAGCACGAATGCCTCGGCGAGCTTCAGGCTCAGCGCCGCGAGATTCGCCGCGCTGGCGCCCATCTTCACGGCGCCCTCGCTGATCTCCGTGTTGCGCGCGACGAGCTCCACATAGATGCGCACGGCGATATCGTATGCGAGCGGCATCAGGTCCTTCTTTTCCGGAGCGGACATTTCATTTCCTCCGCAAAGTGCGAATCTCGTCCTTGTAGCGCGTCCACGCGAACTTATCGGTCATGGAAGCGTACTGGCGGACCCAGCGCCCGTCGCATTGGTTGCACCTGTAAATGTGTTGGGCGGGATGGAAGGCAAGCTCCGCATGGCCGTCTTCGCCATCGGGTCCCTCGATGCAGCTTGCGCACAGCACCATCGTCATCGGCCGCCGTTCGTTCTGGCGCCACCCGGTGATGTTTCGCTTGCGCGTCACCGGTTTGTACGACTCGGGCATTGAAGCTCCTGCGAAAGATGCCACTATGCGCCCAATATCGAGAGCGTGCCGTGCTATTGTCGAAGACCTGCCAAGGAGAATTGCCGATGCCGAAACCGAATTATGCGTTTGCCAAGCGCCAACGAGAGCTACAGAAGAAGCAGAAGAAGGAAGCGAAGCTGCGCGAGCGCGCAGCCGAGAAGGCGCCCGCCGAAGAGGCGCCTCCCACGCCGCCCACCGAATCCCAGAACGAATCCCCCGGAGGTTGAAATGGCTACAGGCACCGTCAGGTTCTACAACGACTCGAAGGGCTTCGGCCTGATCACCCCCGACATCGCCGGCCCCGCGCTCTTCGCGCACTCGGCCGACGTGCGCGGCGGAAAGAAGCTGAAGGCGCGCCAGCGCGTGGAGTTCGATGTGCGCGACGCGGCCACGGGCGCCAGCGCGGCAAACATCCGCACGGTCGCCTAGAAAACGGGGTATAATGCTCGCGCAGGAAAAATCAAGTAGTGAAGTTTCAGTACTCCCTCCCTACGCGCCGTCTGGCGTTTCGCAGTGGTAGTCAATTCCCTTCCTTGATCTTCGTGACCCGTTTCCGGAGTCGGGTTAGCTCCGGTCCAACCGATTAAAAGGAAGCAAAATGAGCAAAGGTAAAGTCAAGTGGTTCAACGACGCCAAGGGTTTCGGATTCATCACTCCCGATGACGGCGGCAAGGACCTCTTCGCGCATCACAGCGAGATCCAGATGAGCGGTTTCAAGTCGCTCAAAGAAGGCCAGGCAGTGGAGTTCGAAGCGACGCAGGGCCCGAAGGGTCCGGCCGCCTCCAAGATTCGCGCGGTTTAATTACGCCGAGTCATCCCTGCGAAAGCAGGGAACCAGCACAAAGAGAAAGGCCCGCGCGAGCGGGCCTTTTTTCATTCAGACGCGGCGAATATCGACGAAGTGTCCCGCGATCGCCGCCGCC
>WNFL01053246.1_pt1 | contig 14174 bp, 9 predicted proteins | sample 5400361 | NCBI WGS metagenome assembly WNFL01 (sample SAMN13153351, study PRJNA577476) | soil metagenome | isolation source: 40 cm soil on Douglas fir-dominated hillslope | place: USA:California | collected 2013-09-17
GAGGTACGCGAGGCAGCCCTCACGATCGTCGAACGCGGCTAGAAAGCGTACCTGTTCGTCGTCGCTCATCTCCAGTTTCAGTTGGTTCTCTTTGACGAAGTGGAACTTCTCCGGAACGGCTGGAATTACCTTTCGACGGCGAGCGTGATGCAGGATCTTGCGAAGGAGCCGGAGTGCGAAGTTTGTTGTCGGGGGGGCCTTTTCCTTTTCCTTCATATAGACCGTGAAGTCCTCGCACGCGGCCTCGTCGATCTCCGCGATATCACTCTCACCAAAGAAGGGGAGCAGGTGAGCTTTGAAACTGTTCCGGTTCGAAACCTCGGTGGACGCGCTGCACCTCGCATGTAGTGACTGCCACTGCACAGCGACATGGGAAACCACGGGGTGCCAGGCCTTCGTTTTTTCGTAGCTCGTAACTCATTGAAACGGCGGCACTTCAAACGGCCTCTTTGAACTGTCGTCAGTGATCATCAGTTATTCGCATCGTTGATAGTGGTGTCGCGGTTACTCAAACGGCCAGCGCTTCTGCGGCAAGGCCCGAAATGTAGCTAGGGTCCATCGGATGTCCATGCTGACGGCTCACGGACAGTTCCGGACGGCGATATGCTCTCGCGGTGCAGAGAGGCGGAAACATCCGGGATCGTTGATGCTTCCCAAGCTCTTGGTCGCGAGTTCGAATCTAGTCGCCCGCTCCAATTCGCTCTGTCTCATGAATAGGGAGACTCATTCTGCGCGCAGCGTGTCTGACGCCAACCCCACGTACAGCATGTCCGATCCGGCGACCGTGCGCCGCTCGGTGATGATCGGGATCTCCTGGCCCGGATTCACTGCCACAAGCCTGTCGAGCGCGCGGGCGTTCCTGTCCCAGGACGTCCTCGGCGCGTACGGAGAGTTGCTGAGAACCGTCTCCTCGTCGAGGTGCGCGCGGAAGTAGACCAGCACGCCGCCCAGTGTGCCGGCGTGCGTAGCGCGGAGACAGAGATCGCTTCGCGGCGCCACGGTCAGCGGTGCGTCGCGCGCGAAGTCGATGCGGCAGATCCGGGTTTCCTCCGTGAGAATGCGGGGCGCGAACTGCGCCTGCCCGAGGTTTCCGAGCGGGCGGATGAAAGGATCCGACGGGGCGGCGTCGAAGAGCCGGCGGAAGGCGCCGAAGTCCAGGCCGTAGATTCCCTCGAGCTCCGACAGCTCGCGGCATGCTTGAGCGCGGTCGTTGTACGGAGTGTCCGCCACTTCGAAGCCGATGCAGCAGAGCTCCATTGCGGAGGGAATGAGTATGCCGTTCGGCGCCAGGAGGCGCGCGCGCGCGTCTTCGATGGACGGAAGGATATTTTCATTCAGGGGATCGTTCCCCACGAGCTCGTGAATGAGGACGTCCGCGGGTTCGTCGAGAGACACGTCCCGGCTGTTGGCGCGCCGAAGCTCGATCCGGCCGGCGACGCCGTTGGCTTCGAACATCGCGGCGGCGAGATCGGCGATTCCGCTCTCCTCGATCGCGATCACGCGGCGCGCGCCGGCATTTGCAGCGAAGATCGACAAAATGCCCGAGCCGCAGCCGATTTCCAACACGTTCTTGTCCCGGCAGTGCCGGAAAATCGCGCGACGGTAGGCCAGCACGCGGACGGTGTCGCGGACCGTGCCGAAGTGCGCGACAGGCGAGGCCCAGCCGCCCGCGGCGAGCGCGGTGCCCTCGCCCGTCGCCGGCGTCAGGATGTTCTGCGAAACGAGCGTATCGACCACACCGCTGAAACCGGCTTCATCGATTTCCCAATCGTTCTCGAGCCGCGCCAGCGCTTCAGCCGGCGTGCGGCCGCCGGCAAACGCCAGCAGCACGGGCAGTCCGTCCGTCGCGAGCTTCTGCGGCGTGCGCGAGACGGACGAGCCGGCCAGCAGCTCGCCGTGGTCGCTGATCTGGAGGATGAGCGCGCGCGAGATCGCATACGCGATGTCCCATTTCATACGTAAGCCAAGTATATTGGGAACGCCTTACATCTGCATATCGTACAATCCCCCCCCATGACGACCTGGCACCCTCTGCTGGAAGGTGACGACGCGGAGCGCGCGTGGACGGCGATCCATGAGATCGCCGAGGCGCTGCGGCCACAGGCCGAGAACATCGCACCCGACGCCGATCCCTGCTTCTCCGGCGGCACCTCTGGACTGGCCGCCTTCTACGCCTACCTCGGCGCGGAGACCGGCAACGAGGAGTGGATCGATCTCGCACAACGGCTGATGGAGCACTCCATCAATGCCCTCAGCGAGCGCCCGTTGCGTCCCGATCTCTACGCCGGCTTCACCGGCATCGGTTGGGCGATCAATCACCTGCGGGGAATCCTGTTCGACGAGGAGGAGGACGAAGGCGACCCGGTCGGCGAGGCGCTGGTCAAGGTGCTGGATCGGCAAGAGCCGTTCGGGATCGGACAGTTCGATCTGATCGGCGGCCTTGCCGGCTTCGGTATCTACGCCTTCCATGCACTCCCGCGGCCGGCGGCGCGGCGGAGTCTCGAATTGCTCGTCCAGCGGCTGATCGAGATCGGCCAGCCGGTGGATGGCAGCGGGTTTTCCTGGTTCACGCCGCCGGAAGAGATGCCCGATTGGCAGATCAAAGAGGCTCCGAACGGAAAAATCAATCTCAGCGCGTCTCATGGCGTCGCCGGAGTCCTTTCCGTTCTCGGGATGTGCGCCGGCGCCGGCGTGATGACGGATCAGCAGCGGGCCGTCTTCGATCGCGCCGTCGACTGGTTTCTCACGCAGAAGCGGAGGGATGGCGGGACGTGGTGCTTCGCCAATGCCGTCATCGAGGGCAAGCCGGGACGTCGAGACCGGATGGCCTGGTGTTATGGAGATCCGGGAGTGGCCGGAGCGCTATTGACCGCGGCGCGACACGCCGGAAACGCGCGATGGGAAGCGGAGGCGCTCGACGTTGCGCGAACCACGGCCATGCGGCCGATGGGCGACTCGGGGATCATCGACGCCGGTCTTTGCCATGGATCGGCGGGCTTGGCGCAGCTCTTCAACCGGTATTACCAGGCCAGCGGCGATCCGGTGTTGGCCGAAGCCGCGCGCGCCTGGTTCCGATTTACCCTAGAGCAGCATCGGCCCGGCATCGGCATCGGCGGCTATCTCTTCTGGTGGCGAGAGGAATGGGTGCCGCACAGCGGTTGGCTCATTGGCTCACCCGGGGTGGGGCTTGCGCTGCTCGGGGCGGTCAGCTCGCGGGAGCCTGCGTGGGATCAGTTTCTCGGAGTGTCGGTGCCGCTGGAGCGGCATGCCTCCGAGCCAGACGCGACACCGTGAGACGGTGCAGCAGATCGTAGAGGACCAGCTCGTGCGCGCGCGCATCCGAGCGGATCAGACGGTTGACGAACATGTGCAGATAGCTCGTCACGAGCGCGTCGATGGGCGCCGTGAGCTTGCCTTCTGATTCCAGCGCGCGGAGCTGCGCCACGAGCGGCGCCAACGCAACCGACCGGCGATCGAGCGCGGCCAGGCACGCGGCCAAAGGGTGTTCCGGTGCCACGGTGCCGGCGGTGAGCAGTGAATACAGTTCCTCGCCGTGCTCGCGCAGGCGTTGCGCAAGCTGCTGCGTGAGATCGGCACCGACGGCGAGCTCATCGCCGAACCCGCGGCGAAGCCGGGCCATCAGGTCGCGGCGCATGGCCAGATCGAAGCCGAAATCGGAGAGCAGCCGGTCGATGCCCATCAGCGCCAGGCGCCATCGCCAGTCGGTGCCGCGGTCGCCCTCCAACTCTTCGAGCGCGGCCAGCACGGCCTCGCTATCGGCGTGGAAGATCCCCTCGGAAATCTCCATCGCCTCAGGACCGCCGTAACGTTCCACTTCGCGCTCGTACGTATCGAGCTGCCACTTCGAGATCCGGCCGTCGCGGAGGAGCGGATCGAGCAATTCGGGAAGCCAGTCGACGACGGCGCGCAGCCGCGCCGGCTCGCCGCCGAAGCGCACCCGCAGGTGATTCTGCGGATCGTTGTAGCGGAGGAAGAACCATCGTACGGCGGCACCGCTCTCCATGGCCCGCGAGACGAGCGGCGCGATCGCGTCGCGCAGGACGAGATCGGCCGTAGCGGAGCCCGTGTAGAGCTTGAGGTACAGCCATGACGAGGTGGGCGGGAAAACGCGCGCGGCCTCGTCGCGGACGGGCCAGGCCTGGCGCCGCGTCGGCGTGCGATGCCGCGCGAACGTGATCATCAGCTCGTCGGTGAACCGTCCTTCCGGCCCGCGCACTGCCAGCGCGCCGGCGTCGGGCCAGAATTCACTCAGCAGGACCACGCCGCCGCGTTTCCTGGCGTCGGCCAGGAAGACGTCGAGTGAGAGCACGTTGTCGAGGTCGAACGGCAGCTCCATGTCGTCTTCGCCGAGGACGATGCGCCGCGGGATGCCGCGCTGCTCGCGCCACTGCTGCACGGCCGCGTAGCGGTCCGCGCCGCGGCGCGCCGCGACGTCCTTGATCTCCTCGGGCGTGACCTGCCACTGCGCGCGGTTCAGAATGGCCCGGCCGTAGCGCACCCGCGGCAGGAACGGCAACTTCTCGAAGGGCCGCCGCCATTGCCAATTCACTCCGCTGCGCACGCCTTGCGACTGCAACATGCCGAGAAAGCGATAGAGGGCCAGGCTGCCAAAGCCAAAGTTGTGCGCAGTGGTGAGCCGCGGCACGACGCGGCGCCGCAGACGCTTCGAGTAGAGGACGATCTGGGACGACTCGTCGACTGTGACCAGCAGGTCTTGGACCGGAATCTGGCGCTCGGGCGGAGCGCCGCTGATGCCGAGATAGGGGATCTCGTACTCGCGGAGAACGGGACGCGAAGCGACGTTGCCCAGCCGGCCGCTCGGCACGTGCACGACCTCGGCATAAATCGCGTCGGGATCGAGCGCTTCCTCCACCCGCAGATGCTCGGCAACCGCGCAGGCGATCTCAGCATCGCCGTGGCAGAAGCGTCCGGACACGCGCGCGCCCGAAGGGCCGAAGGAGGTCTTGACCCATACCAGAAAATCGCCTGCGGCCAACGCCTCCCCGTCCGCGGCGGCGAGCCTGACCCAGGTCTGAAACGAATCGGGGAGGGGAACGCGCTTCGGCGCGGCCAGGAGCTCCAGATCATCGTCTTCGATGACGATCTCCATGGCGCCGTCCGACTCGGCCCGCATCAGCTTGCGGAGCAGCAGATCCTCGCGCGCTCCCCACAGCACCGTTCCGCTGCTCTCGCTGCGAGAGAAATCAAGCCCCTGGAGCAGCGGCGAATTGTCGGCCCCGATTTTCGCCGCCGGCAGTCCCACTCCCGCCTCATCGTCCACCGCTTCGGCCAGCGCGACGAACCGCCGCGCACCATAACGCTCGACGAAGCCCTTACTGAACTTTTCGAGACTCTCCGCGAAGAACGGCGGAGTGAAGCGATGGAGGACTTCCACGCCGCGGGCGATCTCGTCGATCACAGCCGAATCGAGAGTGATGTCGCCGGGTTTGAAGAGATCGACTTGATAAAGACGATGCCGGTCGGTGCGCTGCGGCAGCGGCTCGAGTCCGCCGGCGATCTCGTCGTAACGCTTCGGATCATTGCCCAACCCTTTACGGTCGAGCTCTTCGAGGGCCTCGTGCGCGCGGCGGAGTGTAGCGGCGGCCGCTCCGGCCGCCGGCATCGGAATGCGCTCCAGCACCTCGATCAGACCGCGCTCCGCTTCGGGACCGGTGAGCGCCGGCCACAGCTCGGACACCAGGAGCTGGCTGTCGATCAGCTCGTGAACGTAGGTTTCGGCCTCCTCGACGGAGATCTCGCCGTCCGGATCGGTGGCCGCCACCGCCGCGGCGATCTCGCCCGGAGTTGCGCTGCCGGCAGCACGGGCCAGCGCGGCCTCGAGAAATTCGTCGGGCTCGATGACGACGAGGTGGTAGTCGACGGCCTTTCCGCTGTATCGCGCCTCCGCGTAGCGCAGCCGTCCCGCCGCCCGGTAGAGGCTGGTGCTCGGGCGATAGTGCAGCGAACGCCGCAGATCATGATCCTGATTCAGCTCTTCGGCGAGCGAGAAGAGATAGCCCATGTCCAGCCGCGAGTGGCGGCGATACGAGCTCTGCGGCGCGAGCTGCAGCCGGCTCACAGTACCGACACGGCCGACGCTGCAGCCGGCGAACATCCCGAACGGCGTGGCCCGCGCCGCCATGCGGAGCGCGTAGCGCACCAGCGATTCCTCGGCTCGGCGTCCCTTCCTGCTGTCGGGATCGCGGCGCCATTCGTCGAGCGCTTCGAACAGAGACGGTGAGGCGAGGTGCAGCGCTTCGACCACCACCGGGCGCGACAGCAGATCGCGCAACCAGCCGCGCAGCGCATTTCGGTCCGCCTCGATGGCGGCCTCCAGTGCTTTCCGATCGCCGACGGCCCTCGGTGCGCGCAAATCGGTACTCCAGGCCTCCAGCTCGTCAAACGGCAGCAGCGGCGTCCGAACGATGAAGGAACGGTGAGGCTGGAAGTCCGCTCCGTCGATGCGGCGGCGCAAGTGACGATTTTGCTTCCGGCCCGTGTCGAGTATTTCCATAGTGATTGACAAACGCGCGAGTATGACCAATATTATTACGCAAGTATAAAAAGAGTGGCCGTCGGATGATCGGCTGAGGCCGGCTGCCGGCGTATTTGGCAGCTTCGTTGACAAACATTTAACGGGAGGTACCGATGAAGAAGAAGGTGAGAAAGCTCGAGCTCAACAAGGAAACCGTCCGCAACCTGACGGCCGACGATCTCAAGAAGATCGCGGGCGGCAGCACCAGTCCTATCGAATGTACCCATCCCCTCACCATCTGTAATAGCTGTCACAGCTTCTGCGATCCCACCTGTCCGTAACCTTCGGACTCGCGGCTTCCTTGGCGCCGGCCGCTCATCGGCCGGCGCTTTCGTTTTCAGGCCTGGATCTGCACGGCGACGAGCTTCTCGTATCGGCCGCGGCGTCCTATCAGCTCGTCGTGGCTGCCCCGCTCCACCACCATGCCCTCGTCCATCACCAGAATCAGGTCCGCCGCGCGGACGGTGCTCAGCCGGTGGGCGATGACGATCCTGGTGCAGCGCAGCTTGGCCAGCTCTTCCTGAATACGGCGCTCGGTGGCCGTATCGAGGCTCGAGGTGGCCTCGTCGAGCAGCAGGATGGCCGGACGGGGGACGAGCGCGCGCGCCAGCGCCAGCCGCTGGCGTTGGCCGCCGGAGATGGAGAGGCCCCCGTCGCCGAGCAGCGTGTCGTAGCCGAGGGGCATGTTCACGATGTCGTCGTGGATCTGCGCCACGCGCGCCGCCTCGATCAGGCGCTCCCGCGGGAGCGCGGGATCGGCCAGCAAGAGATTGCTGGCGATCGAGCCGCCGAAGAGATACGGCTGCTGGTTAACGATGCCCATCTGGCTGCGCACCGTGCGCAGATCGAGCTCGCGCAGGTCGACGCCGTCGTACAGGATCCGGCCGCTCACCGGCCGGTAAAGACCGACCAGCAGGTGGGCCAGCGTGGTCTTGCCCGCGCCGGACGGACCGACCAGTGCCACGAAGCTTCCCGCCTCGACGTCCAGCGAGACGTCATCGACCACCAGCGGCGCGGTAGGGCTGTAACGAAAGCTCACGCCCTCGAGCGTGATGCGCCCGGCCAACCGCGGCTTGACCAGCGTCACGCCGCGCTCCTGCTCGCTTGGCGAATCGAGCACGTCGTCGATGCGCTCGAAGTAGCTGCCCAGCATCTGCATCTGCAGCGCGGTGGAGACCAGCGCGGAGAGCGGCGCAAAGAAGCCGGCGGCCAGCGCGCTCACGGCGAGCATCGTGCCCAGCGTCAGATCGCCGCGAATCACTTCCAGCGCGCCGTAGCTCAGGATGACCAGCGGCGAGGCGATGGCCAGCGCCGCGAGCAGCGAGTCGAAGATCGAGCTGAGGCGGCCCCTCTCCAGCGCGACGTTGAGCTCGTCGGCGAACAGATTCGACCAATGCTCCACCGCGCGGCGCTCCGCCCCCAGCGACTTGAGGGTCTCGATGCCGGAGAGCATCTGGACCTGATAGCCGCGCGAGGCCGCTTCGACCTGCAGCGCGCGCGAGGCCAGTTCCTGATGCCGTCGCCGCAACGCCAGGAAGAGCATGACCCGAAGCGCTCCGAGCCCCAGCACGATCAGGCCGAACATCGGATGCACGACGAAGACGATGACCAGATACAGCCCGACCAGCAGCCCGTCCAGCGCGCCTGACAGCGCGCCGGAGGTCAGGATCTCGCGCACCGTGGCGTTGCTGTTCAGCCGCGCCATCAGATCGCCGGCAGAACGCTGCTGAAAGAACGAGTAAGGAAGGTCGACCAGGTGATCGAGGAAGTCGAGCGTCATCCGCGAGTCGAGCTGCACGCGCAGGCGCAGCAGCAACCGCGCGCGGGCCAGCGTGGTCAGGAATTGAGATCCGCCCACGGCCGCCAGCCCCGCCGAAAGAATGGTCAGCAGCCCGACGTCGCGATGTGGAATCACGCGATCGACCACCACGCGCGTGAGCAACGGCAGCGCCAGCGCCAGCGCCTGGACGATCAGCGACGTGCCGAGCACGCGGGCCAGCGTCGACGACTCGCTCAGCAGCCGCCGGACGTAGCGCATCACGCCGCTGTGCCTTCTCTCCTCGGAGGTGAACCCCGCCGCGGGCTCCAGGGTGATGGCGATGCCTGTGAACGCCGTGCGCAGCTCGTTCCACCCGGCCAGCCGCCGCCCGCGCGCGGGATCGACGATCCACGCCCCCTCGCTCGTCACGCGGTCGAGGACCACGAAGTGATGGAACTGCCAGTGGAGAATGGATCGCGACGGCAGCGATTCCAGACTCTCGATCTCCGTAACGCGCACCGCGCGCGCGCGCAGGCCGTACCAGTCGGCGCTGGCCAGGATCTGGCCCGCGTCCGCGCCGTCGCGCGACACGCCCATGACCTCGCGCACTTCGCGCATCGGCACTTCTTTGCCGAACGACGCGAGGACCATCGTCATGCACGCCGCGCCGCAGTCGGCAATGGTGGTCTGTTGGAAGAATGGAATCGTCTCCTGGCGGCGGCGGAATCGGAGCCGGTCTCGCGGGGCGACGCGGCGTCGCGGCTTCAGCTCCAGCACGCGTCCAGGCTCTCCCGCGCCCTTGACGTGCGAGCGTATCGCGTCGCGCCGGTAGAGCGGCTTGCCGTCGGCGGCGATGGGATCGTCGGCCGCGGCCACCGCGTCCTCCAGTTGTTTCTCGGAGATGCGGTGGCGCACGATCGGCGCGATCTGCAGCGCCAGCTCTTCGAGGCGCTGCCGCTCCGCGTCGTCGAATGCCTCGGCGGTACGCGCGCGCGTGGCTACCAGGACGCCCAGAGTATCGGCGAAGGCGCCTCCGGGCGCGAGCACCGGCACGGCCAGCAACCGCTCTTCCGGCGCGCGCCCGCCGTTGTCCGCCTCGACATCGTATCGAGGATCGTCGCCGACGCGATCCACCACCAGCGCTTCGCCGGTCCGCGCCACGAAGCTCACCAGTCCGGCGGCCGCGCTGTTGCGAGCCGTTTCCTGCGCGTCGAGGCGTCGAAACCAAAGCGTCTCGTGCAGCGGATCGTAGACGGCGAAACGCGCCTCGCCGGCATCCGTCAGTGTGCGCGCCGCGTCGCCGATCAGACCGGAGATCCGCTCGAGGTCCATCTCGGTGGCCATGCGATCGACCACACGCGAGATCGCTCGGGCCACCAGCATCGCGCCGCGTGTGCCGGCGGCTGCGTTGTCCTCCGCCCGGCGCTGGTCATGCCGGAGTGCGCCGCGCAGCAGAACCGCCACTTCGTCCAGCGGCGGCGGACGGCGCGACAGGAAGAAGATCTGGTCGGCGTCGATGAAATCCTGAAACATCTCCGGCTCGCTGCCGGTGGCGAGCACCACGGCGCGCACCGCCGGCGCGCGGCGCAGGAAGGCCGCTGCGTCGCTCGCTCGCAGGTTGCTGCCGAGGCAGAGAAGCGTGCCGGGAGCCGCCGCGGCCAGGTGTCGCAGCGCGTCTCTTTCGTCTGCCGCGATGGTCACCTCGGCATCCGACCCGAGCAGCTCCGCAAGCTGCGCCGCCTCGGCGGCATCGAAGCCGAGCAGGAGGAGCATAGAACCTGTAATGTTATCATCGGCAAATATGGAATTCATCTAGGCAAGCTCATGATCGACTCTCTCCGACGGCTGGCCGCGCGCATCGACCGCGAGTGGAAACGGGCCGGATCCAAAGTCTCCGTCTTCCCCGCCGTCGCCGCGCGCGTGCTTTCCGACGCGCAGCCCCACCGTCAATACGACCTCCACTCCCTGGCCGGCTGGACGCTCTCCCACCGCACCTTCCCGACGGCCTGCAATCCATTCGGACCGTTCGGTCCGCCGGCGTTCACGGTCTGGTCCGACGGCCGCTTCTTCGCGAACGTCTACGCCTACATGACGCCGGAGGTGGTCATCCACGATCACGACTTCGCCGGCGCGTTCGTCAATCTCTCGGGAACGACCATCCACGCGAAGTACCAATTCGCGGACGGCGAGCGCGTCGCGCCGGAGGTGCAGGTCGGACAACTGGCGGTGCGCGAGGTGGAGGTGGTCGGCCCCGGCGACGTGCGGCGCATCGATCCCGGCCGCAGGTTCATCCATCAGGTGTGGCACCTCGATCAGCCAACGGTCGTTCTGGTCATCCGCACTGGTCCGTTGACCGCGCCAACTCGGCGGCAGTTTCAATATTTCCACGCCGGCTTCGCTTCGGAAGTCGTTCGCGACGAGGTCATGTCGGTCAGCGCGCCCGAGCGATTCCAGTACGCGCGAAAGATGATCGAATGTCTGCGCACCTCATCCGGCGGCGTCGTCGACTATCTGCGGCTGCTCTTGCGGGAAGAGCGTCCGTGGGATGCCTTCTGGCATTTCATGGAGAACTGGCGCTACCTCCGCACACTCGGCGCGCTGGACGAGCTGATCCGCCTCGGCGCGCGGCACCAGGGGGCATGGTTCGCCGGCGTAGCCGATGCCGGGAGCGAGATCGATCTCTTCCAGTCGATCGATTGGCCCAGGGTGCGATTGCTCGAAGACCGGATCGCGCTCGCGCTGCTGATGACCTTTCGGGCATGGCGTCCAGTGCACGAATGGCTGGAGACGCTCCTGCCCGGCGCCGCGCCGGAGGATCGGTTTGTCGACAGCCTGCGCCGGCTCGGCGAGGAGGGGGCGATTCCGCTGCAGCTCGGAGAAGAAGGACGGACCATGCTCTCCTGCATCCTGAAGAGCGACGGGAACCGCGGCGCGTGGCGACAGCGCGTGCGTGAATCGTTCGACGTCGGCACGCGAGGCGATTGGGCCGTGGCCAACGCCATCGAGCGGACGCTGCGCGGGCATCGGCTGTTGCAGCCGCTGTTCGTCAACGCGCGCTGACAGCGCGCGAGGCGAGATCGTCGAAGAGCTCCTGGAGTGCGCTGCCCAGCGGATGCTGCCCGAGCTCCGCGCGGTCCGGACGATCGATGCCGGCAGGGACGAACTCGGCGCTGACGCGGTCGCGGTCGAAGGGGAGCGACAAGATCGCGCAGAGCGCCTCGATCTGCTCGACGAAGCGCTCTTTCCGGCCGTCATAGACCACGATCAACGGTCCTTCGCCCGAATCGGCGAGAAACTTGACTTCGCTGTTGTAGCGAAACCATTGATCCATGCCGCTGCGCAGGGTGTGGCAGAAGCCGCGCTTGAGAAGTGCGTGTGCGCTGGCCACGGGATGGCGGACGGTCACCACCGGCCGCACCGCAATCGGCGCACGCGACGCGCGCGCGATCTCCTTCCATGGCCGGAACTGGAACGTCAGCAACGGATCCTTGATGGCGAATGGGAAGCAGGGAATCGATTCGAAGAGGCCGCGGATTGCCAGCATCTCGCCGGTGGACAGGATCATCTCGTCGGTGAGCACCGGATTGCTTTGCTGGGCGCCGTAGCGCGCGGCGATCTGACGGACCAGATCGAGGACGGCCGGGATTTCGTAGCTCTCGTAGCCGCCGTCGGACCTGCCGCTGTCCGGCTTGAACAGACCGAGGGGAAGAGCGGAATGCTCGAAATCGAGGGCCACGCCGCACGCGGCGAGCGCCTTCGTCAGCGCGGAGGTGCCGCTGCGGTTCAGACCCAGCACCAGGTAGAGATCGCGCCGTGGCGTTTCTCCGGCCGGCGTCAGGAAGTTCTGGCCGATCAACGCGTCGACCAGTGTCACGAAGCTGCCATCGTCGATCTCCCAGCTCTCTTTCAGCTTCACCAGCGCCGCACGCGGCGTGGTTGGGGAGGCGAAGGCGGTGAGGAGCGGCAGCGCGTCATCGGTCAGTTCGCGCTCCCGCGCGGTGGACGTGGTGGCCACGAACGTGCCGGAGGGGGAGATCCGCAGAGTGACGGATTGGGGAACGACGTACGAATCATCCCAATGCATGTCGATACGTGACCGAAACACACACTACCCTAAATCCTTTTCGACCTCCAGATTCTGCATGTGGTGGCATCCCCAGCGCAACTGGCGGGAGGGGAGCGTACGGGAAGATGAAGGCCTGACGGCCGACCCTGAGATTCGTCTGCTCTGATCACCACACTTGCAGATCCAGGCCGGCGATTTCCTTGAAGTGCGGATCGCGGGACTCTGCGAACAGGGCGATGACGATATTCGTGTCGAGAAGGAACCTACCACTCATCGGGATTGACCTGCTCGCAGCCGGCCTCGATTGCCTTCTCGATGAGCGTCAAATCGCTTCGTCCTATCGCTCCGCTGAGATGGATCAGCGACTTGCCAGGAAGACCACGAACGTCTTTTGCAGTTAGGGCGCGGGCGAAGTTGAACACCCGCTGTTGCCCATCGGCGTCCATCCGGCCGAGCTGTTGACGAAGCTCGTTTTCTATCGCTGGGTTCACCGCTCGCAGCCTCCCGATCCATGATACGTGCAAGAGAGCGAACGATTGATAGCATGCCGTAGATGTTGGCAGGCTGGTTTTGAGAGAGACCCCGGAAGAACAAGGCCGGTGGCTTCCCCGGCTTGCCGCCGGATTGAACAGCGACGGTACCCTCTACTTCGCCCTGCTCCTGCTGGTTTGGGGGCTGACCGTGCCGATGCGCGGCATGTGGCAGGATGACACCCTGTTGCTGCGGATGGCGCGCGAGTTCCAAGGCCATGGTTTCATGGCCGCGCTGACGCCGGTCGTCACTCCCCTGCGGCGACTCTATTCCCTGCCGTTCCGCCTGGCGCTGGCCACGCCGCAGCCCATCCGGACTCTGCACCTGCTCTTCGGCGCGGCCTGGCTCGGGCAGGCCCTGGCCGCCGGCTGGATCTCCCGGCTGCTGATGCCGGGGAGACGGCTCACGCAATTCCTGGCGATCTGCCTGACCCTCACGGCGACCAGCGACTATCTGACGAACAACCTCACCGCGCTGGGCTACAACCTCAGCGCGCTCATGCTGCTGCTGGCCGTCGGTTGCAGCCTGCGCTACGTGACCGGCGGAAGCGCTGGCTGGATCGCCATCGCGTGCGCCGCGATCGCGGTCAGCATCTGGACCATCGACGTCGCCATCCCCGCCCTTCCGTTCGTACCGTTGCTCCTGTTCTGGCGCGGCGGTACCGAGGCCTGGCGCCGGATTCTTCTGGTGCTCTCAGCGCTCGGTCTGACCCTGGCTCCCGCCGCGCTGGTCGAGTGGTGGTTTCTGCACGACCCAGCCGGTTACGCGGCGGTGGCCATGCAGCCGATGCGTCTCGCCGAGCGTCTGGATCGCACGATCAGTCTGTGGCGCGAGAACTTCGCACCGTGGCGCTGGGTCTTTGCGCGCCCGGTCTGGTATCCCCGGCCGCCGGCGGCCATTCCCATGTGGGCCATGGCACTCGCTGCCGGAGCGGCGGCGGCGTGGTTCGCGTTCCGGGCACGCCGGGCACAAAATCCGGATCGGCCGGATCCCACGACACGGACGCTCCTGCTGGCCGGGATTTTCGCTGCGATGGCCTTGATTGCGAATGCCGCGTATGCCGGACTTCAGATGGCCAATATTCACTATCGCACGCACATCCTGTCGCGCACGTGGGCATCATTGGCGGTCGCCGTTTCGGCCGGTTGGGCGGTGCAACAATGGCCTCGCTTCCGGACCGCTTTCCTGCTGGTGCCTCTCCTCTTTGTGGGGTTTGGTGTCTGGGGAGGACTGGAGCGTCAGGACCTCTGGGTTTCGACGTG
>WNFL01169228.1_pt1 | contig 14174 bp, 11 predicted proteins | sample 5400361 | NCBI WGS metagenome assembly WNFL01 (sample SAMN13153351, study PRJNA577476) | soil metagenome | isolation source: 40 cm soil on Douglas fir-dominated hillslope | place: USA:California | collected 2013-09-17
GGCGCGGCTGCTCGCCCACCAGAACCAGGAGGTGGAGCGCAAGAACCGCGAGGTGGAGCAGGCGAGGCAGGCGCTGGAAGAGAAGGCGCGCCAGCTCGCGCTCACGTCGAAGTACAAGTCCGAGTTCCTCGCGAACATGTCGCACGAGCTGCGCACGCCGCTCAACTCGCTCCTGATCCTTTCCGACCAGCTATCGAGCAACGCCGAGGGCAACCTCACGCCCAAGCAGATCGAGTTCTCGCGCACGATCCACTCGTCGGGCAACGACCTGCTGATGCTCATCAACGACATCCTCGACCTCTCGAAGATCGAGTCGGGAACGGTCGCGGTGGACATCGGCGAAGTGCGCCTCGACGAGCTGCAGCGCTTCGTCGAGCGTACTTTCCGCCACGTCGCGGAGACCAAGAGCCTGCAGTTCGAGATCCGCATGGATCCGCGCCTGCCCAAGTCCGTTTCCACGGACGCCAAGCGCCTGCAGCAGATCCTGCGCAACCTCCTGTCGAACGCGTTCAAGTTCACGCACAAGGGCGACGTCAACCTGGTGATCCGCCCGGCGAGCGCCGGATGGAGCCCGGACAACGAGGATCTCAACCGCGCAAGCGACGTGGTCGAGTTCTCGGTGACCGACACCGGCATCGGCATCCCGACGGACAAGCAGCAGATCATCTTCGAGGCGTTCCAGCAGGCCGACGGGTCGACGAGCCGCAAGTACGGCGGCACGGGCCTGGGCCTCGCGATCTCGCGGGAGCTCTCGCGCTTGCTGCGCGGGGAAATCCGCCTTGTCAGCGCGCCGCACAAGGGCAGCGTCTTCTCGCTGTACCTGCCGCAAGCCTTCCCGCCGTCGCGCTTGCCGCGCAAGTCTGCCGACGCCGCCGCGGTGGCGAACGCCGCGATCGAGGCCGCGCGCCACGCCGCCGAGCGCCAGCACGGCTACCCTGAGGCCGAAGCGCGCACAGATCGCGGCGACGTTGCGTTGATGTCGGAGCCCCAGAGCGCGCCCGTCGTTCTTGTAAACGAGGCGGACGACGATCGCGAGGCGATCCACCTGGGCGATCGCACGGTGCTCATCGTCGAGAACGACCTGAGCTTCGCGCGCGTCCTGCTGGAAGCCGCCCGCGAGCAGGGCATGAAGGGCATCGTGACGTCGCAGGGCACCGCGGCGCTTACGCTGATCCACGGGTACAAGCCCGCCGCGATCCTGCTCGACATCTTCCTGCCCGACATCGAAGGCTGGCGGGTGCTCTCGCGGATCAAGAATGACCCGGCGGTGCGTCACACGCCCGTCACCGTGATCTCGACCGAGGAGGCGCGCGATCGTGCGCTCGACTCGGGCGCGCGCGCTTTCGTGGCCAAGCCGATCCAGAGCCGCAAGGCGGTCGACGATGTGCTCGAGCAGGTCGCGAACTACGCCTCGCGCATCCAGCGGCGCCTGCTGCTGGTCGAGCCCGATCCGGTGCGTCTCACGACGATCCGCGAATACCTCTCGGGCCTCGAGAATGTCGAGATGATCTGCGCCACCGACGGGCCGCGCGCCGCAGAGCTCCTGCGCGATGGCCAGCTCGATTGCGCCATCGTGAATCCCGACACGCCGCACTTCGACCTCGCGGCCGTGCTCGATAGCGTGCGCGAGGAGAACGAGGCGCCGCCGCCGGTGATCGCCTACGGTCGCGAACCCGTTGCCTCGGTCGGCAGCGCGGCGGCTCACGGCTCAATTCCCGGCGTGCGCGAGATCCATTCGATCGAGCGCCTGCTAGACCAGACCGTGCTCGCCCTGCACCTCGACGACGCGCGCCTCAAGGAAGAGCATCGCCGCGTGCTCGACCAGATCTACAGCTCGACCAAGGCGCTCGCGGGCCGCACCGTTCTCATCGTCGACGACGACATCCGCAACATCTTCGCGCTCTCCTCGGTCCTCGAGGACTACGGGATGCAGATCACGACAGCGGACAACGGACGCGACGCGATCAACATCGCGCAGAAGCGCAACCTCGACGTGGTGCTGATGGACATCATGATGCCGGAGCTCGACGGCCTCGATACGATGCGCGAGATCCGCAAGCTCCCGAGCTGCAAGGACCTGCCGATCGTCGCCGTGACCGCCAAGGCGATGAAGGGCGACCGCGAGCGCTGCATCGAAGCGGGTGCGTGGGACTATCTGTCCAAGCCGGTGGACCGGGAGCAGTTGCTCATGGTCCTGCGCGCGTGGCTGCAGCGCTAGAGGCAACGACGATGAACGCCGAAATGAATGCCATCGCCCGCGTCGACGAAGCAGCCCACGAGGCGCTGCCCCCACTCGAGCTGTCCAACATCCTCATCGTCGACGATCGCTCCGACAAGCGCGTCGTCTTCCGCACCATCCTCGAGGAGCTCGACCAGAACATCGTGACGGCGGCCTCCGGCGAAGAGGCGCTGAAGTGGCTCCTCGACAACGAGTGCGCAGTGATCCTGCTCGACGTCAACATGCCGGGCATGGACGGGCTCGAGACCGCGGAGCTCATCCGCTCGCGCCGAAAGTCGGCGCACACGCCGATCATCTTCATCACCGCCTTCGCCGACGAGATGCACACGGCGCGCGGCTACTCGCTGGGCGCCGTCGACTACATCTTGTCGCCGGTGGTGCCCAACGTCCTGCGCAGCAAGGTGAAGGCGTTGGTGCAGCTGCATCGCCTTAACGCGGAGCTCAAGCGGCGCGCCGACGAGCGCGTGGCGCTGGTGCGGGAACAGGCGGCGCGGTCGGCTGCCGAGGAGTCGCAGCGCCGCGCGAGCTTCCTCGCGGAAGCCACCCAGGTCATGGCGAGCTCACTCGACGTCGACACGATCCTCAAGGGGGCGACCGGCCTCGTCGTGCCGTTTCTCGCCGACTACAGCGCCATCGTCCTGATCGGGGACGACGGACGCGTGCGCGGCCGGCGTGCCAACGCCGTGCGCGGATGGGATACCTATGTTGGCACGTGGCGGTCCTCGTTCGACACCCTCCTTTCCGACTGCCAGGAAGCCGCGATCGCCAAAGCGGAGCGAGCGAGCGAGGGGCGTCTCGTGCCGTCCTCGGTGGAGTCGGCCGCCGACGCGCCGCCCGGGGAGGTGCACGCCTTCCCGTTGATGACGCGCGGAAAGGCGCGCGGCGCATTGATGCTCGCGCAGGGCCCGTCGACGCGCCGGCTCAATAGCGCGGATCTCACGCTCGCCGAAAGCGTTGCCGGACGCGCCGCGAGCGCGATCGACAATTGCCTCCTGTACGAGGAAATCCAGAACGCCGACCGGCGCAAGAACGAATTCCTCGCGACGCTCTCACACGAGCTGCGCAACCCGCTCGCGCCGTTGCGGGCGGCGCTGCACATGTTGAGGTCGGAAGACATCGATTCCCAGCGCGAGGGCGTCTTGCTCGAATCGATGGACCGGCAGGTCGCGCAGATGACGCGGCTCGTCGAGGACCTGCTCGACGTCTCGCGCATCACGCGCGGCGCGATCGAGCTCAGGCGCGAGACGCTCGACGTCTCGCGCGAGATCCGCAACGCCCTCGAGTCGTGCCAGGGACCGCTCGAAGCCGGACGCCACGAGCTCGTGGTGAACCTGCCAAAGGAGCCGCTCCACGCGGTCGCCGATCGCGTGCGGTTGCAGCAGATCCTCGAGAACCTCCTGCTCAACGCCGTGAAATACACCGACGCCGGCGGGCGTATCGAGGTAAGCGCCGAGAGCGAGCTTGGCGGCGTCGTGATGCGCGTGCGCGATAACGGCATCGGCATCGCGCGCGACAGGCTTGCGCACGTATGGGATCTTTTCGTCCAGGTCGACGACTCGCCCGAGCGCACGCGCAAGGGCTTGGGCATCGGCCTCGCGTTGGTGAGGGACCTGGTCAAGCGCCACGGCGGAACCGTCGAGGCCGACAGCGAAGGCCTCGGCAAGGGCAGCACATTCACGATCCGGCTGCCACGCGCGGTGCGCGGCGAGCTCGTATCGAAGAGCGCGAACGAAGCCGCGCCTCACCCGGCGGCGGCGCCGGCCGCGGTTCCGAGGCGCGTGCTGATCGTCGACGACAATCTCGATGCGGCCGAAACGCTCGAGATGATGCTGCAGCTCCTCGGTCAGCAGACGCGCCAGGAGCATGACGGCGCCGCGGCGCTCAAGGCGGCGGCGGAGTATCGGCCCGAGGTCGTGTTCCTCGACATTGGGCTGCCCGGATTGAGTGGGCACGAAGTCGCGAGCCGCATGCGCCGCGACCTGGGCATGAGCGACGTCTACCTCATCGCGCTCAGCGGCTACGGCACCGAGGAAGACCGGCGCAAGTCGTTCTACGCCGGGTTCGACAGCCACCTGGTGAAGCCACTCGATCCGACGGCGCTGCCGGGCATCCTCGCCGCCGCGGAACGGCGGACGAATGCCTGAGTTATCATTGAAAGACGAGACAGAACGTACAAGGCGAGAGAAAGGGCCCGCAATGGTTATGAGACCGCCAACGTCGCGCACCGGAGGTCCTCGGTAGGCGAGCCCGCTTGCGTCCGGCATTCCTGAAAAAGCGCGGCTCGTCCGCGTTTTTTCTTTTGGGGGCAGACATGGTCAGCATCACCCTCCCGGACGGATCGGTCCGGAAGTACGACAAACCGGTGACGGTCGGCGAGATCGCGGCCTCGATCGGACCGGGCCTTGCCAAGGCGGCGCTCGGCGGCAAGGTCGACGGCAAGCTCGTCGACATGAGCCACGCGGTGGGCTCCGACGCGAGGGTCGCGATCGTCACCGACAAGGATCCCGAGGGTCTCGAGCTCATTCGCCATTCGACGGCGCACCTGCTCGCGTACGCGGTGAAGGAGCTCTTCCCCGAGGCGCAGGTGACCATCGGGCCGGTCATCGAGAACGGCTTCTACTACGACTTCGCGTACAAGCGGCCCTTCACGCCCGAAGACCTCGAGGCTATCGAGAAGCGCATGGCGGAGCTCGCCAAGCGCGACATCCCGGTCGCGCGCGAGGAGTGGAAGCGCGACGACGCGGTGAAATTCTTCGAATCGATCGGGGAGAAATACAAGGCCGAGATCATCGGCGCGATCCCTGCGAACGACACGATCAGCCTGTATCGCGAGGGCGGCTTCGTCGACCTTTGCCGCGGGCCTCACGTGCCGTCGACGGGCAAGCTCAAGGTCTTCAAGCTCATGAAGGTCGCGGGCGCGTACTGGCGCGGCGATTCGAAGAACGAGATGCTGCAGCGCATCTACGGGACCGCGTGGGCGAAGAAGGACGACCAGGAAGCGTACCTCCACATGCTCGAGGAGGCGGAGAAGCGCGATCACCGCCGCATCGGCGCGCAGCTCGACCTCTTCCACATGCAGGACGAAGCCCCCGGGATGGTGTTCTGGCATCCCAATGGATGGGCGGTCTGGCAAGAGGTCGAGCAGTACATGCGCGGCGTCTATCGCGATAACGGGTACCAGGAGGTCAAGGCGCCGCAGATCCTCGACGTTTCGTTGTGGAAGAAATCCGGCCACTGGGAGAACTACAAGGAGAACATGTTCTTCACCGAGTCGGAGAAGCGCGAGTTCGCGGTGAAGCCCATGAACTGCCCCGGCCACGTGCTGATCTTCAACAAGGGACTGCGCAGCTACCGCGACCTGCCGCTGCGCTACGGGGAATTCGGCGCCTGCCACCGCAACGAGCCGAGCGGCGCCCTGCATGGCCTCATGCGCGCTCGCGGTTTCACGCAGGACGACGGGCACATCTTCTGCACCGAGGCGCAGATCGAGCCGGAGTGCGTCACCTTTCACCGCCTCGCGTTCGCCGTGTATCGGGACTTCGGGTTCGACGAAATCACGGTGAAGCTGGCGCTACGACCCGACAAGCGCCTGGGGAGCGACGAGCAATGGACGAAGGCTGAAGAGGCCTTGCGTGCCGCGCTGCGCGCATGCGCAACGCAATGGACGGAGCTACCGGGGGAGGGCGCGTTCTATGGTCCGAAGATCGAATATCACCTCAACGATTCGCTCGGCCGCCCATGGCAGGTCGGGACGATGCAAGTGGATTTCATGATGCCCGAGCGCCTCGGCGCCGAATTCGTCGACGAGGACAATACCCGCAAGCATCCGGTGATGCTGCACCGCGCCATCGTGGGCTCGATGGAACGTTTCATCGGCATCCTCATCGAGAACCACGCCGGCGCGCTGCCGCTGTGGCTGGCGCCGCTCCAGGTCGTCGTGATGAATGTGACCGACCGCCAGGAAGCGTACGTCCGTGAAGTCGAAGGGGCGTTGCGCGGGGCCGGGCTTCGCGTCGCGGCGGATTTGCGGAACGAGAAAATAACGTATAAAATTCGAGAACATAGCATTCAAAAACTTCCCTATCAATTGATTGTCGGTGATAAGGAAGTCGCCGCTCGGACGGTCTCAGCGAGAACGCGTGCCGGAGATACCTTGGCGCCGCTTTCGCTCGAGGCCTTTATTTCGCGCTTGAGAAGCGAGATCGAGGCCCGCCGTTGAGGGGTGTGGGAGCACCGGAAGCCCATGAAGAAACAGCATGAGGTTCCTCTGCTAAAGAATTGAATTTTAAGAGGATTTGCGCATAGCTCAAGATAAAGCAGTTCGCATAAACGGCGAGATCAACTCGCCCGAGGTGCGCCTCATCGGAATCGAGGGTGAGCCCATCGGCATCGTGAAGATCGAAGAGGCGATGCGGCTGGCCGAAGAGAAGGAAATCGATCTGGTCGAAATCGCGCCGACGGCGAAGCCGCCTGTGTGCCGCCTGATGGACTACGGCAAGTTCAAGTACCGCGAGAGCAAGAAGGCGCACGAGGCGAAGCTCAAGCAGAAGCAGATCCAGGTCAAGGAAGTGAAGTTCCGGCCGGGGACGGACGAGGGGGACTACAAGATCAAGGTCCGCAACCTCATTCGCTTCCTCACCGAAGGCGACAAGACGAAGGTCACGCTGCGGTTCCGTGGCCGCGAGATGGCGCACCAGGAGCTCGGCATGCAACTGCTGAAGCGCGTGGAAGCGGACGATGGTGATGATCGTCGCGCCCAAGAAGAAACACTGAGGTCTACAAGGTGACTGCAGGTTAAGAAGCGCGGAGCGGTTCCGCCACCTGCTGCACCAACGAACGGAGGGCATCATGCCCAAGATGAAGACCAAGAGCGGCGCGGCCAAGCGCTTCAGGGTCCGCGCGAGCGGGTCGGTGAAGCGCTCGATGGCGGGCAAGCGCCACATCCTCACCAAGCGAACCACGAAAAACAAGCGTCAGCTGCGCGGGTCGACGGGGGTCCACAAGACCAACCTCGCCCACGTCAAAGCGATGCTTCCCTACTCTTAAAGGAGCCGCACCATGCCTCGCGTAAAACGCGGAGTCACGGCGCGCGCGCGCCACAAGAAGGTCCTCGACCAGGCCAAGGGTTTCCGCGGCCGTCGCAAGAACGTCTATCGCATCGCCAAGGAAGCGGTGATGAAAGCGGGGCAGTACGCCTACCGCGACCGCCGCAACAAGAAGCGCGAGTTCCGCGCGCTCTGGATCACGCGCATCAACGCGGGCGCCCGCGAGGCGGGGCTCACGTACAGCCAGTTCATGGCGGGCCTGAAGAAGGCTGCCATCGAACGAGCAAGCCAAGGCGAGCCTCGGTGGCTGAGACGACGTAAAACAGACAAGGGGCTCGAAAGAGCCCCTTTTGTTTTATGAATGAACTCGAAGACATCGTCGCACAAGCACAGGCTTCGGTCGCGGCATGCCGCGCGCTGGCCGATCTCGACCAGGTCAAGGCGCGCTTCCTCGGAAAGTCCGGATCCCTCACCGAGCAGCTGAAGTCGTTGGGCAAGCTCGCCGCGGAAGAGCGGCCGCGCGCCGGCGCCGCGATCAACGATGCGAAGGCGCGGGTCGAGGCGTTGATCCAGGCTCAGCGCGAAACCATCCTCGGGCACGAGCTGGACGTGAAGCTCACCGCGGAAGCGGTCGACGTGACGCTGCCCGGGCGGTGCCAGGCGGGAGGGGGCCTGCATCCGATCGCGCGCGCGCAGGAACACGCCGAGCGGCTCTTCGCGTCGATGGGATTCTCGGTCGCCGACGGACCCGAGATCGAGAACGACTACTACAACTTCACGGCGCTCAGGATGTTTCCCAACCATCCGTCGCGCAGCATGCAGGATACGTTCTACATCGCGGACTCGGACAAGGTGCTGCGCACGCAGACGCTACATGCAATCGCACAAGCCGCCGATCCGCATCATCTGTCCGGGCCGCGTGTATCGCAACGACCACGACGCCACGCACTCGCCGATGTTCCACCAGATCGAGGGGCTGTGGGTCGACGAGGGCATCAGCCTCGCCGACCTCAAGGGCACGGTCACGCAGTTCTGCCGCGCGTTCTTCGAGCGCGACGAGATCGCGATCCGCTTCCGGCCGTCGTACTTTCCGTTCGTCGAGCCGGGTGTCGAGATCGACATGGCGTGGTCGAGGAACGAGCCGGCAGGATCCAACGGCGAGCGCAAGGACGGCGCGGTGACCTACCTCGAGATCGCGGGCGCCGGCGTGGTTCATCCGGAAGTGCTGCGTAACGGCGGCATCGATCCGGAGAAGTACTCGGGGTTTGCCTTCGGCATGGGCATCGACCGGATCGCGATGATCAAGTACGGCGTGAACGACCTGCGCCTGTTCTTCGAGAACGACCTCAAGTTCCTGGCGCAATTCCGATGAGAATATCGCTCAAGTGGCTCGGCGAGCTCGTCGACATTCCTGCGGATGTCGAAGCGCTCGCGGGCGCGCTCACGATGGGGGGTCTCGAAGTCGAGGAGATCGCACCGGTCGCGGCGAGCTTTTCGGGCATCGTGGTGGCGCAGGTGAAGAGCGTCGCGCCGCATCCGAACGCGGACAAGCTGCGCGTGACCGAGGTCGACGCGGGCACGGGCGAGACCCTCACCATCGTGTGCGGCGCGCCGAATGTCGCCGCGGGGCAGCGCGTCCCCTGCGCCCTTGTCGGCGCGAAGCTGCCGAACCTGGAGATCAAGAAGGCGAAGCTTCGCGGCGTCGAATCGAGCGGAATGCTCTGCTCCGCGCGCGAGCTCGGGCTCTCGGAGGACCATGCGGGATTGCTCGTGCTTCCGGAGGACGCGCCGATCGGGAGCGACGTGCGCGAGTATCTCGATCTCGACGATACCTACCTCACGCTGAAGCTCACGCCCAACCGCGGGGATTGCCTGTCGATGTTCGGCGTCGCTCGCGACGTCGCCGCGATCACCGGCGGGACGCTGAAGCTGCCTTCGACCCCGCAAGTGGCCGCCACGATTCCCGATGCGCGCGAGATCCGCATCGGCGAGCGCAAGGCGTGCGGCCAATACTACGGGCGCGTGATCCGCCACATCGATGCGCGCGCGAAGACGCCGGGGTGGATGGTGCGCCGGCTCGAGCGCGCGGGACTGCGCGGGATCAATCCGCTGGTGGACATCACCAACTACGTGATGCTCGAGCGCGGCCAGCCGATGCACGCGTTCGACCATGCGAAGCTCGAGGGCGCGATCGATGTGCGCTTCATGAAGCCGGGCGAGCAGGTTCAGCTGCTGAGCGCGCAATGGGTTGAGCACCTGCCCAACCTCCTGGCGATCACGGACGAGTCCGGTCCGGTCGGGCTCGGCGGGATCATGGGCGGCTTCGACTCGATGGTCACCGCGGCGACCACCGACGTGTTCTTCGAAGCGGCGTTCTTCGACCCGGAGATCATCCAGGGCAAGGCGCGCGCGCTCTCGCTCGTGAGCGATGCGGCCCATCGCTTCGAGCGCGGCGTCGATTTCGCGGCCACGCTCACCGCGCTCGAGCGTGCGACCGGCCTCGTGATCGGGATCTGCGGCGGCGAGCCAGGCCCTGTCACCCACGCGGATGGCGAGCTGCCCGCGCGGGAGCCCGTGCGCGTGCGGCCCGCGCGCGTGCGCGCGCTCCTCGGCTATGACGTGGCGGACGGAGACATGCGCCGAATCCTCACCAAACTCGCGTGCGAGGTGGCGATGGAAGGCGCGGCCTTCGCGGTGAAGCCGCCGTCCTGGCGCTTCGACCTCGCGATCGAGGAGGACTTCGTCGAGGAGATCGCGCGCATCCACGGTTACGCGCACGTCCCCGCGCAGGCGCCACGCTCGAGCGTTCCGATGGTCACGATTCCCGAGGGCCGGCGCGATGCCTTCGCCCTGCGCCATGCCGCGGCTGCGCTGGGCTACCAGGAAGTCGTCAACTACAGCTTCGTCGCCGAGGAATGGGAGCGCGATTTCGCGGGCAACCTGGAGCCCGTGCGGCTTGCCAATCCGATCGCAAGCACGATGAGCGTGATGCGCAGCACCTTGGTCGGCGGGTTGGTGCAAGCGTTGCGCGCCAACTTGAATCGCGGCGAACCGCGCGCTCGCCTCTTCGAGATCGGCCGCTGCTTCGAGGGCACGGCGGCGGACCTTGCCGTGCAGCCCGAGCGCATCGCGGGGATTGCCTTCGGGTCGTTGCGCCCGGAGCAATGGGCGGAGAAGTCATCGTCCGTCGATTTCTTCGATGCCAAGGGCGATGTCGAGGCGCTCGCGGGCAGCCAGCGCCTCGTTTTCGAGGCCGGCGCGCACCCGGCGTGCCATCCGGGCCGCTGCGCCATCATTCGCCATGAGGGCAGGGCGATCGGCGTGGTGGGCGAGCTCCATCCACGCTGGCAGCAGAAGTACGAGCTCCCGGCTTCGTCGGTCGTATTCGAGCTCCTGACCGCGCCGCTCCTGGGTGGCGAGGCGCCGCGTTTCCAGGGCCTCTCGCGCATGCCCGTCGTGCGCCGCGACCTGGCCTGCCTCTTTCCCGAATCCACCCCCGTGGGGGCGGTCCTGGAAGCCGTCCGCGGGCGCCTACCGCCCCGGGTTCGCGAGTTCGAGGTGTTCGATCAGTACCGCGGAAAGGGCGTCGACGCTGGCCGAAAAAGCCTTGCGTTTCGCATAGTTATGCAGGATACTGATAGGACTTTGACAGATTCCGAAGTGGAGGAAATCGTGGCCTCCATTCGTGAGCAACTCAACCAAGAATTCAAAGCCGAGCCGCGCACGTGAAAGACAAAGTCACCCTCACCAAGGCCGAGCTCGCCGACCTGATGTTCGAGAAGGTCGGGCTCAACAAGCGCGAGGCCAAGGACATGGTCGAGTCGTTCTTCGAGGAGATCCGTATTGCCCTCGAGCGCGGCGAGATGGTCAAGCTTTCGGGATTCGGCAACTTCCAGCTGCGCAAGAAGCCCCAGAGGCCCGGGCGCAACCCGAAGACCGGCGAGGAGATTCCCATCACGGCGCGCCGCGTCGTGACCTTCCACGCAAGCCAGAAGCTGAAGAGCCTGGTGGAGAAGTCCTTCAATGGCCACGGAGAACCTGGCAACGAATGACCTTCCCGCCATCCCCGCCAAGCGCTATTTCACGATTGGAGAAGTTAGCGAGCTTTGCGGGGTAAAGCCCCATGTGTTGCGCTATTGGGAGCAGGAATTCACGCAGCTGAAGCCCCTGAAGCGCCGCGGCAACCGCCGCTACTACCAACACCACGAAGTGCTCCTGATCCGCCGCATCCGCGAGCTCCTCTACGAGCACGGCTTCACCATCAACGGCGCGCGCAACCGTCTCGAGGAGCCCGGCGCGATGGCGGCGACGAGGACCATTACCGTGCCCCAGCCGATCTCTCCCGCTACCCTTCGCAAAGAGCTCAAGAGCATCATCAAGCTGCTCAGCTGATCCAGCTATAATTCCAGTTCGGTCGGGGCGTAGCGCAGCCTGGTAGCGCACCTGCATGGGGTGCAGGGGGTCGAAGGTTCGAATCCTTTCGCCCCGACCACTCAAAAAGAAAAAGCCACCCGGCGGGTGGCTTTTTTTCGACGCCCGCCGGGCGATCAGAACTCGTAGCGGAACGTCAGCTGCATCGCCCACTGCGATTCGCCGCGCACCTGGCGCGTGGTGAAATCGTCCGGCGCGCGCACGCTGTAGATGTACTTTCCGCTCGCCGGGTCGATGCCGACGAAGTTCACGAAGGTGCGGATCACGCCACCCTGTCCCATGAACGCCATCTCGTCGATGTGGCCATACTTGTTGTTGAGCAGGTTGCCGAAGTTGAGGATGTCGAAAGTGAACACCGCCTTGTGCCCCTTGAAGAAGCTGGGCACTTCCTGCGAGAAGCGCAGGTCGACGTTGTTGGTCCAGGTCGAGAAGGCGCTGTTGCGCTCGACCACGCGGCCGGCGTACTTGCCCAACCCGGAGTTGTTGCCGTCGACGACCTGCCAGAAGCGGGTTTCGTTGGTCTTGTCGGTGGCGGTGTCGCCCAGGAAGATCACGTCGCCGGAGCCGAACGCGCGCGGGATGAACATCAAGTCGTTGCCGAAGATGCCGTCGCCGTTCATGTCGTTGGCATAGGTCCAGCTGTACGGCTTGCCGCTGCGCCCTTCGTAGAACATGCCGAAGCGGGTCTTGTAGCCCTTGAAGAATGCCTTTTCAAAGGCGAGCGTGGCGTTGATGCGATCCTTGACCAGGTAGGCGGAGTTGCTTGCCTCGTTGGCGTTCGGGTTGAAGCTGGCGCGCGCCTGCCAGTTGGAGTTGGAGACCGACGAGGTGAGGCCGTTGGCCTCGGTTTGCTCGGTGTAGGTATATGCCAACGACCAGGTCCAGTCCTTCAGCGCGCGGCCCGTCAGCGCCATGGTGGCCAACTGTCCCTTGCCTTCGTTGGTCTTGGCCGCGAGGAGCACGTTGTTGAAGTTCGGATTCGACAGGGCGCGGGTGCGGTTGTCGATGCTGCAGACCGTACCGGTCGTGATGCGCGTACCGGTCGAGCTCCAGCACACCGGGTTGTAGGCGGTCGGCGTGTAGAAGAGCGGCCGTCCATCGGTACCGGTGCGCGTCGGGCCACCCAGGTTCAGGTGCTGGTAATAGATGCCCGAATTGGTCTGCGTTGCGAGATATTCGATGCTCGCCACCATGTCCCACCACGGCAACTTGTGCTCGAAGGCCAGGTTGCCTTTCCAAACCGAGGGTTGGCCGAGGCCGTCCTGCAGGAAGTCGACGTTGGCGGCGGGTACGGCGCCGGCAAAACTGGTTTGCTGCGCGTCCGGATTGGGGCTGAAGATGCCGCCGGCCGACGGGCACGCCGCGAAGCCGGAGGTCCCGCAACCGACCACGCGCGTCGCGACTCCCGTATTGGAGTAGACATTCGAAATCCACACCGTCGCCGCTGCCCCCTGGAACAGTCCCAAGCCGCCGCGAAGTTGCGTCGGCCGGGTCCAATCGAGGGTGTAGTTGAAGCCGACGCGCGGTTGGATCAGTCGGTCGCCGTCGATCGTGGTGGTGTTGTCGAGACCGAAGCCGCCGCCATTGCGCGTCACCGTCGTGCCGGACACGCTGCCCGCTATTGTCGGGGCAGCGGCGGCCGCGTTCGCGCGCGGCGAGTCCGGCATCACCGGGACGTCGACGCGAACGCCGTACTGCACCGTGAGATTCTTGTTCACGGTCCAGGTGTCCTGCAACGCGAAGCCCTGGTTCTTGACGTGGAACTGCGCGACACCGTCGATGAGCGACCCGCCCGCGTTGAGCGGAACCTGCACCAGGTAGCTCGACGGCCGGCCCCTCTGGTAATTCTCGAGGATGGCCGCTTCCACCTGCGCCGCCGTCGCCGTTGCGCAGTTGATGGTGCCGAGCGTATAGGTGTAGGTCGCGCTGCTGTTGACGCAACTGAAGGTGTAGTTGCCCTTGGTGTCCTGCAGGAAGGCATTGAAGATCTTGTTGTCGCTGTAATCGACCAGGGCCTTCAGCTCGTGATTGCCGCGCAGCCAGTTGGCGCCGAAATAGAGGTCGTCGGTCTTCGTATCGAGGATGTTGAAGTGGCGGCTGCGCTCCGTTCCGGTGAAGAGGCTCCGCGTGCCGGTGTTGACGCCGGCCGGCGCGCCAATGGGCAGTGCGCCGGAATAGCTGAATTGCATCTGCGGCAGGCTGGCCGCGTTGCTCGGCTCGCTGTGATAGTCGCGATTCGAGACCTTCAGCTCCGTCGAGAGGGTCGGCGTCCACTCGGCGAACCATTGGCCCACGAGCGTCTCGATGTTCTTCTTCTGGTCCCACAGGTTGCTCGATGTCGCCAGCTGCGTGGCCGAAAAGTTCTGGAAGATCGGCTCGGTCTGCTCGGTTTTGGTATAGCGCAGGCTGGCGCGGTGATTCGCGTTGATGTTCCAGTCGAGCTTGGCGAGCGAGTCCTT
>WNFL01443857.1_pt1 | contig 14174 bp, 9 predicted proteins | sample 5400361 | NCBI WGS metagenome assembly WNFL01 (sample SAMN13153351, study PRJNA577476) | soil metagenome | isolation source: 40 cm soil on Douglas fir-dominated hillslope | place: USA:California | collected 2013-09-17
TATTCTGCTCTTTCAACAACACCTACAAATTCACGCCCGAGATGTTCGACATCTGGATGCGATTGCTGCGTCAGGTCGACGACAGCGTCCTTTGGCTTCCGCGCTCGAACGCCGCGGCAATGAAGAACTTGCGGGAAGAAGCTGAGAAGCGTTCGATCGCGTCGGAGAGACTGGTCTTTGCGCCGGTCATACCGGCCTCCGAAGATCATCTTGCAAGACTGCGCGCAGCGGATCTCTTTCTGGACACCTTGCCCTACAACGCCCATGCGACGGCGTCTGATGCGTTATGGGCGGGCGTTCCGCTGCTGACCTGCGCGGGGCGGAGCTTCGCCGCCCGTGTCGCCGCGAGTCTCCTGAACGCCGCAGGACTTCCCGAGCTTATCGTCCCCTCGCTCGACGAATACGAGGCTCTTGCTCTCGCACTTGCCCATGATCCCGGGCGCCTGAAACGATTGCGCGCCAAGCTCGCCGATCAACGCATGACTGCGCCTCTTTTTGACACCGCCGGATACACGCGAAATCTCGAGTCCGCCTATACCAACATGTGGGAGGCTCACCAGCGGGGAGATGCGCCTGCAGGCTTTACCGTCGGCGCGTCAAGATGAGCGACCATCTGCTGCAGAACGCGTGGCGCTTGCATCAGGCAGGCAATCTCACGGACGCGGCGCGCATCTATAACGACGTTCTCCGATTGGATCCCAGGAACGTCGGAGCCCTGCAACTGCTGGGATATCTGCATTATCAGCGCGGCGATCTTTCGGCCGCGGAACGTGTTTTGAATCAGGCGGTAAAGCTCAGTCCGCGGTCGCCGGACGCGCACTACAATCTCGGCTGCGCGCTGCAGGCGGCGGGGCGACAGCATGAGGCGCTCGCCTCGTTCGACAAAGTTCTGGCGCTCAATCCCAATGCGACGGGGGCTCTCTTCGGCCGCGCCAATGCGCTTTGCCAGATGAGCCGTTTTGCGGAGGCGCTCTCCTCCTACGACAAGTTGCTCGCGTTGAATCCAGGTTTGGCGGAGGTGCTACTCAATCGCGGCAACGCGCTCCACGAGCTGCACCGTTACGCGGAGGCTTTATCGAGCTACGACAAAGCGCTTGCGATCCAGCCGGGCGATCCGACGGCTTGGAGCAATCGCGGCAACGCGCTTGTTCAGCTGAAGCGGTTAGACGAAGCGGGCAATTGCTTCAACCGCGCCTTGAGCTTGAATCCGAACCACGTCGAGGCCCAGGAAAGCCGCGCAAACCTGGCGATGAAATTGGAACGATACGAGCAAGCCGTAGCCGACTTCGAGAAGCTGCTCAAATTGGAGCCGGGCCACACTGTCGCGCTCTACGGCCGTGGCCGTTCGCTGCAGGCGCTGAAGCGAGATCGTGAAGCGCTCGACGCTTTCGAAAGGCTCTTGCAGGCTGACCCGAAGCATGTCGAGGGGTTGATCGCTCGCGGCATCGCACTCATCGAATTGGAGCGTGAAATCGAGGCGATCGCCTCGTTCGAAGCGGCATTGAAAATCGATCCCCGGCACGCCGGTGCGCTGAGCAATTGCAGCTATGCCTTACTGCGCGCAAAGAGACCCGACGACGCGCTGAGCATGGCGGACCAGGCGCTGGCACTCGATCCCGCCCGCGCAGATGCGTGGCACAACCGCGGCGCCGCGCTTGCAGCATTGAAAGCGCACGCAGACGCGCTCAAGGCCTACGATAGAGCGCTCTCGATTGATCCTGAGAACGCGGTCACCTGGACCAACCGAGGCACCGCGCTCGTCGCGCTGCGGCGGAACGAAGACGCCCTTCCCAATTTCGAGCGCGCCTTGGCGCTCGATCCCAGGAGTGTGGACGCCTTCAGCAGCCGCGCCAATGCGTATTCGAATCTGAAACGCCTGACGGAAGCCACAGCGGATTGCGAAAAAGCGCTCGAGCTCGATCCGCAGCATGCGCACGCTTTGGCCGTGCTTGTCCATTGCCGGCTGCATTGCTGCGACTGGCGCAATCTCGACGAGGAGCGCGCAAAAGTCCGACGCGGACTGGACCTTGGAAAGCAGACGGTCTTTCCATTCGACAACAAGGCAATTTCGGAGTCGGAAGAGGAGCATCTCCTGTGTACGCGCATTTGGGTGAACGAGGAATGTCCACCTGCGCGCCATCCGCTCTGGCACAGCGAACGCTACCGCCATGACAAGATCCGTCTCGCCTATCTCTCGACAGATTTGAGGGCGCATGCGGTGGCCTTCCTGATCGTGGGAGCCTTCGAGCACCACGACAAGAGCCGCTTCGAGACGACGGCGATCTCGCTCGGCGCCGACGACCAGAGCGAGACGCGCGCGCGGATCGTTGCAGCATTCGACCGCTTCATCGACATCCGGAATATGGAAGATGGCGAAGTGGCGAAATTGCTCAAGCGGCTGGAAATCGATATCGCCGTCGACCTCAACGGCCACACGGGCGATAGCCGGCCGCGAATCCTGGCCATGCGGCCGGCTCCGATCCAGGTGAATTTCTTGGGGTACCCAGGAACCATGGGCGCCGATCACATCGATTACATTGTCGCGGATCGGCTCATCGTCCCGGAAGAAAACGCCGGCTATTACAGCGAGAAGATCGTTACCCTCCCCGATGTCTACCAGCCGAATGACTTCTCGCGCCGCGTCGCCGAGCACGTACCCAGCCGAGCCGAAGCGGGATTGCCCGAAACGGGCTTCGTTTTCTGCTCGTTCAATAACACATACAAAATTCGCCCGCCGGTGTTCGAGACCTGGATGCGGCTGCTCCGGCGTGTCGAGGGCAGCGTTTTGTGGCTCTTGGAGGACAATGCGAGCGCGGTGGTCAATTTGAGACGAGCCGCGGAGGCGCGAGGGATCTCCGCGGGACGCCTCTTCTTCGCGCCGCGAACCAAGCCGCCCGAGCACCTCGCGCGGCAGAAGCTGGCGGACTTGTTTCTCGATACGTTGCCCTATAACGCCCACACCACCGCGAGCGACGCGCTGTGGATCGGGCTCCCGCTCGTGACCTGCATCGGCCACGCCTTTGCCGGCCGGGTCGCGGCAAGCATCTTAAACGCGGCCGGCTTGCCCGAGCTGGTCACGAAATCGCTGGACGAGTATGAGGCTCTGGCATTGAAGCTCGCGCTTGATAAAGATGCGCTCGCGAGTGTCAAAGGCAAAGTATTGCGCAATCGCGAGACTTCGGCGCTTTTCGACATTGGCCGCTTCACCCGGCATTTAGAGACGGCGTATGTCCGGATGTGGGAAAACCATCAGGGCGGTGAAGCACCTTCAAGTTTTGCGGTCCCGCGAGAAGACTGACGCCAGGAGATGACCGCTGAAAGCCTCGTCGCCATCTGAATTGCTTCTGAAAGAGGCTGCCGGGCTGCACCAGGCGGGGAGACTTGCGGACGCGGAGGCTCGCTATCGCGAGGTTCTCAAAGCCGACGCGACAAACTTCGATGCCGCTCAGGGACTGGCGCGGCTTCAATTCCAAAGCGGCCGCTTCGACGACGCGCTCGCGATCATCGATCGCGCAATCGCCGATCATCCTGAACGAGCGGAGTTGTGGAGCAATCGCGGCGCCGCGTTGGCCGCGATGAAGCGGTTCGATGAAGCCACCGCGTGCTTCGATCGCGCACTGCGATTGAATCCTTCGTTCGTCGGTGCGCAAGTCAATCGCGCAAACGCGCTCCTGGAATTGGGGCGCTATGCCGACGCCATACGCGACTACGAGAATGTCTTGCGAACGAACCCTGACGCCGCGTCCGCACGCGGCGGCCTCATTCGCTGCAAGATCCAAATCTGCGACTGGAAGGGCCTGGAAGCGGCTTGGGAGCAGGCCCTCGTCGATATCCGCGCGGGAAAATCCGCTGTGCCGCCCATGGTCGCCACGGCCCTCTGCCGTTCCGCCGAAGATCAACTGCACTGTGCCCGCATTCTTGCGCAGCGATATTTCTCGGCCCGCGCGCCGTTGTGGCGCGGAGAGCGATACGGGCATAAGCGCATTCGTCTTGCCTATGTATCCGCCGATTTCCATGCACACGCGACGGCAACGCTGTCGGCGGGATTGTTCGAGCAGCACGACAGCGGTCGCTTCGAAACCTACGCGCTCTCCTTCGGACCCGACGATGGCAGCCGGATGCGTCAGAGGCTTGAACGTGCGTTTACGCGCTTCCTTCACGTGCCGGGCGCAAGCGACGACGAAATCGCGAAAAGCTTGCGGGAAATGGAAATCGATGTCGCCGTCGACCTGAAGGGTTTTACCGCAGACGCGCGGCCGGGAATTTTTGCCCGGCGGCCCGCCCCGGTCCAAGTCAGCTACCTCGGTTACCCTGGCACCATGGGCGTGCCCTACATCGATTATCTGATCGCCGACCGGATCGTGATCCCTCCGGGCGAGCGACGCCATTACAGCGAGGCCGTGGTCTATCTTCCGGACAGCTATCAACCCAACGATTCGACGCGGGAGATCGCTCTCATCACGCCTACGAGAAGCGAGCTACGTCTGCCGGAAGCGGGCTTCGTCTATTGCTGCTTCAACAACCCGTACAAGATCACGCCGGATATGTTCGACATCTGGATGCAGCTGTTGAATGAGGTCGACGCAAGCGTTCTCTGGCTGCTCGAGGACAGTCAGGCTGCGATGGACAATCTGCGCAGGGAAGCCGCGGCAAGAGGCGTATCGCCCGAAAGGCTGGTGTTTGCGCCGCGCATGCCGCCCGAACAGCACCTTGCGCGCCAAAGGGCCGCCGATCTCTTCCTCGACACCCTTCCCTACAATGCGCACACGACGGCGAGCGACGCGCTTTGGGCGGGCGTCCCCGTCCTCACCGCTCTCGGAGCGACGTTTGCCGGGCGTGTCGCCGCGAGTTTGCTTGAGGCGGTCGGACTGCCTGAGCTGGTTGCATCTTCGCTCGACGAGTACCACGCAAAAGCGCTCAAGCTCGCGCGCGAGCCCGCGGACTTGGCGGGCTTAAGGAATAAGCTCGCCTCGAATCGGGACGGCTCCCCGCTTTTCAACACCAGGCGATACACGCGCCATCTCGAGGCGGCCTATCTCGAGATGATCGAGCGCCAGCGCCGCGGCGAACGCCCGCAAGCCTTCACCGTCGAGCCTCTGAACTGACCGCGGTGCCGCGCCTTATTGCGGCGCAGGACCCTGGCTTACGCGCACCAGATCGTCAGGCCTGATCCATTTCTTGAACGCAGCCTGGATTTCCGCCGGGCCGAGCGCGATGTAGCGCTGCGCCGCAAGCGTCGGCTCGTCGAGCGGAAGATCAAGCTCCCACCGCCCGGCCAAACCACGCGCGATGCCCCCGATGGACGATTCGCCCAGGGGAATTTGCCGCAGCAGCAACGCCTTCACGCGCACGAGCTCGTCTTCGCTCACCGGCGCATCCTGCATCTGCTTGAGCTCGCGCACGGCAATCGCGCTCGCCTTCGAGACGTTCTCCGGGTCGGAGGCGTAGCCCACGGAATACACCAAGCCCGCGTTCTTGCGCAGATCGATGCTGAGCCGCGTCGAATAGAAGCTGCCGCCCAACACGGCGCTCCCGAGCTCGAGCGCGTAGTAATCGGGATGCGAGCGCGTGACGCCGACATTTTCCGCAAGCACGACCGTATCCTGGACCCGGTTTGCATCGGGTACCGCGACAACGCCCGCAGCATTCGACGCAACCGGCGGCAGATCGATCCCGGGCTTGGGACCCTCGGCCTTCCATTCGGCGAAATATTTTTCCATCACCGCGCGGGCGCGTTCGGGCGTGACTTTCCCAACCACCACAATGGTCGCCAAGTCAGGGCGGAATGCTTTGCGATAGTAAGCCTTGACCTCATCGAGGCTGATCGAGCGCACGGTTTCCGGCGTCGCCTCGCGCAGACTCGGATCGCCCTTCGGGAATAGCGCTTCGCGGAGCGAGCGCTGCATCAAATAGCCAGGGCTCTTCAACTGGGCCGTTACGACTCGGGACACCTGCCCTTTGATGATGTCCAGCGCCTGCTGCGGGAAGGCGGGATGCAGCTCGTTGTCTGCCAGCAGCTCCACGCCGCGTTCGAGATCGCGCGCCAGCACGCCGATGGTGAAATCCGTACCCGCGCTTTCCTCCGCGCCGATCTCATCGAGCGCTGCCTGGAATGCCAGACGGTCGAGGTGCTCGGTACCGAACTCGAAGAGCTGGCCGATGACTTGCGACATGCCTTCCTTGCCGTCAGCGACCAGCAGCTCCGGCCGCGTCTTGATATGGCCGTAGACGGTGACGGTGTCGCTGACGTCTTCGGGCTGCACGATCAGAGTCAGACCGTTCGAGAGCGTGCTGACGACCGGCTTTACGGTCGAGGGCGGCACGTCAAGGCGGCTAAGCGCGGACTGGGCCCAATCGGGCAGCTTGGTGCCCTGCGCCTCGCCAAGCGCAATGCTTTCCTGGCCGCCGAAACCACTGCCGGAAGCGACCGGCTGGCCCCCGCCTTGAGGCGTAAGCACGGCGGTAACCGAATGGTCGAGATCGATATATTTGCGCGCGACGCGATTTACATCGGCAGCCGTCACCTTCCTGATGCGCACCAAGTCTTCATCCGGGGAGGTCAGGCCGTACACGGCAACGGCTTCGGACCAGATCGACGCGAGCCCCGCGATCGAGTTCTTCTGGAACTCTGCGCCGCGCTCCTCCTGGATTTTCGCCGCATCCACCAAAGCGGACGGAACACCATCTTTCAGAATCTTTGACAAGACGCCGCGCAGCTCCGTCTCGGCCGTCTTCGCGTCCTTGTCGGCGGGAAAGGAGATGCTCGCATAGCCCATTCCGATTTTCGCCAAGGGATCGAGCGAGAAGCCCGCGCCAAGGGCTTTGCCTTCCGGCACGAGCGCGTAGAGATCCCCGCGCTCGCTGTTGAGCACATCGGAGAGCACCTCAAGCGCGGGAAAATCCGGATTGTCCAGCCCGGGCATGCGCATTGCGAGCAGCACGGAGCCATTGGGCTGATCGGTGGGCACGGTTATCGCCGCGACCGACTGCAGGGGTTTTGGATTGATCGGCGGCCGCGCCGGCAGCGTCTTGCGCGGAATCGAGCCAAACAAGCCGTCGACTTTCTTCAGCGTGTCCTGCGGATCGAGATTGCCGACGATGACAAGGATCGCGTTATTGGGCGCGTACCATTTATTGTAGAACTCCTTGAGCGCTGCCGCGGTGGTCTTGTCGAAAGAGGGCCGCGTACCGAGCGCGTCGTGCTCGTAGGGGGTTCCGGCGAACATGACCTCGCGCAACTTCTGAAACATCACGTAATTGGGACTCGAGAGATCTTGAGCTACCTCCTGCTCGATCGCCCCGCGCTCCTGCTCCCAGTCCTTATCGGTGGCAAGTATCCCCTGCATGCGGGTCGCCTCGACATGGAGCGCAACGTCGAGGTCTTCCGCGGGGACGGTGAACAGGAACTGCGTGAGATTCTCGCGCGTGTTCGCGTTGAAATTGCCGCCCATGACGCTGCCGATATCGGCGAGCTGATCCGCCGTCATTCCCGGACTGCCGCGGAACATCATGTGTTCGAGCGCATGCGCGGTACCGGGGAACCCATCGGGGACGTTGTTCGAACCGACGAGGTAATTGACCGAAGTCGCCACCACTGGCGCGAGCGAGTTGCGTACGATAATGACGCGAAGGCCGTTCTTGAGCGTCGCGCGAAGCACGCCCGTGTCCGCGGCAGCGCCGGCTTCGGGCGCGAAGAATCTGGCCTCTACGAGCCCGAGCGTTCCGAGACCGAGGGCTGCGAGCGCGACCGCCGCAAAACTAAAGCCGCGCAGCTTCCGCGCCTTCAAACTGGCCATGCTGAACTCCTTGGTAGTGCTGGCTTAACCGGCTTCAATGAATGCTAAAATGGGAATTCCTGGGCTGATCTAACATAGTTCGGGATTTCGTGATTTGCGGCTCGGCATCACTTCCACGTCACTCGCGGGCCGGGCGGCCGCACTATGGACGCGGGGCTAGAACAACGAAACCGGCCTTCTCGAATTTCGTCTGCGCCACTTTGCCCTTTAAATAGGCAAGGAAATCGGCAGCTTGGCGCTTGCCGTCCGCGGTCAGCGCCGCCGGATATACGATCGGCGGATGCGAATCGGCGGGAAAGGCGCCGACAATCCGCACTCTGGGTTCGATGCGGGCATCAGTCGCGTAAACGATCCCCAGCGGGGTCTCGCCACGCGCCACATAGGCCAGCGTGGCTCGCACATCCTCGCCCTCCGCGAGATGTGCTTTCACGCTGTCCCAGACGGCTAGCTTGATCAGCGCGGCCTTGGCGTATCTCCCGGCAGGAACCGAATCTATATTCGCAACCGCAAGCCGTCCCCCGTTGAGGGCCGCAGCGAGGTTGAAGCCTGCCGAGATCGTGAGGCTTGTGCGGGCGTTGGCCGGAGCAATCAGGACCAGAACGTTGCCGAGGAGGTTCTGTCGCGTCGATCGCGCGATCAGGTTTTTCTGCTCCAGATAATCCATGGAGTCGGCGTCCGCGGAGACGAACAGGTCGGCGCCTGAGCTCGCTTCGATCTGCTTTGCCAAGGTCATGGACGCCGCGAATGAAAACGCGACCTTCCGCCCGCTGGAAGCCTCATAACTCTTGCCGATGTCCTGGAGCACGTCCGTCAAAGAGGCGGCGGCGAGCACCGTAATTGTTTGATCGTTCGCGGGCGCCGCATCGACGGCGCTCGGAATCGACAGAAAGGCGGAGAAAAATAGGCAAACAGCGGCGCGGAAGCACATGATATTTGTTGAAATATCACGTCTCGGACCCGCCGATCAATCACGCCTCTGGACGAACAACCGCGAGCCTAGCAATCTGAAGCAATGACCCGGCTGACCATCCGCATCGATTTCGAAGGGGCCGAGGCGTTCGGTCCCGGCAAGGCGCGCTTGCTCGAGCTTATCGAGGAGCAGGGCTCAATCCGGGGAGCGGCCGCGGCGATGAGCATGAGTTACCGCCACGCATGGCTGCTGTTGCAGGCGGTCGAGGACACATTCGGCGCTCCCGTAATCACGACCGCGACGGGCGGGGCAAAGGGCGGCGGGGCAAAGCTGACCGAGCTCGGAAAGACGGTCGTCGCACGATACCGCGCGATCGAGGCGAACGCCGCGCGTGCAACCGCTGGCGAATTGAACGAACTGGTCAAAGCAGCGGCGGAGCCGGAGGAACGCGGGAAACGGCGCGACCAGCGCTAAGTCTAGACACCGATCATGACGTCCGACGCCTTGATCACCGCCGTGACCTGATCCCCCGCTCGCAGATTAAGCTCTTCCACTGCCTCATTGGTGATCGATGACGTGATGATCACGCCACTGGGGATTTCGACGCGAATGTGAGCTGTGGTCTGTCCCTTCGCGACGTCGACCACCTTGCCTCGAAACTGGTTGCGGGCACTGAGTTTCATCTCGTCCTCCACTGCCGGCCACCCCGTGAGAGCCAATTCGCTGTCGCGACAGCGCCGGCGAATGTCGCTAGGTTTGAAACGCGCGGCGAACCAACTGGGTTTCGTGCTTGGCGCGCACTAACGGGGGAGACAGGTTCGGTTGGGTAGGCTCGGCAGTGCTGCGCGGCTCTTCTGCCGGATATCCTTTCACGCGGCGGCAATGCCTTGGCGCCGCGTCTCGCTGGAACGCCGTCTGGCGATGCTGCCAGTCGCGGACGCGCCGCTCACCCGACAGGTCGCGATCTATTGGAACCGCCATCAGGTCCCATTCATCGAAGCGCAAACCGATACCGATTTGGCTACGGCGCTCGGAATGATCCACGCCCATTTGCGATTGGGTCAGATGGAGCTGATGCGCAGGTTGTCTCAGGGTCGCTTGTCCGAAATTCTCGGTGCTTTCGGCGTGGATATGGACAGGTTTGCTCGAACCTTCGAGGTTGGCCGCGCGACCCCTGGAATTCTTGCCATGATGCCGGAGGAGACGCGGCTGTGGCTCGAATCCTTTGCCAGCGGCATCAACCATTACCTCGCTCATTCCACGGAATTGCCGCCTGAATTCCGCTTGCTGGGTATCGTCACCTTGGGGCGGCTCGTTGCCGCCGACGTGAACTGGCTCGTGTGGATTCGCCTGCTGCGATTCCGGCACGAGAAGAACTGGCCCGCGCTGTGGCCGAAATTGCTGCGGCATGACACTTTCTCGCTCGGCGCATCGCAGAATTGGGATTCGCTCGCAAGCGCGAATGCGATGCTTCAGGCATTGCGTTCGGGCAGCAATTCGCTCGCGGTCTCGGGTGCAAAGAGCGCAACTTCAGCATCGCTCATCGCCAACGATCCGCATCTCGGAATTATGCTTCCCAATCCGTGGCTATTGGCTGGGATGAAATCTCCTTCGCATCATGCGATCGGCTGCATGCTGCCCGGGATTCCGTTCGTCGCCTTCGGCCGCAATCCGTGGCTCGCATGGGGCGGCGCCAATTTGCACGCGGCGAGCAGCGATCTCGTGGCGGTTCCCCCTGATGCTCCTATCCGGGTGCGAAAAGAGGTCATCGCGGTCAAGGGAGAGCCCGAGCGCGTGATCGAGGTCCCGGAATCGGATTGGGGCCCGCTGATCGGAGACTTGAACGCTTTTCGCGCCGCGAAGGGCGAGCGATTGGCTGTGCGCTGGATGGGCCATCGGCCGAGCGATGAATTCACCGCCATGCTGCGCGTCGGAACCGCCCGCAATTGGGACGAATTCCGCGCCGCGCTTTCGGGGTATGCGCTTCCCGGGCTGCAATTCAACGTCGCGGATGTTTCGGGCCGCGTGGGAGGAGTGACGGCCGTGCATGTGCCGCGAAGAGGCACCCAATCCCAGCAGGATATAGCTGTCGAGCCAAACAATGGATGGGATGAGATTCTGGGAAGTTCCAAGCTGCCCGCGACTTGCGACCCACCGAGCGGCTTTGTCGCTGCCGCGAATGCCCGCCCCGAAGACGAGCAAGCGCTCTTTGGTTATTTTTTTTCGCCGCCGGATCGCATTCATCGCCTCAACGAACTGATGCAGTCACGTGAGAGGATTTCCCTCGACGATCTGATGGCGCTCCAGCGTGACGTTCACTTGAAGCGTTCACTGGCCGAACGAGACCTTCTGCTGGTGTGGCTCGACGGAATACCGCCACCGATCGAGAAAGAGGCCCAGCGGCTTAGCCAAGCACTGAGAGATTGGGACGGAAACTATGACGCGGAATCCGAGGCCGCCTTGGTACTCGAGCTCATTTCGTATCACCTCTCCCGCCGTCTCGTGCCGCGGGAAATGCGCGAAGCATATGACGCGGCATGGGGCACGCGCGCGCTTGTTTGGCAAGATTTCATTGCCGCAGACCAGAATGCGCGTTCCCGCGCCCTTGGCGAGGCTCTCGGCGACGCGATCAAGGATATGAATTCCGGCAGGACTTGGGGCTCGCAGCATCGCGTAAGGCTGCTGCACGGCTTCGGGCGCCTTCCCCTCATTGGGCGAGCCTATCGTTTCGCCGACTTGCCGGCCTCGGGCAATTCAGAGACCCTCATGAAGACGGCGCACGGAATGACCAATCGCCGGCACGGAGCCGCCTACGGCTCCGTAGCGCGGCACATTTCCGATCTTTCCGATCCGGACCGGAACTACTTCTGTCTGCTGGGCGGTCAGGACGGCTGGCTCGGGAGCACCAACTTCGCCGATCAGGTCTCCCTCTGGCAGAGAGGCGAGTACCTCACCCTGCCCTTGCAGCCCGAGACCGCACGCGCCACGTTTCTCCACCGCACTCAACTCGATCCCCCGGCGCCCTGATGCTGGACGCAACGCCGTTAGGGAGACTTTACGCCTCGCGCCGTTCGGGTGCGCTCGCGCGCGAAGATTCGGTCCTCGTCCAGCAGCAGCAGCTCTTGACGTTGATCGGGAAGGCTGCCGATACGCGCTTTGGTCGCGATCACGGATTCGGCGCCATCAAGACGGTCGACGACTTCCAGCGTCGGACGCCATTGAGAAAATACGAAACGATGTGGGGCGAATACTGGAAGCCGACCTTTCCGCAGCTGATCGATTGCAGTTGGCCGGGAAAGATTCCGTATTTTGCGCTCAGTTCCGGCACCACGAGCGGCACGACGAAATACATTCCGTGCTCGCGAGAGATGATCCGCGCCAATCGCCGTGCGGCGCTGAATGTTCTCGTCCACCACCTCGCGAATCGCCCGCAGAGCCGCGTCCTCGGTGGCGCAAATTTCATGCTCGGCGGCAGCACGGATCTCAATCGGCTGGCGGACGGCGTCTTCGCGGGCGACCTCAGCGGCATTGCGGCCGCGAGCGCTCCATCCTGGGCACGTCGCCGGATATTCCCGCCGCGCGAGCTGGCCCTGATCGCGGATTGGGAGAAGAAGGTCGACGTCCTTTCGGAGAAAATCCTCAGCCTCGATGTGCGGACGATCGCCGGCACGCCGAGCTGGCTACTGGTTTTTTTCGAGCATCTTTTCGCGCGAAGACCCGACCGCCCTCCCCGCCTCGGCGCGTTCTTCCCCGGCCTCGAACTCGTGATTCATGGCGGCGTGAATTTCCTACCCTACCGTCCTCGGTTCGACGCGCTCTTGGAAGGTACGCACGCCGAAACACGTGAGGCCTATGCGGCAAGCGAAGGATTCATCGCGGTTGCCGATCGTGGGGCCGGCGAGGGCATGAGGCTCATTGCCGACAACGGCTTGTTTTACGAGTTCGTGCCCGTGGGAGAACTAGACGCAGCAAGTCCGACTCGGCATTGGCTGGCGACGGCGGAGCCCGGCATCGAGTATGCGATCGTGCTGAGCTCCTGCGCGGGAGTTTGGTCCTATGTGCTCGGCGACACGGTGACGTTCGCCGAGTTGAAGCCTCCGCGCATCCTGGTCACCGGACGGACTTCCTACTCGCTTTCCTCGTTCGGCGAACACTTGACGGGTAACGAAATCGAGGAGGCGGTCAGCACTGCGGCAACGGCAATCGGAAAAGAGATCGTCGAGTTTTCCGTCGGTACGATATTCCCCGACCGTAGGCAAAGCCGCGGTCATCACCTCTTCATCGTCGAATTTCGCGGTGCGCCGCCCAATGAGGCGGAAGTCCAGCGGTTTATCCAGACGGTGGATGACACTTTGTCGCAACGAAACGACGACTACCGCGCCCATCGTTCCGGTGGAGTGGGTCTCGACCCACCCGAAATGATCCTCGCTCCGCCCGGTATGTTCCAGGCCTGGATGAAGTCCCGGGGGCAGCTTGGCGGCCAGCACAAAGTGCCGCGCATCATCACGAATGCGGAGCTCCTCGAATCGCTTTGCCGTTTCTCGGCGGCTTCCTTGGAGGCACCGCCGTAGCGAGGCCCGCCTCTTTGCTTGTTCAGCCCATCGCGAGAGGCTACTTTCAATCTGCCCCGAAAAGAGCGAGTTCATGGCGCAGCGTGAGGAAGGTCCTGCCGACCGCACCACAATATTTCGCCGCGACGACACCCTCCCCGCCGAGGCACACGAGGAGTTCGGCCACTATCTGGTTGTGCTCAGCGGTACCGGGCTGGGGCGCAGGTTTCGGCTCGAATCGGAACCGGTAACCATCGGACGCGACCCGGCATGCGGTTTTGTCCTCGCCAGTCCCGACGTGTCGCGGCGCCATTGCCGTCTCCAGCTGGTCGCGGACGAGGTCTTCGCAACCGACCTCAACTCCACCAATGGCACCTATATCGACGGCAAGAGGATAGTCGACTCCACCGCTCTACCGGACGGCAGCACGCTCGAGATCGGCCAGCAAGTCTTGAAACACGAGCGGCGCAGCACGCGCGAAATGCTGGCCGCCCAAGAGATCGACCGGGACCTCGAGAAGGCGCGCAATTATGTGCTTTCGCTGCTGCCGGTTCCGATCACCACCGGTCCCATTCAGGCCGAGTGGTTTATCGTTCCCTCGGCGAAGGTTGGTGGCGATGCCTTCGGTTATGCCGCGCTCGATGAAGATCGCTTCGTCAGCTATCTCGTCGACGTCTCCGGCCACGGTGTGGGCGCGGCGATGCTGTCCGTCTCGATTCTGAACGTGCTGCGCCAACGCGCGCTGCCCGCTACCGATTTCGGTCGCCCGGCGGAGGTCCTGGCGCAACTGAACGGCATGTTCCAGATGGAAAATCACAACGGGATGTTCTTTACGATCTGGTACGGCGTCTATCGGCTCTCCGACCGCAAGCTCAGCTACGCCTCCGGCGGGCACCATCCGGCCTATCTGGTATCATC
>WNFL01046539.1_pt1 | contig 14167 bp, 18 predicted proteins | sample 5400361 | NCBI WGS metagenome assembly WNFL01 (sample SAMN13153351, study PRJNA577476) | soil metagenome | isolation source: 40 cm soil on Douglas fir-dominated hillslope | place: USA:California | collected 2013-09-17
ATCGACGCGGTGAGCTTGCCGACCAGGTGCCAGGTCTGCCCGCCGTTGGTGGTGCCGATCACCTGCGAGCCCCGGCAATTCCCGTATTTGGCCCCGCATACCAGCTTCTGGTGTCACAATCGCTCGCCTACCGGGTCATCATCGCGACGGCCGCGGGAGATCACCGGGCCGCGGGCGAGCTGGCCGCCGGGATCGTCGGCTCGCTGGAGGGCGACCAGCTGAGTTACAACGCGGGAGTCCTCGCGTTCGCGGTGGCGGGGCTGAGGGCGGCCGAGGGCGACCGGCAGGGCGCCTATGACCTGTTGCTGCGGTGCTGGCGGTTCGACGCCGCCAGGGAGAACCGCTACTACCACCGCGTTCTTGCCCCTGATCTCGTGCGCCTGGCCCTGGCGCTGGGTCATCGTGACGTCGCTGCCGAGGTGGCCGGCTCCGTCGCGGCCGGAGTTGCCCTGGCGCCGGAGGTGCCGACGGTGCGCAGCATGGCGCTGCGCTGCCAGGGGCTGGTCGACGGCGAGGCCGAGCCGATGATCGAGGCGGTCGCGCTCGCCCGCCGGGCGCCGCTCCTGGTCGAGCACGCCGGCGCCTGCGAGGACGCGGCGAGGCTGCTGGCCCAGGGCGGGCGGCGGGACGAGGCAGCGGCGCTGCTGGCTGAGGCGCTGGAACGCTATGAGCAGGCCGGCGCCGATGCCTGGGCAGGCCGGGTCCGGGCGCAGTTGCGGGCCCTCGGCGTCCGCCCTGGTTCGCGCGGGCCGAGGCACCGGCCGGCGGGCGGCTGGGAGGGCCTCACCGCGACCGAGCGGGCGGTGTCGCTGCTGGTGGCCGAGGGACTGACGAACGGTGCCGTGGCCAGGCGGCTGTACATCTCGCCGCACACCGTGAACACCCACCTGCGGCACGTGTTCGCCAAGCTGGGCGTATCGAACCGGGTTGCGCTCGCCGCCGTGGTACATCACTCGATCGAGTGATGTCTTCGCCGCCGGCCGCCGGCACAATCGATCGCGTGCAGTAACGCATGCTGCAACCACTAACAATGGGGTGCGACCGTGGACCACGCTGCGACGATGCGGAATAGCTACGAGCGGATCAACGCGGGAGACATCGCCGGGTTCGGCGACCTGGTAGCGGACGACTTCGTCGAGCACCAGGGCGGCGGGCCAGGTTTTCCCGCCACGAAGGAGGGGACGCTGCAGTTCTTCCGGACCGTGCTTGACGCGTTTCCCGATTGGCGTATGACCGTCGAGGACCTGATCGCGGGCGGGGACAAGACCGTGGCGCGGGTGAAGGTCACGGGAACGCACAAGGGCGAGTTCATGGGGGTGCCGCCTGTCGGCACGCGCGTGGACGTGCAGCTCATCGACATCATGCGGTTCGACGGCGCTGGCCTGGTCTGCGAGCACTGGGGCGTCGCGGACATGCTGTCGCTCATGCAGCAGCTCGGTGTCGTGCCCGCCGGCCCGCCGGCTTAATCGTCATCAGCCCTCCAGGCCAGGCCCCCGGCAGGACGATTCGCATCCTCGTCCGGCTGACAGGTGCAGGCGGACGAGCATGGCAGGCGTGCATCAGGGACAACCAGGGAGGACCAGATGGCCATCAAGGTGATTGTCGAACTGCAGGCCAAGCCCGGTCGGCGGGATGAGCTCAAGCGTGTGCTCGAAAGCCTGATCGCGACGTCGGGACCGGGCCAGGGCGGCTTCCTTGGCAGCACACGCTACGGGGTGCTCGACGACCCCGACGTGCTGGTCGAGATCGCCGACTGGGAGTCGGCCAAGGCGCGGGAGACCCACATGAAGGAAGCCGCGGCAACGGGCGCGTACGCACCGCTGCTCGAGCTGCTGGCCGCCCCGTTCAGGGCCACGGTCATCAGCCAGCTTCCCTGACCGGACCCGGCGCCGCGGTAACGCCCTAGATTAACTGCCGGACCCGTGACAGCTACCAAACCGATATGTCTTATTCCAGTACAGGAGGACCAAATGCCGAGAATCGTCATCACCCATGCCGTCCAGGATGTTGCCCGCTGGCTGGCGGGTAAGGCCGAGCGCGCCGCAGCCTTGCCGGGTGCCACGGACGTCACTGACCTCGTGGCCATGGATGGGAGCAACCACGCCGCCGTGGCGTTCGACATCGATGACCTGGATGCCCTCAATGCGGTCCTGTCCTCGGTTCCCCCGGAGATGGCGGCCCAGGCGGAGTCGCATGGGGTCATCATGCCGATGACCGCCTACGTCCAGCGATAGGACAGCACCTGGCGGGAGCGCGGCTCCGGGGCGTTCAAGGCTCCGGCAGCCCGGTGCGGCGATCACCGCGGCCGTTCCCTCCAGCTGCCGGCACCGGCCACGGGCCGCGCCGGGACCTGCGGGACTCGGTCGTGAACGGTATCTTCACCCGGCCGGTAGCGTCGCCCCGGGGGGTTGTCATGCTCGCAGGTGGGCGTGGCGCTGCGGGATGATGCGGTCAAGGAGTGGGAGGGAAGGGATATGTGGGCGCAGCTGATCAAGGTGCGGTTGAAGCCGGGCAAGGACCTGGCCGTGGCGGCCGCGCACTTGCGGGCCGCCGAGCAGCCCGGGTCGGGCCTGGTGCGGGAGATGTTCCTGAGGGACCAGAAGGACCCTGACCAGGCCTACATCCTGGCCCTGTTCGAAAGCGAGGAGAAGGCCCGCGCCCGCGAGCAGGACCCGCGCCGCCAGGAAGGACTGAAAGCCATGCAGGCGAGGATGGCAGACATACTCGCCGGACCCCCGGAGTTCACCGACCTGACCGTCGCCGATGAGTGGACAGCTTAGCCTGGCGGGATGCTGTTGCGGTTCCAGGAAACGACCAAACCTGCGCTACCGACTCTGCCGGAGCCCTGGTGCCCTGCCCCCAGGGATGCTTCGGTCCTGACGAAGTCGGCGGGTGCGGGGGGTCGGCCCGGAGACGTCGCATGCCCGCCGCGCCGGGTCGGCCGCGCAGCGCGGCGGCCTGATGGCCGACGAAGCCCGCAGGGAGCGAAGAGCCTGCTTTGACGGCCACGACACCAGAGCCGGCGTGCGGAACACCCAGTTACGCAGTACCGCGAAAAACGATGGCTGACGTCGAGAGGCCGCGCAGATAACGGCGGTTCTGCACACTGCTAGCGAGCGGTAACTGCCGCCAACGATCAGTACAGAACGAGCCGTACGCGTACGGCCAATGGCCCACTGAACCGCGGCCGACCGGTCCGACCAGCCGGGCCGCAGCGATAGCCAGGCCGCCGGCGCCCGCCAGACGGCCTGGCAGTCTCCGAGCGCGGCCGGATCAGCGCGGAGGTCATCAGGCAGTACGAGGCTTGGGCCGACGCTGCCGCGGTAGCGCTTGCACTGGAAGAAGACCGGAAAGCTGACTAGCCCGAGCCGGTAGACGCCCAGCCCGTCGATCCCGCCGTCACCGCTTTGTCCGGTGACGTTCACCCTGTCGAAGTCGGCCTCGCGCAGCAGCGGCCGGGCGAGCCGCTCGAAGACAGCGGGTGCCATAGCCATCAGCTGATCGAGCAGCCGTTCTTTCCAGGTGCCTTCTTCGGCTGCCTCGTCTGTGTCCGGCTCGCTGTCCGCAGGCGAAAGCCTGACCTTGCGTGCCTTACGCAGTTCGGCCAGGTGGGTCTGCCAGATCTCGCGTACCCGATCTCGACGCTCGCCATCGGTGAAGGAAGGTGATGTGAGCAGCTCGGTGCCCTCGTCCGTCAGACCCACACGCCGCGGGCGCTATTGGTCAGCAAACCCATCCCCTTGAGATAGGTGCGGGCCCAGGCGAGCCGGTAACCGATCTCGGTTTCTGGTCCGTCGTTATGCAAGACATCCTGCTGGACGTCACTGAAGCCCTGCTGCTTGATGACCGTTTCGGACCATCTCGCCAATCGAGGCCGACCCGCCAAGTTCCGCCATTGCCTGCAGCGCAGGCCAGAGCATCTCGTTGTACTGAGGCACAGCAACTGCCGTCATAGTTCCTGCCATTCCCGCTAGCTTTCTGAAAGCCATGCCCACGTCCATAATCGTAGGGCGGGCCCACATCACCGGATGGGCAGACAGCCACGGCCGGCTATGCCCAGCATGACAACCGGCGGCGGCCTCACCGCAGCCGCACACTCCGCCCGCCCTGCCTGACCATGCCATCGCTGACCTGTCCCGGCAGCGGATCAGGCGCCGGCCCGCTCTCGGCGGCCTCATCAACGAATATGAGCGAGCCGCATAGCTGCCCACGTCAAGACCGGTAGCCGAGTTCTGGAACCCCACAAGTAGATAGTGCTTTGAGGATGCACCACCTGACCTTTGTCTTCTAGATCGGCCTAATTATGCGCGCTTCAGCTGATGGACGCCGAATGGCTTCGGGCCGTGCAGATCGGCTGATCAGTAGGACCCGCTCTCATACGCTGTGCGCATCCGGTCGGCCAGTTCGTCCGCGTCACGTCAGTGACATGAAGTCTCTAACCTTGAAGCTTGCTGGCCGCGTTCACCAGGACTTCGGCGGCAGCCTCGGGACTTCGGGCGAGTCCCGTCGCGCCGAACGTGCTGACCACCGCACGGGAGAACTCGACCGAAGCGGCCCCAGGGTTGGCGAGCCTTAGTGGCGCGCCGGGGTCGAGCAGCGCATTCGCCGCCGAGGCGGCCCGCCGCGCCCGGTCGAGCTGCACGCGGACTTCGTCCGCGGTGACCTCGGACGGCTCCCGGACGCGCCCTCTCCGGTCCACGTCCACGTACAGGCCGCGCTGCTTGAGCCGGTCGACGTCCTGCGCGGACGCCCGCGCGTTGTCCAGTATCTCAGCGACCTCGCTCAGGGGCATAGTCGCAAACCTGGCCGCCACGCCAGGCACGCCGACCGGCACCGCGGCGATCAGCTGGCCCGTGACCAGCTTCCACTGGTGCCACTCGAGCATCCGCCCGAGCGGCGCCCGCGCCCTCAGGTTCTCCGGCATCGCCGCAAGGGCGGCCAGGCTGCCGGCCTTGCCCACCTCTTCGACCGCGAGCCCGGCGAGCGAATACGCGCGCGCGAAGCGGCCCGCTCCGGACAGCATCTCGGCGTCCTGCACGAGGCCGCGCGCATTCCTCGCCGCCGCAACAGAACCCCGGGCGAGCACGAGCGCCGGCGCGTCCTTCACGGCTGCAAGATCCACAGTTCCAACCTAGCCAGCGGCCTGGCGTAGAGATCGTCCGGACCGGATTTGCGTCAGACCCGCGCGTGTCCCGGCCTCGCCGGCGCCGGGTTGCCCCGACGCGCGACCCACGTCCGCTACCTGCCGGCCAGCGGATATCGCCGACCCATTTATCGAGCACCGCCTCGGACCTGAGACACCAGCAGCCGACGGTCCGACTTGCGAGGGTGCCGAGTGTCTCGTGGGCACATCTGCGGTTGCAGCGTCTGATGAGACAGATGAGGTCGGTCGCAGTGATTCGCCCATGTCCCCCGACCTGGCGTTCAGAATATCCATTCGGCACAGGACTGATCATCTTGAGCATTCGCTCCTCGGCGCGCATATCGAGCCTATTTGCGCCAGGTTTCGGGCGGGGTCGGCCACGAAGCGTGACAGAGGCCGGACGGCATCCCGATTGTGCGGTGCGAATTCGCGGACTCATCCGTTATGGGGCGGGGTCACTGATTGTCCCCAAAGGGCAGGGATGTCTGATCGGCGGAGAAAGAGCACGTGGCCGGGCTGGATCTGGCCGGGCTGGTCGAGGACGGCGGACAGTGCGGTGGTGATGGCTGTGGTGTAGGTGCGGTCCTGGGGGAAGGTCTTGGCCGAGACGACGATCAGCCCGGCGCGGGTCTGGCTGGCGGCCCGGTAGCGGGCGTCGAGGGGCATGAAGTCCTTGGTGTTGGCGGTGACCAGCGTCCGCCCTGTCGCAGCGGCGTGGGCGAGGGTCTGGTCGTCGGTCAGCCCGACCAGTGCCGGGGCGGCCACGACGGCAAGTACATCGTGGCCTTTGGCGCGCAGTTGCTCGGCAATGACGCCGGAGAACATCTCATCCAGCAGCAGCGGATAGCTCATGATCGTTAGCCGGCGAGTAGCTCGCGCTCGCGCCGCCACGCGTCCTCGGCCACGTCGTCGGCTGCTGCGGCGGCGGCGATCTCGGCATTGATCTCATCGGGGTAGGACGCCCAGTACCGGACCGCGACGCGGATGAGGCGAACTGGTACGCCGGTGCCCTCGGCGATAAGGGTGAGCAGGTCATCCTCGGGCAGGCCGGGCTCGGCGGCACGGGCAGACTTGACCGAGCGCACGACTTCCCAGACGTCGGGACCGGCGATCAGGCCCGCGCGCCGTCCGGTGGGTCCAGGCCGGAACACGGTGCCCGGATGCTCGCTCACGCGGAGGGCCTCATCGACGAGGCGATTCGCCGCCGACGATAGCGACATCCCGGGGTTCGCGGCGACGAAGGACGCCAGTCGCTCGGCGACGTCGGTGTCGAATCGGACTGGTGTCGCAGAGCGCTTACTCATGACTACATGGTAGTCGCTTCGTGTCACTCTGGCGAGTGGCGTCGACCAGTTCCGTTCAGGGTTGAGCTGTGCCGTCTTGGCTCATAACCCAGAGGTCGCAGGTTCAAATCCTGCCCCCGCTACCACCACATCAGGGGCCTGAGGCGCATAGCCTTGGGTCCCTTTTCACGGGTTTTGTAAACGGATTTGTAAACGGGATCCTGGTCAGGCGGCCTGGTCAGGCGGCGTCATGGCGCCCATCTTGACCCTGCTCAGCGGCCACCGGAACTGACGCTAGCACCCGCCGATGATCAGCTCAGCGAGTGCCGTAGCGACCTGACGGTTGGTCCCAAGGTCGGACTGACATACTGCCGCATCGTGAAGGCAACGTCGGCGTGCCCGATTCGCTGGGTGAGCGCCTTCCAATCGATCTTGGCGTCCCAGCTGGTAGGGAGCGGTTTACGAACCGTGTCGAATTCCTGAGGTTGAGGAGCGGCGAGATGCGGCTATCGTCCTCGTCGATGCGTCTTTACCGTTGCGCCAGGTGCATTACACGGCCCGCTGACGGCTGATCCGTCTTCGTCGTCGGAGAATTCTCCAGCTCGCAGCCACCGCGTCAATGGCGGCCCTAGAGGGCCGTCGCGGTGCGTCGCGGTGCGATCGGCCGTGCCGACCATTGACCCGGCGACCACTCCCCATGAATTCGGCGCCTGCGAAGAAGACGGGGACAGACCAGGCAGTCTGATATGAGCCCGGGTCCCGAGGCGCCCGTGATATGCCGCGATGAACGTGCTAGCGCTGATCACGCTCCGGATGTATGGCCCGGTTCCTCGACACCTGGGATGCCTGGTAGGGAGAAGATGATGGGCCTCCGGAAGCCCCTCTGGGCAATCATCCTGATCCTTGCCGCGACGGCAGCCATCAGCGGATGCAGCGGTGGTCCAGTCAGGCATGGAACAGTGACCGGGGTCTTCGTCATGGTCGGTGGCCCGGGGCCAGGGGTAAGCGTCCGACTGCCCGGGAGGGTGATCGCCACGAGCACGGCTGGCCAGCGTTTCCCCGTCACCGTCAGCATGAGCGGTCGGTTCACGATTTACGTGCCGCCGGGCACCTACCAGCTGACCGGGTACAGCCCACGAGTGCACGCCAACCACGCGGAAATGCGGTGCGTTGCGGCGCGCGCTGTGCACGTCCGAGTCGGCCAACCGACGCGCGGCAATGTCTATTGTTCAGTCCCTTAGGCCATGCCCGTTGCGTTCCCCACGGAGTGGCTGACGGCGGCGACTGACGGTCACACACCCGAATAGGGCGAAGTGCTGCGTACCTGCGACATGGCTGGTCAAGCCAACATCCTGAACGATCTTGCCGGTCTACATCTGGAAGATTTCGATAATCTGCTTCCCGGTCGTGGCGTCGACAAAATTCCACTCGACACACGGATTGGCGCCGTTGCTGGCCGCTGGGCTGGGACTGTCGGTGCTGCCGGGTAGGCCAATGACGGGGCTAGGGCACCGGTGCCAGCTATAGCCGTACGCCAGTTCGTTCAGCGCGGTGTAGGCAATGCCGTTCCTCTTGGTGAGGTTGCCTGCGCCAGGGGCATCAGCCGGGCCGACCGGTACGGTCAGCAAGCCCAGTTTGACGGTGAGATTCGAAGGTATCGACGGGACCTGCTTGACCTCGCCTACTCGTTCATAGCGCTTGAACGCCTGCAGCGCCGTCAGATTCGGCGCGGCGTCCTGCGCGGCCGGAGCGAAGGTTATCCCGATCTGCGAATTGATCGTGATAGTTGCTGGGACTGTGGCTATCCCGACAGAACCACTTCCGGCACTCACCGCGGCGAACAAGCCAAACGCCAGTAGCACAACCGCGACCGCACTGGTAATGACCATGTTTCTGCGCTGCCATGCCCGCACTGTTGTCTCCGCCCACGCGCTCCGCACAGGTAGGACGCGCCAAGCTAGCCTAACGGTTGCATCGCCGTGCCCGCTGCGTGCCCGATCGGAGGGCAAGCTAAGGGAGTTAGAGGTCACTCACGAGCAAGGGGTCCGCGGATCTGCGCCTGCCAGTGCCGTCTTTTATCAACACGCATGAACGGGCACGCGAACCGACGCCAGTACCCCGCCGATAATCAGCTCAGCGAGCGTATTAGCCACCTGCCGGCCGGCCTCTGGTTCCGCCTGAATGTACTGGCGCGTGGTGAACGCGACGTCAGCGTGACCAATGCCCACGCTCAGCGCCTTCCAGTCGATCTTGGCGTCTGTGCCTGTGGTGACGAACGTCGTGCAGATCGGTCAGCGGGAGACTAGCCCGCTCGGCAAGCCGCTTGAACCGTCGCGTGATGGTGTCTGAATCCGGCGGCCTGCCGTCCTCCCAGCAGAACAGCAACCCGTGATCTTGATAGTCGAGTCCGAACGCTGCCCGTTCGCTGTCGAGTTCGTCGACCAGGAGGCGCAGAGCTGCGAGCGTGAACGGATCGAGCGCTATTAGACGCTGGGCATTCTCTGTCTTGGCGTCCGACTCTGTCTTGCCGTGTGATTCGATGACCTTGCCGCTGACCACCACGCGAGTCGTCTCGATGGACAACGTTCAGCGCTCCAGGTCGAGGTGGTCGCGACGTGCACCAGCCAGCTCGCAACGGCGCATGCCGGAGGTTGCTTCCAGAACCCACGGCGCGTAGAAGCGGTCCGTGCGAGCGCTGACGAGGAACTTGCGGAGCTGGGTCGCACTCCAGGCCCTGCCGCCTCTCCGGGGAACCGCGGACTGAACCAGGCTGCTCAGGCCGAGATACTCGATGCATGCCGGAGCTAGCAGCCCTACCCGATGTCGTGGAGCGCATCAAGAAGATCCGGCGCAGCAAGCCCGGAACAGTGCTTGTGGCGATCGATGGTGCAGGAGGAGCAGGGAAGAGCACCCTCGCGGCCAGCATCGCCGATCAGATGGATAGCTCGTTGATCGTCTGCCTAGACGATTTCGCCGCCCCTTCCGTGCCCGGTTGGGACCAAGAACGGTTCCGCCGCCAGGTCCTCAACCCCCTTCTGGCTGGCCAAGACGCCGACTATCAGCGCTGGGACTGGCCCGCCGACTCCGGGGCAGAATGGCACCGCGTTCCCACCGGCAGCATCGTCATCATCGAGGGCGTGTCATCCACGAGGACGGAGTTGGGGGACTTCTGGGATCTGACGATCTGGGTAGATACTCCGCGCACCATCCGTCTCGCGCGCGGCATCCAGCGAGATGGCGAAGCGAGGCAATCCCAATGGACAGACGTCTGGATGCCCGAGGAAGACGCCTACATCGCCGCACAGCAACCAGCAGAGCGAGCCGACCTTATCGTTAACGGATACGGCCCCAGCTGACTGCCTCCTGCCGTGCCCGCTAGTGCCCGATGATGCGGCAAACCTGGGCTGCTCACGGTCACCTACGGCCAAGCCGAAGTGCGCACGGCGCAGCCAACTCCCGACGCGGAACGACAGAGTTGGAACAACGACCGAGCAGACGGCCGCGCCTGGACATGTCTGAGGACCCGCATACTCCTACGGACCAGAAGGCACCCGCCGCGCTTTGTGGGATATTCGCGGGATGCCGCGCCATGGCCGGGCGGTGGCTGCCACGGCAGCCGACGTGAGGGCACGTGACGGCAGAGGAGCAGGTTGAGGATGGCTGACCGGTGTCAACGCTTGCCGGGTCGGGCTAGCGCTTCCTCGGCCTGGGCGGCAAGCGCTCCGACTAGATCGGCTGCCGGCGACAACTCGGTGATGAGGTCGATCGCCTCGCTGGCCCACACCGGGTCGGGGGGCAGGTCGCCTCTTGCCACGGCCTCCTGGTAGGCCTGCTGAGCAGCGGAATCAGCCGCAAGCTCGTCTTCCCTGCCCCGCCATCGGTCGAAGAAGGCGTTACGGAGGGTGCGAGCCGGATACTTCGATGGCCATGGCGATCCCCGGGCGATGTCGGAGACCCGGCTGCGCTCGGTGTCCTCCCCGCCTCCCTCGATGATCGCCTTAGTGACCGAGGGGGTAACCAGCGCTTCGAGGGCGACCAGGAACCGGGTTCCGAGCAGAGCCCCTGCTGCCCCTAGTGCCAGCGCGGCCGCAACACCCCGGCCGTCGGCGATCCCGCCCGCGGCCAGCACCGGCGTGGGCGCGGCAAGGTCAACCACTACCGGAACGAAGGGCAGCGTTGAACGTCGCCCGCCGTGCCCGCCGGCTTCGGTGCCTTGCGCCACGATGACATCAGCTCCGACGTCTATTGCTTTCCTAGCCTCTTCGAGATCCGTGACCTGCACGATCAGCGCTGCTCCCGCCCTGCGGATCGGCTCAATGAGGGCTCGAGGATCACCAAAGGACAGCATGACGGCGCGCGGGTGATACGTCAGGGCGCGTTCGACCGTGAGCACGTCGGTTGCCCAGCTCTGGAATCCCACACCCCATGGCTTGCCGGTGCCCTCGGCGGCGATCTTCAGCTCACGGTCCAGCCAGCCAGGATCTTGTCGGCCGCCACCGATCAGCCCCAGCCCACCGCCGTTCGAGACGGCCGCCGCCAGCGCGCCCCCTGATGCACCGCCCATCGGCGCAAGGGCGATCGGGTGCTGCAACGAGAACAACTTGGTGAACGCGGTGTGCAACATTTTGCCGTCACCTTCCCGGCATCGCGATCGTGGATTGCGGCTTACCCGGCTGGGCAACTCGCACGGGTTGAGGGGCGGATCCCCATGCGATTTCAAGGGCGTCTCCCAGGTTCGGGTACAGCAGGCGCAGGCCGGTGCCGTCGCGATTCACGAGGTAGGCGCTCGCCTGAATTTGCTCGACGAGGGACGAAGCGTGAAAACCTTTGATGACCAGAAATACGATCTTGCCGCCAGTCCACGTTGGATTGTAGCTCCACAACGACGACGGGCTCACCTGGTGAGCTCCCGTCCCGTCGGCGTTGGCCACATCGACGACCCTGCAGAGTAACGGGGGGCTGACGAGCTTGGATAGGCCACGAATGCGATCGACTTTCCATCCGGCGACCACGACGGCTGCGCGAATCCGGGGCCGCCGCGAGTGAGCGGAGCCACGCCGGATCCGTCCGCGTTCATCATGTCGATCTCCCCGCGCGAGGAGCCATCCTGCTGCGGACGAACGCGAGCCGGTTGGTCGCTGACCACGCCGGATCCTCGTCGGCGTACCTGTCGCGCCCAGATCTGGCTCGGTCCGGAGTCAGACTGCGGAGGCCGGTGCCGTTGGCATTGATGACCTTGATGCTGTGGCCGATGGCGCGATGCGGTCACCCGGGGACACGAGAATTGCCAGATCACCATGCACGGGCCTCCTGATTGCTCAGATCCCGAGCTGACAGTGTGGGTTCAGACCAAAGTCGCCGGGAGGTGTCCTTCGTGTGGTAGGCCGGGGGATGCGCTCGTACCTGTCCTCCTTCCGGATTGGGGGATTCGCCAGGCGGCTCCTGGCGCTGGGCGCGGGTCGGCGAACTGCTCTTGTCCCCAATGCTCTTGACGGGCTGCCGTCCGACGAGCGCGACGCTGGCTTGCAGCGAGACATCTCCGACCTTGGCCAGGTGGGACTGGAGGTATCCGAGGTCGGTCTGCGCCATCCGGAGCGGCGGAACGGCTATCTGGCTACGACATCGTCTGGGTGAGGGGGGCTTCATCTTTTGCTCTCGGAGTATGCGATAGAATGCATTAGTGAACTTGAAGGAGTGGGCGCGGCAGCAGGGCGTCCACCCTGTGACCGCGTACCGCTGGTTCCGGGAAGGGAAGCTGCCGGTCCCCGCGCGCCGCGCTGGCCGGCTGATCCTGGTTGACGTTGCACCGGCTGGCACCGGGCCGGGCACTGTGGCCGTGTACGCCCGCGTGTCCTCCGCTGACCAGCGCGCCGACCTGGACCGGCAGGTAGCCCGGGTGACGGCGTGGGCGGCAGCTGAGGGACTGGCGGTCGGGCGTGTGGTGACCGAGGTCGGCTCTGCGCTGAACGGCAGGCGCCGCAAATTCCTGGCCCTGCTGCGTGATGACTCGGTGGCCATCATCGTTGTGGAGCACCGGGACCGGTTCGCCCGCTTCGGTGCCGAGTATGTGGAGGCCGCACTGTCGGCGCAAGGCCGCCGGCTGCTGGTGGTGGACCCCGCAGAGATGGATGACGACCTGGTGCGGGACGTGACCGAGATCCTCACGTCCCTGTGCGCCCGGCTGTACGGGCGGCGTGCCGCCGCGAACCGGGCCAGACGCGCCGTTGAGACGGTCACCGGGGACGCGCCGTGAAGGTGAATCAGGCGTACCGGTTCGCCCTGAACCCGGCACCAGCCCAAGAGGCGTTGCTGCGCTCGCAGGCCGGCGCGGCGCGGTTCGCGTGGAACTGGGGCCTCGCCAGATGCAAAGAGCGCTACGAGGCTGAGGGCAAGTGGCCCTCGGCGATCGACCTGCACAAGCTGTGGAACGCCGGGAAGAAGGCCGACCCGGTGCTCGCGTGGTGGGGCGAGAACTCCAAGTGCGCCTACCAGGAGGCGTTCCGCGACCTGGACCGCGCGCTGCGGGACTTCATCGGGTCGAAGAAGGGCAACCGCGAAGGCGGGCGGCTCGGCTTCCCGAGGTTCAAGAAGCGCGGCAGGTGCCGGGACTCGTTCCGGTTCGGTACCGGTGTCATGCGCTGCGCCGGGACCACGGTCACGCTGCCCCGCCTGGGAACCATCGCCACCCACGAGTCCACCCGCAAACTCGCCCGCAGGCTGGGCAACGGCACGGCCCGTATCCTGTCGGCCACCGTCACGCGTACGGCTCAGCGGTGGTTCGTGTCGTTCACCTGCGAGGTGGACCGCGCCATCCCCGGGCGCCATGCCCGGCCCGGCTCGGCCATCGGCATCGACCTGGGCGTGAAGGCGCTGCTGACCGGCGTGGATGACGCCGGGGAGGTCGTGACGATCGTCGGCCCGAAGCCGCTGCGGGCATCCCTGCGGAAGCTCCGCCGGGCCAGCCGGGCGCACTCCCGCAAGGCATGCGGATCGGCGAACCGCCGCAAGCACGCCGCTGCGCTGGCCCGCATCCACGCCCGCGTGGCCAGCGTCCGTGCCGATGCCCTGCATAAGGCGACCAGTGACCTGGCGGCACGCTACGAGACCGTCGTGGCGGAAGACCTCAACGTCGCCGGAATGACCAGGAACCGGCGGCTCGCCCGCGCGATCGCCGATCAGGGCTTCGGGGACGTGCGGCGCATGCTCGGCTACAAGACCACCTGGAACGGCGGTCAGCTCATGGTCGCTGACCGCTGGTTTCCCTCCAGCAAGACGTGCCCGGGATGCGGAGCGGCGAAAGCCAAGCTGCTCCTGTCCGAGCGCGTCTACGCCTGCACCGCCTGCGGCCTGGTCACCGACCGGGACGTCAACGCGGCGCGGAACCTGCTCCAGCTCGCCGTCAGTGGGACGGAGAGTCAAAACGCCTGTGGACCGCAGGTAAGTCCCGGCCTCGCCGGGCTCAGCGGGATGAAGCAGGAACCCGGCACCGCTCTGGCGGGTCAGACCGGGACCGCCAGCGGGCAACCGCTGGCTGCGGGACGCGAGCTTACAAATGCTCACTGACCCGCAACGGAGGCGTGACGGGACACTGTGACGTGCTGCACGCGCTGCGGCCGCGCCTGATCCGCCGGTCTCGGGCGCCTAGCTCCCAACGATTGGGCGCTCCTCAGAGCCGTCGACGAGCGCCCGCTGGCGATCGCGAGCATTCCGGTCACGACTAGCAACCCGGTTCGCGCATCGC
>WNFL01063121.1_pt2 | contig 14165 bp, 12 predicted proteins | sample 5400361 | NCBI WGS metagenome assembly WNFL01 (sample SAMN13153351, study PRJNA577476) | soil metagenome | isolation source: 40 cm soil on Douglas fir-dominated hillslope | place: USA:California | collected 2013-09-17
TGTCGCGCTGCGTCGAGAGCGGCGTCGTGTCGCCGAAGTTGTGCCACAGACCGAGCGACAGCGCCGGCAGCCTGAGCCCCGACTTGCCGCAAAAGCGGTATTGCATGTCCGAATAGCGTGCTGAAGCTGCTTCGTAGGCCATTGCTTGAATCCCTTGATAAAGGCAGGAGGAAAAGATCGCCGGCGACCGTCGCGCGATGACGTTATCGCGTCGTCACGCACCGTGGCGCAGCGGAATACGCTGAACCCGTTATGTTAGCCAATCGGCGCGCGCGATGCAGCGGCCCAGACTGCGGGACGAACGATGGACGCGGCCGCGCGGCTCTTCTACACTGCGGCGACCGTATCCCATGATGAGGAAGCTCCATGACCAAAGCGATTTCGTTCGCGTTGATCGCCGGCGGCATTGTGCTGCTGTATTTCGGCGGCCAGTCGTTCCATTCGTTCAGCAACGATGTGTCGCGCGTGTTCACCGGCGCGCCCACGAACAAGACCATCTTCCTGATCGCGGGCGGCGTGGTCGCGACGCTCGCAGGGCTGACCGGCCTCGTGATGTCGGGCAAGCGCTAGCCGTTCAGAACGCGATCTCGGGCAGCGACGCCGACCGCGTACCCGGCAACGGCACATTGCTCGCGCCGTGGTACGTGAACACGAGCGAGAACTTCACCTCGTCGGTGATATTCTTGCCGGCCGAATGCAGCGTGTTGCAGTGGAAGAAGACGACGTCGCCGGTCTGCAGCTCCGGTGAGATCGCGGTCTGGATCAACGCCTGATTCTCGGGCAGATCGGAGCGGAAAAATTTCGACTGATCGAAGCGGTCGGAGGTGAACGTCAGGTTGTGCGACATCGGCACGAACCACAGCGCGCCGTTGTCGACGGTTTCCGGCCCCAGCGCGAGCCACACCGAAACGAGATCGTCCCGCTCGAACGACCAGTAACGCACGTCGCGATGCCAGCCGGTCAGGCTGCCGTACGCGGGGTGCTTGGTCATCACGCAGTTGTGATGCGCGCGCGACAGACGCGGCTCTTCGCCGAAATACAGTTCCATCCAGCCGCGGATTTCCGGCGCGATCGCCCACTGGCGAAACAACGGATGACGGCCATACGCATCGAGCAGACGCCGCACGGTGTGGCCGCCCGGCGCGTGCTTCGAGTCCGGCGCGCCCGGATATTTCAGATCCGCCTCGAATTCGAGGGGCTCGGCGGCCTCCGCCAGCTGTTGTTGCGCGATCTGCTTCAGTTCGGCGCAGCGCTCGGTCGAAACGAGCCCCGACACGATGACGAAGCCGCGTTCCCGCAGTTGCTGAACCTGTTCCTTTTTTGATTGGACTGACATGGGACATTCCGTTTCGGCTGGCTAATATCGGATTGTAAAACGTACCGGATCCGGCAGCGTCAGTTTGATGATCCCCGTCATGCGTGCAGGCGGTGCAGTGCACGCCGGGCGGGCCTGCGTGCACGAAAAGCGCGCCCAAAGGGACGGACCAGCGGGGCGCATCTGGCCCTTTCGCAAGGGTAAAAACCGACTTCCGGGCGTCATGAATCGCGTGTAGCCTGCACCCATGCTGATCGCAATTCCCGCCTCTGCCTTGCGTGCGCGGCCTGTCACACCTGATACCGCCGCATCCCGCCCGCATTCCGGCTTCCCCATCGTTCCCGCTGGCATATTTGGTGCTGCTTTTAGCGCGCCTCATGTTGCCCGTTCGATGCCCTCCTATTCCCGCTGAAGCCATGCACACTTTATTGAGCACCCGCCTTACCCGCGCCGCCCTGAAAGCGGCACGTCCGGCGCGCCGCCACGTCATGCGCGCGCTGCGTCACCACTCGGCGCGCACCCGCGCGCTGGCCGAACAATGGCGCGACGCGAAGCCGGTCGACGGCATCCGGACGTGGTTCCATTCCTTTTTTGCGGCACTGCGCGTGAGAAGCGGCTCGCATCGCTTTTCGCTGCGCACGCTGCTGCGCAAACCGACGACGCTGCACACGCTGAACGCGCGCCCGGCTGCCGCGCCGCGCAGCACGAGCCGCCGTCCGCGCCGGATGTCGGTGACGAGCGCGGGCTGGTTCGCGTTCGCTATACGCTGACGGGCGCGGTTGCCCTTTTTGCCCCGTGTCGTGTGCCCAGCTGTCTGAGCCTGGCGGCCGGTCGGCGTAAGCGTCAGTCGTCATCCACCGGACAGCAGAGGTCGTGCGAAGTGATGCTCGCCGCATCGCTATCGATACCGGCTGGCGCGGGCCTATACGTGTTGCGCGCCGCTTCGATCCGGCGATGCGCGGCTTCCCGTGCTTCGCGCGTTTGCGACTGATACGCCATCTCACGTAGCAGCGCATAACGGAACGCGTAGCGGTCCGCGTCGATACGGCAGATCACGCGGTTTTCCACCAGCGCCGCAAGCATCGGCGCGAGCGTGGCAGGCGCCGTATCGCACACGGTCGCCAGCAACGCGGCCGAAAAAACCCTGCCGATCGCCGACGCGACCTGCGCGACCGGCAACGCGTCGCCCGCAGCATCGAGCCGGGCCATCAACCCGTCGTGCAGTTCCGCCGGCACCGCGCTTCGCGGCGCGCGCCCGCTGTACGCCCACAGCGCCTCGCGCGTGCAGGCTTCGATATGAAGCGGCACGCCGTCCGACGCGCTCGCGATCCACGAGCGCATCGCCGGTTCGATCGACGCGCCACCCGACAGGCGATCGATCAGCGCCGCGCCGGCTTCCCGCTCGAGCGGCTTCAACTGCTGGACCAGCGCGTTCGACACGCACCACGGCGGGCAAAATCCGCTTCGCGCGCTCAGGATCACAAAACCCGACGGCAGCGGATCGAGCAGCAGTTCCTCGATGAATTCGAGCGTCGTCGTGTCGGCCCATTGCAGATCGTCGACCCACAACACGCCGCCCGCCGGCACCGCCTGCTCGATCGCACAGCGCAGAGCGCGCGACACCATTTCCTTCGTCATGACCATCGCCGGCTGCCGGTGCTGCGCCCGTGCGTCGAGCCATTCGTTCAACGCGTCGAACGCACGGCGGTCGCGCAACGCAGGCAACGTGCCGGGCTCCAGGCGCCAGCCTGCGCCGTCGCCCGCGAGCGCGTTCATCGCGCGTCTGACCGGATGCAGCGGAACCGTCATGCCGTCGGGCTCGCACGCGACGTCGACGCCGCGCAAGCCATGCGCCGTCAGCCAGGCGCGAATCAGCGCGGTCTTGCCGACGCCGGCGTCGCCGGTCACGAACACGGCGGGAAAATAGCCGCGCGCCTGGGTGATCGCATCGAGTTCGCGTGCCCGGCCGATCAGGCGCACGACTGCCGGCGCGACGCGCGGCCGCGCGCGCAGCACGCGGTAGGCGCCGATGCCCGCGCCCGCCAGCATGCCGCGCGGGACATGGTCGAACGCCTCGCGGGTCAGACGCAGCGTCGCATCGCTGATCAGGATTTCGCCGTCGGCGGCCTGCGACGCCAGCCGGCACGCGACACGCGTCGCCGTGCCGACACGGTCGGGCACGCCATCGCGCGCCGACGAAACGACGGGCGCGGTATGCACGCCGAACCGCACGACGATATGCGGCGCGCGCCCGGCGACCGCCGCGCGCAATGCCTGCAGCAGATCGAGCGCCGTGGCAACGGCGCGTTGCGCGCCGTGTTCGATCGCGTCCGGATAGCCGAAGTACGCAAGCAGATCGCCGCTCGGCGCATGTTTCACATAGCTCGGCGCCCGCTGCAAATGCGTCGCGCAGACGTCCCGGCACAGGCGAAGCAGATCGGGCAGATCGTCGGGATCCTCGCCGTGCGCCGGCTGCAGCTCGCAGCACACGACCGTCACCTGCCGCCGCACCTCGTGCGCGGTCACGTCAATGGCCGGCATCTGCGTCGCTTCGCTGCGGCCCACGAGCGCCAACGTCGCCACGGACGGCGTCGCGTCCATCGAACTCGCGAGCGCATCGCGACAGCGCGCGAGTTCGATGATCGCTTCGTCGCGCTGCCCGCTTTCCACCAGTTGCCGGATCAGCAGTTGCCACGCGCTTTCGTCGCCGGGCGTCAGCGTCGTGAGACGCCGCGCGTGCGCGATCGCGTCGTGCCAGGCGCCGAACTGCGCATGGCCATGCGCCAGATCGCGCAGCAACGCGGCCGTGCGGCGGGCGAAGGATTCGCGCTGGCTGTCGATCCAGTGTTCGAGAGCGGGCGCATCGGCGACATCGAGTCCGTGCAGGAACGGCCCGCGAACCAGCCGCACCGCCTGCTCGAACGCATCGAGTTGTGCGCGCGTAAATGACGTGTTCCGGCCGCCCGACAGACACCGTCCGGTTTCCGCGCGCTGCTGGAAATCGCGCGCATCGAGCCACGCGAGCACGTTCGGCTTCAGGTGCACGACGTGACGGCTGGCTTCGATGACATCGTCGCCGAGCACTTCGCGTAGATGGAAAAGCATTCGCTTGAGCCGCTCGCGGCCGACCCGCGTGGGGGCGGCGGGCCACAGCAGGTCGGCGAGCGCGTCGCGCGTATGAAAGGCGGGTTCGAGGGCGAGCCAGGCAAGAAGGGCTCGCGCCTTGTTGTAGCGAAGCGTCAGCAGGGCGCCGCCGCGCTGTGCGCGCAGCGGCCCGAGCAGGTAAAACGATAACGATGCGCGCATCTTGACGGCGGGCCGACCCGATCTCTCAGATACCCCCCGAAATTCGACGACCTGGCGGCGCCCACGACGCGCGTTCGATGCGCGCTGCCCGGTCAGACAATATGAGGGGGTTGTAATACCACCATCATAAAGGAGGATGGCCAACCACGGCATCAATGTGCGGCTATTACAGGCATTTCGCCGTTATAAGGGGCATAACGTCGGCGAAGTTTCGCTTCCACAAGAGAAAAACCCCGCGCGGCGCAAGGCCGGCGGGGTTTGTTTGCATGAAACGGGAGTTTGACGGGCCGGCCTGCGTTGACCGGCGTCAGGCCGGCCGCGATCAGGCTCAGGCCAGTGCGGCGACCGGCTCCGTTCCTGCGGCTTCGGCGAGGGTGAGCGCCTTGTCGGTCGCTTCCCACGAGAATTCCGGCTCTTCGCGGCCGAAGTGGCCATAAGCCGCCGTCTTTTCGTAGATCGGACGCAGCAGGTCGAGCATCTGGATGATGCCCTTCGGACGCAGGTCGAAGTGTTCCTGCACGAGGCGCGTGATCGTTGCGTCCGACACGCGACTCAGGCAGCGCGACGCGAGGCCGGCGGCCACGATGTTCTTCGCGACATAACGGCCGGCGTAAGCCGCCGAACGGTCGACCTTCGACGGATCCTTGCCCGAGAACGCGCCGCCGCCGTGCGGCGCCGCGCCGCCGTACGTATCGACGATGATCTTCCGGCCCGTCAGACCGCAATCGCCTTGCGGGCCGCCGATCACGAACCGGCCGGTCGGGTTCACGAGGAACTTGATGTCGCCCTTGATCAGCTCGGCCGGCAGCGTCGGCTTGATGACTTCTTCGATCACGGCTTCGCGCAGCGTCGACAGCTCGATGTCCGGCGAGTGTTGCGTGGACAGCACGACGGTGTCGATCGAATACGGCTTGCCGTCGACGTAGCGCACGGTGACCTGCGACTTCGCATCCGGGCGCAGCCACGGCAGACGGCCGTCGCGGCGCAGATTCGCCTGACGCTCCACCAGACGGTGCGACAGGTGGATCGGCAACGGCATCAGTTCAGGCGTTTCGTCGCAGGCGTAGCCGAACATCAGGCCCTGGTCGCCGGCGCCCTGGTCGAGGTTGTTGTCGTGCGCGCGGTCCACGCCCTGCGCGATGTCCGGCGACTGCTTGTCGTACGCGACGAGCACCGCGCAACCGCGGTAGTCGATGCCGTAATCGGTATTGTCGTAGCCGATGCGCTTGATCGTTTCGCGCGCGACCTGGATGTAGTCGACGTTCGCTGTCGTGGTGATTTCACCCGCGAGCACGACGAGACCCGTGTTGCACAGCGTTTCCGCTGCAACACGCGAGTATTTGTCCTGCTTCAGGATGGCGTCGAGGATGGCGTCCGAAATCTGGTCCGCGACCTTGTCGGGATGGCCTTCGGAAACGGATTCGGATGTAAAGAAATATTCGTTTGCCACGTTGCAGACTCCTGTTGTGTGGTTACGGTTGAGTTTCACGTAGCCAGCTTCGGGAGCCTGAAGCGGCGACGCTTTAGCGGATTTCCTGACCGCCAGACGCCCGTCCCATATGGATGGCGCCTGCCAGCTTCGCCCCGCAAGTTGTCTATTAACTCGGCGAAGCCCTTATTATAGCGACTTCCTTAAAAAGTCACAGAGTGTTCACGCGTCGTGTATTACGTCCTTTCTATCGATTTCCTGAAGGCCTTTCCGTGCTGCTTCGCACACGGAGAAACGGCATGCTGAGCCGTTACGGCGCGAAGTTCGCCATCGGCCTGCTGAAACTGTTCGCGCTGCTGCCGTACGGCTTCGTCGCGCGTCTCGGCGACGGCCTCGGCTGGCTGCTCTATCAGTTCCCGAGCCGGCGCAGGCGCATCGTCCACATCAACCTGAAGCTGTGCTTTTCGGAATGGAGCGGGGAACGCCGCAGGGAAGTCGCGCAAAAGCACTTCCGGCACGCGATCCGCAGTTACCTGGAGCGCAGCGTTCAGTGGTTCGGCTCGGCGAAGAAGCTCGAGAAGCTCGTGCAGGTGGACAGCGAGATCGACCTCAGCGATCCCGACCTGCCGCCGACGCTCTTCCTCGGCCTGCACTTCGTCGGCATCGAGGCGGGCTCGATCTTCCTGAATTACTCGCTGCACCGGACCTGCGGCTCGCTGTACCAGCCGATGTCGAACCCGGAGTTCGAAGCCGTGGCAAAAGCCGCGCGCGGACGTTTCGGCGCCGACCTGGCAAGCCGCGCCGACAGCGCGCGCACCGTGCTGCGCTGGCTGCGCGACCGCAAGCCGGTGATGCTCGGCGCCGACATGGACTACGGCATGCGTAACTCGACGTTCGTGCCCTTCTTCGGCGTGCCGGCGTGCACGCTGACCGCCGTCGGCCGGCTGGCGAAAGTCGGGCATGCGCAGGTCGTGCCGTTTATCGGCGAGGTGCTGCCCAACTACAAGGGCTATCGCCTGAAGATATTCAAGCCGTGGGACAACTACCCGACCGGCGACGACGATCTCGACGCGCGCCGCATGAACGCCTTTCTCGAAGAGCAGATTCCGCGCATTCCCGAGCAGTATTACTGGGTGCACAAGCGCTTCAAGACACGTCCGCCGGGCGAGCCCGGGGTTTATTGAATCTTGCCAGCGGCTTTTGCCGTCGCAAACCTGGCCGGATGGCTAACGTCGCGTCCGGCGTCTGCGCGCGCGCATCCGCGTCACTTACAATAGCGGTATGAAACTGAAATTCACCAAAATGCACGGCGCGGGCAACGACTTCGTCGTGCTCGACGGCTACACGCAACCTGTCACGCTGACGGCGGCGCAGGTGCGCGCGCTCGCGAACCGGCATTTCGGCGTCGGCGCCGACCAGTTGCTGCTGGTCGAACGGCCCACGGTGGATGGCGTCGATTTCCGCTACCGCATCTTCAATTGCGACGGCGGCGAAGTCGAACATTGCGGCAACGGCGCGCGCTGCTTCGTGAAGTTCGTGCGCGACGCGCACCTGACCGACAAACGCACGGTGCGCGTGCAGGTGCAGAACGGCATCATCACGCTCACAATGCAGGACAACGGCGAAGTCGTCGTCGACATGGGCGCCCCGGTGTTCGAGCCGGCACGTGTGCCGTTCGATGCACGCGGGCTCGACGGCCGCAGCGAAAGCCACGACACGCTCTGGCCGCTCGACGTGAACGGCGCCACGCGCTGGATTTCGGTCGTATCGATGGGCAACCCGCACGCGGTGCAGGTTGTCGACGATGTCGAAGCCTTCCCGGTCGAAAGCGATGGTCCGGTGATCGAAAAGCATCCGCGCTTCCCGCCGAAGGTGAACGCCGGCTTCATGCAGATCGTCGGGCGCAACGAGATCAAGCTGCGCGTCTACGAGCGCGGCGCGGGCGAAACACTCGCGTGCGGCACGGGCGCGTGCGCAGCGGTCGCAGCGGGCATCCGCCGCGGGCTGCTCGATTCGCCCGTCGCCGTACACACGCATGGCGGCGCGCTGACGATTTCGTGGGACGGCGCACACAACGAAGCCGCGCCGCTTTATATGGCCGGGCCCGCTGCGACCGTCTTCGAAGGCGAGATCGAGCTGGCAGCCTGACGCCGATCGACATTTAATACTGAAACGCCCCAGTCCCGCGTATCCCTTAAGCCGAAACCATGAACGATCGCGAAGTCGCCGAATACCTGCTCGCCAACCCTGATTTTTTCGCCGAACACGCGGAAATGCTCGCGACCATCCGTCTCGCGAACCCGCACGGAAAAGCGGCTGTCTCGCTGCAGGAGCGGCAGATGGACATGCTGCGCGACAAGAACAAGCATCTCGAACGGCGTCTGGCCGAACTGCTGCGCTACGGTCATGAGAACGACAGCATCGCCGCGAAATTCGGCCGCTGGACGACGCGCGTGATGGCCGAGCGCGATCCGCACGCGCTGCCGCGCACGATCTCGAACGGCCTGCGCGACGTCTTCGACGTGCCGCAGGCCGCGCTGCGTGTGTGGGACGTCGCCGAGCCGTACGCGCACGCCGACTTCGCGCGGCATGTGGGCGAGGAAGTCCGCATTTTTGCCAACAGTCTCGCCACGCCGTATTGCGGCGCGAACACCGGCTTCGAGGCGGCGCAGTGGCTCGCGCCGGCGGTGAGCGCGGTGCCCGAAGAGGCGCAGCCGGCCGAAGAATCCGCTGCGGGGTCGACCGGCTCGATCGCGCTGCTCGCGCTGCGCGATCCGGAAGCCGCCGAAGACGCGAACTCATTCGGCCTGCTCGTGATGGGCTCGCCCGATCCGCGGCGCTTTCACGACGGCATGGCAACCGATTTCCTGACGCAGATCGGCGCGCTCGCCAGCGCGGCGCTAAGCCGTCTGCTTCCGCGCTGAACATCGCCGCCACCGCCGACCAACCCTGAGCGCCGCCAACGTGACCCTCGCCGACCCCATCGCCGCGTACCTGTCGGGCCTCGAGCACGAGCGGCGGCTGTCGGCGCATACGCTGCGCGCCTACACGCACGAACTCGACGAGCTGAAGCAGCTCGCCAACGGCCGGCCGTTCGAGCAGCTCACCGCAACCGATATCCGCGGCGCCGTCTCGCGCGCGCATGCGCGCGGCCTGTCGGCGCGTTCGATCGGGCACCGGTTGTCGGCGTGGCGCGCGTTCTATCGCTGGCTGGCCGGTCGGATTGATCTGCCGGTGAACCCGGTCGCAACCGTGCGCGCGCCGAAGCAGGCGAAAACGCTGCCCAAAGCGCTCTCCGTCGACGACGCGCACACGCTGATGGAAGCCCCCGCCGCCGGTACGCCCGAAGGCCTGCGCGATCACGCGATGCTGGAGCTGTTTTACTCGTCGGGGTTGCGGCTGTCGGAACTGGTCGGGCTGGATGTGACGTTCGCCGACGCCGATGGCTATCGCTCGGCAGGCTGGCTCAAGCTCGACGCGACCGAAGTCGAAGTGCTCGGCAAGGGTAACCGGCGCCGCGTCGTGCCGGTCGGCGCGAAGGCGCTCGAAGCCTTGCGCGCATGGCTCGCCGTACGCGGCGAGTTCGTGAAGCGCGATCCGCATCCGCTCTTCCTGTCGGCGCGCGGCAACCGGATGTCGCCGAACATCGTGCGCGACCGCGTGAAACGCGCGGCGATGGCGGCGGGCATTCCGGCGAACGTGCACCCGCACGTGCTGCGTCACTCGTTCGCGACGCACGTACTGCAGTCGAGCGGCGACCTGCGCGCGGTGCAGGAACTGCTCGGGCACGCCAGCATCACCGCCACGCAGGTCTACACGGCGCTCGATTTCCAGCATCTGGCGCGCGTCTACGATCAGGCGCATCCGCGCGCAAAAAAACGCGACTGACGCCGTCTTTCCGGTGACGGCGTCGAAACGCGCGCCGCCGCCGCACGAATCCCTGAACCGCGCGTGCAACGGACTTTTTCCGGCGCGCGGCCATCGCCCCGAATCTCACCGAATTCCTCACCAAGCAGAACCATGAATACCGTTACGCTGAAACCGTCGAAAGAGAAGTCGCTGCTGCGCCGCCATCCGTGGGTCTACGCGAACGCGATCGATCGTGTCGACGGCCAGCCCGCGTCCGGCGCCACGGTGATCGTCCGCGCGCACGACGGCCGCTTTCTCGCGCGCGCCGCGTACAGCGCGCAGTCGCAGATCCGCGCGCGCGTCTGGAGCTTCGACGAAGCCGAGCCCATCGACCACGCGTTTTTCAAGCGCCGCGTGCAGCGGGCGCTCGGGCACCGTCAGACGATGGTTCACAACACCGGCGCCGTGCGGCTTATCTTCGGCGACTACATCGCCGACGACGAAACGCGCCGCAGCCAGCTCGTCTGCCAGTTCATGGCGGCGGGCGTCGAAGCGTGGAAGGAAGCGATTGTCGGCGCGATGACGGGCGCGACTGGCTGCCCGAACGTCTATGAACGCTCCGACGTGTCGATCCGCGAGAAGGAAGGCCTCGAACAGACCACCGGCGTGCTGGCAGGCGACGCGCCGCCCGATACGCTGATCGCGAGCGAAAACGGCGTGCGCTATCACGTCGACGTGCGCAACGGCCACAAGACCGGCTTCTACGTCGACCAGCGCGACAACCGCGCGCTGGTCCAGCAGTTCGCGCACGATCGCGACGTGCTGAACTGCTTCTGCTACACCGGCGGCTTTTCGCTCGCGGCACTCAAGGGCGGCGCGAAGCGGGTGGTGTCGATCGACTCGTCGGGCGAGGCGCTGGCGCTCGCGCAGCGCAACGTCGAGGCCAACGGCTTCGACGCGGCGCGCGTCACCTGGCTCGACGCGGATGCATTCAAAACGTTGCGGCGCCTGTACGACGAAGGCGAGCGTTTCGACCTGATCGTGCTCGATCCGCCGAAATTCGCGCCGTCGCGCGAGCACGTGGACCGCGCCGCGCGCGCGTACAAGGACATCAATCTGACCGGCCTCAAGCTACTGCGCCCGGGTGGTTTGCTGTTCACGTATTCGTGTTCGGGCGCGATCGATGCTGGGCTGTTCCAGAAGATCGTCTCGAGCGCGGCGTCCGATGCGCGGGTCGACGCGCGCATCCTGAAGCGCCTCGGCGCGGGCGTCGATCATCCGCTGCTGACGGCCTTTCCGGAAGGCGAGTACCTGAAAGGGCTACTGTTGCAAATCGCGTGATCGCCCCTATTTTCGGCATATTTCCCGCGCGCCGGACAGCGCTTCCGGCCGGCTGCAAGCGGCGCCCCGGCAGATATGTTTCAATATCCGGCCAGATTGAGCGGTCTTAGTTACCTGATTCCCGCACCTAAACAGGCGAAAACATGATTCCTGTCACCATCCTGACCGGCTTTCTCGGAAGCGGCAAAACCACGCTGCTCAAGCGCATCCTGAACGAAAAGCACGGCATGAAAATCGCCGTGATCGAGAACGAGTTCGGCGAAGAAAACATCGACAACGAAATCCTCGTGCAGGACGTCAACGAGCAGATCATCCAGATGAGCAACGGCTGCATCTGCTGCACGATCCGTGGCGACCTGGCGCGCGTGCTGGGCGACCTGGTCGCGAGGAAGCAGGCCGGCGAACTCGATTTCGACCGCGTCGTGATCGAAACCACCGGTCTGGCGAATCCCGGCCCGGTCGCGCAGACGTTCTTCATGGATAACCAGATCGCCGACGAATTCCTGCTCGACGCGATCATCACGCTCGTCGACGCCAAGCATGCCGACCATCAACTGGACGAGCACGAAGTCGTGCAGCGTCAGGTCGGTTTCGCGGATCGCCTGTTCATCACGAAGGCCGATCTGGTCGACGAAAAGACCATCGCGGATCTGCGCCACCGCCTGCTGCACATGAATCCGAAGGCGGCGATCAGGGTCGTCAACTTCGGCGAAGCGGACATCAAGGAAATCTTCGACCTGCGCGGCTTCAACCTGAACGCGAAGCTCGAGATCGATCCGGAATTCCTCGCCGAAGACGATCATGACCACGATCATGCGCATGACCACGATCACGAGAATTGCGATCACGAAGGGCATGATCACGACCATCATCACCATCACGCGCACCACGACGACAAGATCAAGTCGTTCGTGTACCGCAGCGACCGTCCGTTCGATCCGAACCGCCTCGAAGACTTCCTCGGCGGCATCCTGCAGATCTACGGCGAGCGGCTGCTGCGCTACAAGGGCGTGCTGTACATGAAGGGCGTCGACCGCAAGGTCGTGTTCCAGGGCGTGCACCAGATGATGGGCAGCGATCTGGCGTCGAAATGGCAGCCGATCGAGTAAAAGAACAGCAAGATGGTCTTTATCGGCATCGAACTGCCGCAGGATCTGATTACCGACGGTCTGGACGCCTGCCTCGCCTGAGCGCGGCGTGTCGTCAAAGGCGGCCCGGATCCGGATGCCGGGCTGCCGCAAATCAGTCACGTGTGAAAAACGCGTGAAAACCCTGTTGCAGGAAACCGCGCACGACCATCGCTTTTTGGTCGTCGGCGCGTTATATTTTCACGAGATCGACGGTGGCAGCAGGGATTTCCCCCCGCTTGTCGTGCCGGATTGTGATTCAGTTACAATACGTGCCCACTGGAGAATGACAACGAATTGCCCGGACAGCGCGCAACCCGTGCCGGGCGTGAAGCGGCGCCGGAAAATCTCATCCGGGCATAGCGCCGACATGCCGGCTGGCACGCCGGTTCGGGGAGCGCGCTGCCGGTAGAAGTTTTGCCTCAGGAGCATCTGAAGACCGGTTTCCAGAGGAGTTCGGCCCCGCATCGGCGCCTTCGGCGTCACGACAGCCCACCGTCCGTGTTCGCCAGCGCTCATTGAGCGCTAAAAAGGCCCGTGCGGGCAACACGAAAGTGCGGGCAATATGTATGAGTTTTGCCTCACATTGAAGAAGCAAGCCAGATGACGACGAAACGACTCTTGACCGAAGCCGAAATCCTGAAGATGAGCGACAAGGATTACATGAATGAGGATCAGCTCGCTTTCTTCAAGAACAAGCTCGAACAACTGCAGGCGGAGATTCTCCGCAATGCCGGCCAGACGACCGAAAACCTGCGCGAAACCGTGATCGTGCCGGACCCGGCCGACCGCGCGACGATCGAGGAAGAGCATGCGCTGGAACTGCGCACGCGCGACCGCGAACGCAAGCTGCTGAAGAAGGTTCAGCAGTCGCTTGCGCGCATCGAATCGGGCGACTATGGCTGGTGCGAAGAAACCGGCGAGCCGATCGGCATTCCGCGCCTGCTCGCGCGACCGACGGCCACCCTGTCGCTCGAAGCGCAGGAACGCCGCGAACTGCGCCAGAAGCTGTTCGGCGACTGACCGCCTGGCGCGGCTCCGGCCCGCGCCCCCAACACGCTGCTTCGTCGCGAGGCGCACGGTGTTCCGTGCGCCTTTTTCTTTCGCGGCGCAACGTGGCCCGCGTGTATTGACCCCAGCTCTTCCGCGCTTTTTTCCGCCGTTAGCCGTTCGGCCGACTCTTGATATGCCGTCGCACGCCCTAAAATGATTCGGACATGCGTTGCACGCGCGCGCTTTCGCTTCGGTCCTGGCGTCGCACGCCGTCCGCTTCCCCGGATTCAAAGTGGTGGCGCATTGGCGCTGCTGCGTCCTTCCCGTTTTTGCAAAAGGAACGCATATGGAGCAATTTCACGGCACGACGATCGTTTCCGTGCGGCGCGGCGACAAGGTCGCGCTCGGCGGCGACGGCCAGGTCACGCTGGGCAACATCGTCATGAAAGGCGGCGCGAAAAAAGTCCGGCGCATCTATAACGGCAAGGTGCTGGTCGGTTTCGCCGGCGGCACGGCGGATGCCTTCTCGCTGCTCGACCGCTTCGAAGCGAAGCTGGAAAAACACCAGGGCAATCTCACCCGCGCCGCCGTCGAACTCGCCAAAGACTGGCGCACCGACCGCATGCTGCGCCGGCTCGAAGCCATGCTGATCGCCGCGGACGCGCAAACCACGCTCGTCATCACCGGCAACGGCGACGTGCTCGATCCCGAAGGCGGCATCTGCGCGATCGGCTCCGGCGGCGCGTATGCGCAGGCCGCGGCGAAGGCGCTTTCGGACAACACGGATCTTTCGCCGCGCGAGATC